>ERZ833608.1868-NODE-1868-length-12426-cov-2.075822_pt1 | contig 12426 bp, 9 predicted proteins | sample MGYA00519694_ERZ833608 | MGnify/ENA primary metagenome ERZ833608 (study PRJEB31850, sample SAMEA3708742) | human gut metagenome | biome: human gut; feature: human-associated habitat; material: faeces | place: China | collected 2014 ... | reverse complement strand
AATCATAACCAAAACCAAGGTAATTATTTACACGTTTTGAACCGATATTACTTTGATCTTTATATGGTCGATACAAGTATTGAATATGAGGTTCAAGCGTTTGTGTATAGCCATCAAATAAGGTTTTGCTGCTCGCTAAAACCGTTTGCAAATCTACTTTTAATTGCGGTAATACACGATTTACTGATTTTTGTACCTCTTCTGCAGCAGAAGATGAACCTTTTTTCTGGTTATAATGGGTCGCGTAAAGTTTAGTCTCAATATTCAAGCTACCATATTTATTTGACATCGCGGTTGCCAAACTTGGTTCAACATGAAAACGCCATGCTTTTGGCATCAAAGCACTGTCATTATCAAAACGTACTGCTTGTGAGAATAATTTGAAATCAACCCAGCCGTTTGCCAAATCATTCTTGTAATAATTGAAGTCGATTTGTGGCAGCGCACGATAAGGTCCCACAGAAACCTCATCAAAAATTTGGAATTGACGTGCTGAAATCGCAAAGTTGTAATTTGGTTTATAGTAAGCAATACGTGCATACTGGTTCGCGTAACCATCAGTACTGCTACCGTAATCAGAATCAAAATCGGTAAAATAACGCTTATCGCTCACTTTTGTGTAATCGATATTTAAACGCCAGTTTTCAAGAAAAGAAGAATGATGTTTCCAATATAATAAATGACGCTTACGGCTATCGCTGGTGTATTCATCATAACGATCGCGTCCTAAATATTCTCCTGCCAGTTTACCTTCACCAACGGGGGTTAAATAACGAAACTCACCATTTAATTGCCAGCCACGACGAGACATGTATTTGGGTGCAAATGTGGCATCGTAATTTGGCGCAATGTTCCAATAAATTGGTTGTTTATACCAATAACCATCACGGCTAGAATGACCAACAGTTGGCATTAATAAACCTGAACGGCGGCGATCACCAATCGGTAATTGTAGATAAGGGGTATAGAATACCGGCACACCTAATACTTTAAAACGTGCATGCCAAAATTCGGCATATTCTTCTTTGATGTGCTGACGAATCTCAGAGGCATCTACCGCCCAAGCATTATCATCGGGTAAACAAGAGGTAAATGTCGCATTTTTCATTAAGCGGTAATTATCACCTAACTCGATTTCTTGAGCTTTACCACGACCTTGACGTCCTACAAGTTGGTAGTCTGCATCGGTTACATTACCGTTTTTACTATCTAAATTAAAACTCGCATCATTACCTAATAGATTGATTTGATTATCTTTATAATCAAATCCACCACGTAAATAAGCCCAACGTTGTGCTTGTTTGCCTTCCCCTGTTTGTTTGACTTCAACTGAATTCCCGACTAAATGGCGGTTTCCTTGTTTCAAATCCACATTACCTTGATAAATCGCCTGAGTGGGCTGATTAATCTCTGCTTTATCTGCTTCAATATAAACCGGCAAATTATTGACATCACCTTTCACGACCTCACCAGTAAAATGAGGCACACCAAGCAAACATTGAGCATGCAGATCTGCCAAACTTTGTTGACTATAAAGTGCGGTCAGAATTGAGATTGAAATTAAGGTATATTTTTTATTCATAATCAGTTCTTATTCAGATGAAATTAGACGGGATTATACTGGAATATCACTTACAACAACAGCCATTTATATGGTCGTTGACTAACCCCATAGATTGCATAAAAGCATAACACGTCGTTTCCCCAACAAAGACAAAACCACGTTTCTTCAACGCTTTTGACATTGCTTTTGAGATTTCAGTTCTAGCGGGCACCACAGAAATATCGGGGACATCATTAATAATCGGTTGATGATTCACAAACGACCACACAAAATCACTGAAATTTTCACCGCACTTTTCCATGGCTAGATAGGCTTTGGCATTTTTCACAATGGCTTCCAGTTTTGCTCGATGACGGATAAGTCCGGTATTTTCTATACAACGATCAATATCTTGTTCGGTCATTTGCGCAACTTTAATAGGATCAAATTGATGGAACGCAGCCCGATAGGCTTCACGTTTTTTCAACACAGTAATCCAGGAAAGCCCCGCTTGTTGCCCTTCTAAACAAATTTTTTCAAATAGCTTTTGGCTATCAAATTGTGGCTTGCCCCATTCCTTGTCATGGTAGTCGATATAAATTGGAAGTTTACCCACCCAAGGGCATCTTGTACTCATGCCATATCCTTTTTGAGTTGTTCATAGATTGCGACAAAATCGGGCATTACCCCACGCCATAAACAAAATGAATGGGCGGCTTGCGCCACCAACATACCAAAACCATCGCTGACATTATTCAGACCTAAGGATTTACAGTAGGCAATAAAAGGCGTATCGCTGCCTTTGGCATATTGCATGTCATAACAGGCGTGGACCTCTGATAAGATTGAGGCATCAACAGCGGCGGTATGTCCGCTTAATCCAGCCGAAGTTGCATTGATCACTAAATCGTAGGTTTGCGCGGGAATCGCACCCATCGCGACAGCTTCAATTGTGCCGTAAGGCTTGAACTTGTCTGCTAGTTGTTGCGCTTTTTCTAGCGTGCGGTTAGCCAAGACAATCTGCTGCTGTGCTTCCAATAAAGGCAGTAATACTCCTTTGGTTGCTCCGCCAGCACCTAAAATTAAAATGCGTTGTTGTGGCTGAATCCAACCTAAACGTTGCAAATCCGTCACTAAACCAATGCCGTCCGTGTTATCCGCATAGAGTTTGCCGTTAGACAATTTTTTTAATGTATTACAGGCTTCTGCCAGTTTCGCCCGTTCGCTATGTTCGTCAGCGAGCGCATAGGCGCGTTCTTTAAATGGTGCAGTGATATTGCAACCTTGTGCTCCTTCAGAAAAAAAGGCCTGCAATTGCTGCTCAAAATCCTCAAGATCACCTAATTTGGCAACATATTCCATCGTTTGCTGGGTTAGCTTGGCAAATAAGCGATGAATCAACGGGGATTTACTTTGGGCAATCGGATTGCCCCAAACGGCATAGTGCTGCATATCTTATCCTTGTCTGAATAGTTGGTTTGTGAGCAAATCGCGAATTTCCGATGGATTTTGTGCTTGGCCGACTGCTTCATCAAGCACGGGAAAATCTGCCCCAAATTGGGAACGCACAGCATCTGCGTTGCGGCAAGGTGATAAACCAGTTAAATTCGCACTGGTCGAGGTGAGGGCAAAGCCTGTTTTTTCGCATAAGGCTTTGACGGCAGGATGAGTACATAAACGCACCGCAATGCTATTAAATTGCCCCGTCAGGAAATGTGGAACCTCTGTCTTAGCCGGCACCACCCAGGTGATCGGATGCTCATATTGTGCCTGTAAGCGTGCAAGCTGTTCGTCAGACAAATGGGAAAAATCAACAAAAGGCTGCAAAAAATGCAAGCTCGGCGCGACTAAAATAAGGCCTTTTTCAATCGGACGTTGTTTTAAATCAAGCAATTTTCTGACCGCACTTTCACTTAGTGGATTACAGCCCAAACCGAATACCGCCTCAGTAGGATAGGCAACGACTTCGTCTTGCATTAAACGGGTGGCAATTTGTTGTACATTCATTTTTCGTTCTCAAAAATATGTCGACAGCCTTTATTCGCACACTGCCACACTTGCTGTTCGGCATTTTCACTTTTTAAGTGTGCTAGTGGAAAATGGCATTGTGGACAAGGCATGGCATAGGGTTTTGCCGGCAAGGAAAATTTACAATGGGGAAAGTTATCGCAACCATAAAAGATTTTCCCTTGTCGTCCGCGACGGGCAACCAAATGTCCTTTATGGCATTCCGGGCAGTCAATGGATTGTTCATCATCCTGTTGCTCATGCACCACAAAATCACAATCGGGATAATGGCTGCAGCCAATAAACATACCAAAGGCACCTTGTTTAAGTTGGAGTGGATTGCCACATTGCGGACAGGTTTCATCAAGCTCTTTCAACACCTTATGTTCCACCTTATGCAAGGGGCGCAAATAATCACAGGCGGGATATGCGGTACAACCTAAAAACAGTCCTTTTTTACCCTGTTTCATTTGTAGAGGCGCGCCGCATTGTGGGCAATATTCTTCGTGTTTTGTGTGTTGGAAAAGGCTTTGACTCATACGCTGTCCCTATGCTTGTAGCATTGTTTCCAATTCTTCCTGGGCCGCTAACCAATCCATTTCGACTTCTTCCAATGCTTTCTTCACCTCGACTTGCTGTGCCAAAAGTGCGGTCAATTTTTCTTTATTTTCTGCGCTGTATAGCTCGGAATCTGCCAATTGGTTTTCAATCTCCGAAAGTTTGGAGGCATGTTTATTCATTTTTTCCTCCAATTGAGAGATTTGTTTACGAAGAGGCGCAGTTTGTTGGCGAAGTTCGGCCTCACGACGTTTTTGTTCCTTGCGGTTTTGCATGGAATTTTCATTGTCGTCATTTTTCTCCGAGGATTTATTTTCTGGCGCACTATTTTGTTCATTCAGCCATTTTTGATAATCCTCTAAATCGCCTTTGAATTCTTCCACTTTTTTATCGTGTACCAAATAGAATTCTTCCACGGTATTACGTAGTAGGTGACGATCATGGGAAACTACTACCAAAGATCCCTCGTAATCCACCAGCGCTTCGGTTAATGCCTGACGCATATCCAAATCCAAATGGTTGGTTGGTTCGTCGAGCAGTAATAGGTTTGGTCGTTGCCAAACAATCAGCGCTAGCACCAAACGGGCTTTTTCCCCACCGGAAAAGGCTTTCACCGCTTGATTAACTTTGTCACCATGGAATGCAAAACTCCCGAGGTAATCCCGTACCTGTTGCTCCGTTTGCTCTGGTGCGAGTTTCTGCATGTGCCAGAGAGCGGATTCATCTGCACGTAGCGTATCAAGCTGATGTTGAGCAAAATAGCCGAGTTGTACGCCTTTAGCTAATTGCACAGTACCGGAAAGAGCGCTGAGCTCACCCGCTAACAATTTAATCAACGTTGATTTCCCCGCACCGTTTTTCCCGAGCAAACCGATGCGCGAACCCGGCACTAAATTCAGTTTAATTTTACTTAAAATTTCTACCGCACTTTCACCGCTACCATAACCTGCGCTCGCCTGTTCAATCATCACCAAAGGATTCGGCAAGGATAGTGGCGGACGAAATTCAAAAGTAAAGGGATTATCCACATAAGCCGGCGCAATCAGTTCCATACGTTCCAATGCCTTCATGCGACTTTGTGCTTGTTTAGCTTTGGTCGCCTTGGCTTTAAAGCGGTCGATATATTTTTGTAAATGAGAGATCTTTTGTTGTTGCTGACGATACATCGCCATTTGTTGTGCTAGCTTGGTTGCTCGTTGCACTTCAAAGGAAGAATAATCGCCCGTGTATTCATTGAGTTTCTGATTTTCGATATGGAGGATTTTTGTCACAATCGGATCGAGAAAATCACGGTCGTGGGAAATTAATACCAAGGTGCCTTGATATTGCACTAACCAACGTTCTAACCAAATCACCGCATCCAAATCCAAATGGTTGGTGGGCTCATCTAGTAATAATAAATCCGATGGACAAAGCAATGCTTGCGCCAAATTCAAGCGCATTCGCCAACCACCAGAGAAGGATTTCACTGGTTGAGCGATTTCTTCTTGGTTAAAACCTAAACCATGCAATAAGGAAGCCGCGCGAGATTGAATTGTCCAAGCATCCAAGGTTTCTAATTGCCCGTGAATGCGCGCAATCGCATGGCCATCATTACGTTCATTGGCTTCGTTAAGTTCCTGCTGCAAACGGCAATATTCGCGATCCCCTTGAATCACATAATCAATGGCGGGTATATCCAATGCCGGCGTTTCTTGATTCACCCAAGAGACCCGCCAGTTGGATGGATAAGTAACCTCGCCGCCCTCTGGCGTTAATTCTTTTTTTAATAGGGCAAAAAGAGAAGACTTACCGCAACCATTCTTACCTACCAAACCGACTTTTTGTTTCGGATTGATAGTTGCCGTGGCATTCTCGAGCAATTCGGTTTGCCCGCGCTTTAGGGAAATATTATTAAATACAATCATTTTTTCGAATACATCTGAATTTGTGCCTATTTTGCAATATTTTTCCTTTTCTCGGAACAGTCTATTCCAATTTTATCGATATTTCTGCCTGAAAAAACACGTATAATGACGCTCAACAAATCAATCATGAGGAAATAAAATGAAGCTCTCTATTCTTAATCTCGCCCCCGTCCGAGAAGGACAAACTTATTTGCAAGCCGTTGAGTCTATGGTAAATCTTGCAAAACATGCTGAGAACATCGGCATTGAACGCTATTGGATTGCTGAGCATCATAATATGAAAAATTTGGTAAGTTCAGCGACCGCACTTTTAATTCAGCATACGCTAGCCAATACGAAGACCTTGTGCGTGGGGTCAGGTGGCGTGATGTTACCGAATCATTCGCCTTATGTGGTGGCTGAGCAATATGGCACACTGGAGACGCTTTATCCAAACCGTGTTGAACTCGGTTTAGGGCGAGCGCCAGGAACTGATATGCAAACGGCTGCAGCACTTCGTCGTGGACGAAACAGTCTGGATTTCCCTGCGGAAATTGCGGAACTTCGCGGTTACTTTAAAGATTGCAACCCGGTTTCTGCGTACCCTTCCGCAGGCTTGAATATACCGTTTTATATTTTAGGGTCTAGCACCGAAAGTGCGTATCTTGCGGCAGAGCTTGGCTTACCTTATGCCTTTGCTTCACACTTTGCGCCACGCATGATGGAAATGGCGGTGGAGATTTATCGCAAAAACTTCAAACCCTCTACCTATCTTGCTGAGCCTTATGTCATCTTAGGTGTGAACGCGATTGTCGCTGAAACCGATAAAGAAGCAAGACAACTGGCGACGACACAAACGCTCTTTTTCTTAAACGTGGTCACTAATGCGCAACAAAATTTACAACCACCGATGGCATCAGAAGAAGATGTTTGGAAAGCTCAAATGCACGCCCAAAAGAAACCGCACTTTGGCCCAGTCGATTTCGAGGAAATCCCGATTTACAACCAAGAGCGTGCCGTGGTGGAACAAATGACCGCTTGTTCACTTATTGGTAGTCCTGAAAGTGTGGAATTTCAACTCAAGCAACTACGTGAACGGGTACATTTTGATGAAATTATGGCAGTGAGCTATATTTTTGATGAACAAAAACAAGCCCAATCTTACACGATGTTGAAAGCGATTGTGGATAAGCAATAGCGAGACAAAAAATAAAAAGTGCGGTAAATTTCACCGCACTTTTTATTTATAAGGTTGATTTTATTTCAGCCAGCTCTTTCTTTACTTAAGAGAAAAAATATTAATAAGCCGTTTCTATCGGTAAACCAGCTTTTACCCAACCATCAAAGCCACCAATGACGCTAAACACATTTTCATAGCCTTGTTCAACGAGGAAAGTCGCCACATTTCGGCTGCTCACACCATGATAACAACTCACGATAATCGGGGAGTCGAAATCCACCTGTTCTTCAAATTGTAAAAAACTTTGGTTGGTTAAATGAAACGCCCCTTTCGCATGGGAATAGGTGAAACGTTGTGGATCTCGAATGTCTGCAAGCATGGCGCCATTTTGCACCATTTCCCAAGCTTGTTCTGGGCTAATTTCTTTAAACGACATGGTTTGTTCCCTTTGCGCGCTGTTTATACACGCCATCAAAAATAATCAGGCTCATCGCCAATACTAAACAAATGAATAACGGATAACTGTCCGCATCCATTTCCTCTCCAATTAAAAATGAAATAATCACCATCAAAATGGTTTCAACATAGCCTAGAAGGCCAAGTAAATTCATCGGCAGCATATTGCTGGCGATCACGTAAGCAATCAATGCTGAACCACTAATGAGCCCGAGCAATACCAATAAACCCCAAATATTAGGGTTTGATTCCTGTACAGTAGCAAAATCGGTTTGAAGGGCAAAGTAAACGCTAACTGGTAATAATGCGATCATTTCTAAGCAAAAAGCACCAAGATCGGTATTTTTTAAGGCTTTTCTTAGAGAGAAATAAGTCGTGTAGCCAACACAAATGACAATCGCTTCCCAAGATAATTCGCCTTTTAAGACGATATTAGAAATCACCCCCACTGCCGCAATTAACACGGCAATGAATTTCAATGTTGAAATTCGTTCTTTAAAAATGATCCGCCCTGCGGCCACCATCACAATTGGCAACAATAAATAACCGAAAGAAACACTTAAGGAGCTACCATTATTGGGGGCCCACAAAAAGAGCCACATTTGATAACCCATTAATGCGCCACAAATAATATAGGAAAGGGCAAAGAGCGGTTGTTTTTTAATGCGTTTTAAATGCTCTGCCAATGCCTGTTTTTGTTTAAACATGATGACGGAAAGGGCTACGAAAGGGAATGTGAAAATCATCCGATAGCCGAAAATATCCGTGCCACTGAGTGGTTTCAGCAGCGTAGAAAAATAATACATATAGCCAAATAAAAGCGAGGCTAAAAGTGAAATAAGTATGCCTCTTAACATAATAAATCCTTAGGTTAATTCTGCTTATTATTTTAGTCTAACATCTCCCAAAATGCACGAATTAGGGGATTTGCTAAATTTCTTTTTTGCACACAAACGCCTAAATCAAACGCCTCGACTGGATTGTCTAAATTTAAACGAGACACGTCTTTTGACATAGGGTTATTATCAATCACCACATCCGGCAACATCGCTAATCCAAAACCAAGTGCCACCATTGGCACGATCCCCTCATGCCCCGCCACTGTGGCATAAATTTTTGGATGCTTAATGTGGTTGCTACGTAGCCATTGTTCAATACGCTGGCGTGCCATTCCATCTAACGGCAAAATAAAAGGCATCTGTTGCCAGTTGATGGGTTCTTCCTGTAATAATTGTGTCGCTAAACAAGCCACGCGAGGTGCAATTAATGAAAGGGAAATATCATCAATCTTATAAAATTCCAATCCTGTCGGTAGATTGTTAGGTTTTCCCGCCAAAGCGAGATCCACTTGTTCTGATTGGATGAATTGCACTGCAGAAGCGGGATCACCTGTAGTGAGTTGAATTTCAACTTTCGGATAACGAGAACGAAATTTGGCTAACACCTGTGGCAAGTGGCTATATGAAGCCGTTACCGAACAAAATAAACGTAACTCCCCGCTTAATTCCGCTGAATTATCCCTAAGTTGACGCTTAAACTGTTGCCAGTTTTGCCATTCTGTTTTTGCAAATTGCAGAAATTTCTCACCTTGTTCGGTTAAACGCACTTGTCGATTATCACGAATAAATAAAGGCTGCTCTAATTCCTCTTCCATTCGTTGAATCTGGCGTGAAAGCGTAGAAGGCGACATATGATTTTGCGTAGCGGTTTTAGCAAAATTTTGTGTCTCCGCAAGATGAAGAAATATTTGGAGGTCTTGAAAGTTCATATATATCGTTAAAAGCAAATAAGATTGCAAAAATTGCAACACTAAGTGCCAATAATATCACTTTACGCAACAACTAAAAACCTTATAATCCACTTCACAACAAAAAACTATATTCAAACACAACCTCATACAAACATTAATCAACATCATATTAAGGATGAAAAATGGCTAACTATTTCAACACATTAAATTTACGCGAAAAATTAGACCAATTAGGTCGTTGTCGTTTTATGGATCGCAGCGAATTTGCTGACGGTTGCAACTACTTAAAAGGCAAGAAAATCGTTATCGTAGGCTGTGGTGCTCAAGGTTTAAACCAAGGTTTAAATATGCGTGACTCTGGCTTAGACATTTCTTATGCATTACGCCCTGAAGCGATTGCAGAAAAACGTGCATCATTCCAACGTGCAACCGAAAACGGTTTTAAAGTGGGAACTTACCAAGAATTAATTCCAACCGCAGACTTAGTAATCAACTTAACACCAGATAAACAACACTCTAAAGTGGTGGCTGATGTAATGCCATTAATGAAAAAAGATTCTGCATTCGGTTACTCACATGGTTTCAACATTGTTGAAGTGGGTGAGCAAATCCGTGAAGACATCACTGTAGTCATGACTGCACCAAAATGTCCAGGTACTGAAGTACGTGAAGAATACAAACGTGGTTTCGGTGTGCCAACATTAATCGCGGTTCACCCTGCAAATGATCCACGTGGTGAAGGTATGGCAATTGCAAAAGCATGGGCGGCAGCAACGGGTGGTGACCGTGCAGGCGTATTAGAATCTTCATTCGTCGCAGAAGTAAAATCTGACTTAATGGGTGAACAAACCATTCTTTGCGGTATGTTACAAGCAGGTTCAATCGTATGTTACGACAAACTTGTTGCTGATGGTAAAGATCCAGCATACGCAGGTAAATTGATCCAATACGGTTGGGAAACCATTACCGAAGCATTAAAACAAGGCGGTATCACATTAATGATGGATCGCTTATCAAACAGCGCAAAATTACGTGCATTTGAACTTGCCGAGCAAATCAAAGAAAGCCTTGGTTTCTTATATTACAAACACATGGATGACATCATCAGCGGTCACTTCTCAGCAACCATGATGGCTGACTGGGCAAACGGCGACAAAGATTTATTCGCATGGCGTGAAGCAACCGGCAAAACGGCCTTTGAAAATGCACCAAAAGCAGATGGCATCAAAATCTCTGAACAAGAATACTTTGATAATGGCGTGTTAATGGTCGCAATGGTGAAAGCAGGCGTAGAATTAGCCTTTGATGCAATGGTAGCAAGCGGCATCTATGAAGAATCAGCTTACTATGAATCACTTCACGAATTGCCGTTAATCGCTAACACTATCGCGCGTAAACGCTTATACGAAATGAACGTGGTTATTTCTGATACTGCAGAATATGGTAACTACTTATTCTCTAACGTAGCAACCCCAATTCTTGCTAAAGAAATCATCCCAACCTTACAAAAAGGTGACTTAGGTGAGCCAACACCAGCAGTTGCTATCGATAACATCACCCTACGCGATGTAAACGATGCAATCCGTAACCACCCTGTTGAATTAATTGGTCAAGAGTTACGTGGTTATATGACAGATATGAAACGTATCGCAGTTGCAGGTTAATACTTAAACCTATAAAATTTCGAGCCGATTTGCACAAACAAATCGGCTTTTCTTATTTTCAGTTAATATCGATAAATTAATAACTTAGGTAGTATTTTTTGAAAAAAATCAAAAAATATAGAAAATTCTTGTTGCTCTATAGGTCAGGTACTTTTGGAACCAAGAGAGCCGTATGAAACCGATCAAGTTTCCATATTGTTCACTGGATGTGTTCCCACGGTTTGCACAAACCCGATGATCTGTCCGGACAGAAGAACCGTGAGGATGGAGTATGCCATGCGGTTTAACGGAATGTAGCTCAGTGAAAGCACCAGTACAGCAAAATCGGACAGGAGGTAGATCCACTGGATTTTGATGTGCGTCACGTGGGAAAGGCTCATCGCAAGCGCATCGTCTCCGCCCGGGGCACCGCCGATCCGCACGCAGAGCCCGGCACCGACGCCGACGAAGATTGCGCCGAGCAGGGATGCGGCAAGCGGCATATCGGCAAGCTGCGGCCACAGGGGCGGAAACTGCTCACAGATCCGGTAAGACAGGGAGAAGCTGGCGCTGGAAAGAATGGAGTAGGCGATGAACTGCCGCCCCAGAAGTTTCCATCCCATCGCGTAGCAGGCGAGGTTCATGACGAAGCCGGATACGGATGGGGAGATATGGAACCAGTGATCAAGCAGAAGCGTCATTCCTAAGACACCGCCCTCGGTGACACCGGAAAAGGAATGGACATGGTACAGCCCAAATGCCAGAAATGCACTGCCAAACAGTGCAATCAGGCAGGATTTTAGTTTTAAATCGAGGGAATGGAATAATTTCAGCAAAATAACAGGTTGCCACTCAAAATGTGTGTAAATATACTCACATCGAGATGTTGTAAGTTCTCACGAACATTACTTACTGCTTCATCGTATATGCTTTTACAATCTGTAAACAGATATGCTACTCACAAGTTCTTGTATACTCCACAGTCGTTAATTCCCGAAATAGCCTTCGGTACATACTTACATTTGCTTTTCATTATGCAATCTTGTAAGTTTTAGCATCTTTCAAATTAAGTGCCGCATTGAGATCCCTATCTACAACATAGCTACAATCACATCTATAGATTCTATCTGAAAGTTTTAAATCTTTCTTTATAGAACCGCAACAATGACATAGTTTAGAAGATGGATAAAATCTATCTACAACCCTAAGTTCAATATTGTTATCATCACATTTGCTTTTCAATTTAGTTCTAAACTCGTAGAATTTCTGTGATGCAACAGCTTTAGAAAGATGCCTGTTCTTCATCATACCTGACACATTCAAATCTTCAATCGTTATATAAGATGGTTTGGTTTTCACTATCTCTGCGATTATCTTATTGATGTAATCAGTACGAATATTGT
>ERZ833608.1866-NODE-1866-length-12432-cov-3.729094_pt1 | contig 12432 bp, 10 predicted proteins | sample MGYA00519694_ERZ833608 | MGnify/ENA primary metagenome ERZ833608 (study PRJEB31850, sample SAMEA3708742) | human gut metagenome | biome: human gut; feature: human-associated habitat; material: faeces | place: China | collected 2014 ... | reverse complement strand
AATAGTAGATAAAAATAAGAAGCAGCACATGCTCTTTGGAATATTTCTTCTTCACCGGCGGCGGCAGCAGATCATTCTTCGCATAATTGTTGATCATGGTCTTGGTCAGGATGCGGTCTTCGGTCTGGGGCCGCACTGCGGAACGCAGCTTACGATCCATAAAGGTCAGTACCTGATCCATATACAGATCAATATTCGGAATGTCTTCCGACTTGATATATTCTACTTTCTCCAGACTCTGTAAGATCATCTGAAGTAATTCTTCTGTTGTTGCTGCCATAATGTTCCTGCTGTCCTTTCCGTGAGGTAGTTTCCAAAAATATTAACTCGATAACCCGTGCTTCGCACTCTGCTGTCTGCTTCGCAGACGGTTCTCTTGTTAATGAATGCAAGAAAACAAATGCTCGCTCTGCGAGCGCTTGTTTTCTTTTGCATTCATTATATAGTATTCAAAACCAGATGACAAGAGACAAATGTTGGGAAATGTATATGACAGTGTCCCAGCATGAAAAATAGAAAATATGTTCTGTATGGTATCGAAAAACAGAGAGAAATGTGTTATACTTTCTCATATCACTATAAACGGAAAAGGAAAAACAGGCATGAGTATTTATGATACATTAAATGACAGACAGCAGGAGGCCGTTTTCTATACAGAGGGCCCGCTTCTGATCCTTGCCGGAGCAGGTTCAGGAAAAACAAGAGTTCTGACACACAGGATCGCATATCTGATCGGAGAACGTGGCGTGAACCCATGGAATATTCTTGCAATCACATTTACGAACAAAGCGGCAGAAGAGATGCGCCAGCGTGTGGATAACCTTGTCGGTTTTGGAGCGGAAAGTGTATGGGTGAGTACATTTCACTCTGCGTGCGTGCGTATTTTGAGAAGGTTTATTGACAGATTAGGGTATGAGAATCATTTTACGATATATGATACAGATGATCAGAAGACATTAATTAAGGAAGTCTGTCGGAAAGTAGATGTGGATACGAAAGTGTTTAAAGAAAGAAGTCTGCTTTCAGCAATTTCATCTGCCAAGAATGAGATGATCCTTCCGGATGAATTTGAACTGAATGCCGGAGGAGACTTTGCAAAGATGAAGATTGCTAAGGTTTACCGTGAGTATGAGGCGCAGATGAAGGCGAATAATGCGCTGGATTTTGATGATCTGCTTGTAAAGACAGTACAGCTTTTGCAGACACAGCCGGATGTGCTTGAGAGTTATCAGGAAAGATTCCGCTATATTATGGTAGATGAATATCAGGATACAAATACAGTTCAGTTTCAGCTGGTAAGCCTTCTTGCAGGAAAATATAAGAATCTTTGCGTCGTTGGAGATGATGATCAGTCAATCTACAAGTTCCGTGGAGCGAATATCCGAAATATTCTTGACTTTGAGCATGAATTTCCGGATGCAAAGGTGATCAAACTGGAGCAGAACTACAGATCTACAGGGAATATTCTGAATGCAGCGAACAGCGTGATTGCGAATAACCGTGGAAGAAAGGAAAAATCACTTTGGACGGAGAACGGAGAAGGCGAACTGATTCGTCTGCGTCAGTTCGATACTGCGTTTGATGAGGCAGATTTCATTGGCGAAGATATCAAAAGTGCTGTCAGACAGGGAGGTTCCTATAATGACAGTGCAGTTCTTTATCGTACGAATGCACAATCCCGTCTGCTGGAAGAGAAGTTTATTGCCATGAACATTCCTTATAAGATTGTCGGTGGAGTGAATTTCTATGCGAGAAGAGAGATTAAGGATCTTCTTGCTTATCTCAAGACAATCGACAATGGACGTGATGATGTTGCGGTTAGAAGAATCATTAATGTCCCAAAGAGAGGAATCGGTCTTACAACAATTAACCGGATTCAGGAGTCTGCGACAGAACGTGGAATTGGGTTTTATGAGGCTTTACTGGCACCGGGGCTGATCGCAGGAGTGGGAAGAAGTGCAACAAAACTGGACTCTTTTGCGGCATTGATCGAGTATTTTAAGACGTTGGCAGAAGAGATGAGTATCACAGATCTTTTACAGGAAGTGATTGAGAAGACAGGATATATAGAAAGCCTTGAAAATGAAGATAAAGAAGAGGCGAAAACAAGAAAAGAGAATATAGATGAGCTGATCAGTAAAGCGGCAACTTATGAGGAAAGTTGTCAGGATAAAGATGAAAAGGCAACATTGAGTGGATTCCTTGAAGAAGTTGCTTTGGTTGCGGATATTGACAGTCTGGATGAAGACCAGGAATATGTTGTTCTGATGACTTTACATAGTGCAAAGGGACTTGAATTTCCACGTGTTTATCTTGCAGGGATGGAAGATGGACTTTTCCCGGGATATATGAGTATTAATGCGGGAGACAGAGAAGAACTGGAAGAAGAGCGAAGACTTTGTTATGTTGGAATTACAAGGGCAGAGCAGGAACTGACTTTGACAAGTGCGCGCAGAAGAATGGTGCACGGTGAGACACAGTACAATCCAATGTCAAGATTTGTGAAAGAGATCCCGAGGGAACTGCTTGATACAGGAAACAAGAAGTTTACTCAGGAGACGGAGATGCCAGCACAACAGAATACATATGCACGTGCCAGAGAAGCATTTCGGGCACAGGCATTCGGAGGAGCATTTGGCGGAATGGCACCTGCGAAGAATCAGGGAACGAGTAAGACAGTTACAGGAAGTCAGGCACTGGCATCCCTGCAGAAGGGCAGTCAGCTGGCAGCAGGTGGAAATGGTCCACTTGGTTATGAGGTCGGAGACCGGGTACGTCATGTGAAGTTTGGGGAAGGAACAGTAACGGATATCAAAGAAGGCGGACGAGATCACGAGGTTACGATTGAATTTGACAGTGTCGGAACACGCAAGATGTTTGCAAAATTTGCCAAGCTTGTAAAGGTATGAGAAAGTTATAAAAAAATGATAAATCAGTAGTAATATGAATCGTCAGGTGTTATAATAAACACAGATTATCTGTCACCACAAAAGGTGAAGAAAGGACGTGTTAATATGAACAAGAGAATAGAAGACATCATTGCAGAAACAAGATTGAACGAGATTCTTCATAAGAATGAGGCTGAGAAGCAGAAGAACACAGTAATCTGGACACTGGCTATCATCGGAGCAGTAGCAGCAGTAGCTGCAATCGCTTATGCAGTATATCGTTTCGTATCACCGGATTATCTTGATGATTTTGAAGATGATTTTGATGACGATTTTGATGATTACTTCAGCGAGGATGATCAGGTATAATTCTTGAGTGAATTGCAAAAGTGCAGACAGGGTGTGAGAAGAAACCATCCTGTCTGTTTTTCTGTTAAAAATAGATTAGAATTGATAGGAGAAAAGGATGAAAAAAGGTCAGATCTACGAAGGGATTATTGAACGTGTAGATTTCCCAAACAAGGGGATTGTATTTGTTCCGGAGGAAGAACAGTATGTTATTGTGAAAAATGGGATTCCGGGACAGAAGATCCATTTTATGATAAACAAGTTTAAAAGAGGAAATGCAGAAGGAAGACTTCTTGAAGTGTTGGAGAAATCTCCACTGGAGACAAGGGAGCCGGTCTGCAGTATCTTTCCTGCCTGTGGTGGCTGTATGTATCAGACAATGCCATACGAAGAACAGGTGAAGATGAAAGAAGGGCAGATCCGCAGGATCATGGATACGGTAGTAAAGGGCGAGTATCTTTTCGAGGGTGTGAAGCACAGCCCGAAGGAATTTCATTACCGTAACAAGATGGAATTTTCTTTTGGAGACGAATTCAAAGACGGTCCGTTATCTCTCGGTCTTCATAAAAAAGGAAGTACTTATGATGTACTGACAGCAGGAGACTGTCAGCTTGTCCATGAAGATATGGACAAGATTCTTCTCTGTGTGCTGAATTATTTTAAAGAAAGAAATGTAAGTTATTATAAGAAAATGCAGCATGTCGGTTATCTCCGTCATCTTCTTTTAAGACGTGGTGATACAACAGGTGAGATTCTTGTGAATCTTGTAACGACAACACAGGAAGAATATGACTTAACTCCATTAGTAGAAGAACTTCTGGCATTAGAATTAGAAGGAAAGATTGTTGGAATCCTTCATATATTGAATGATTCTCTGTCCGATGTCGTGAAGAGTGATGAGACAAGAATTCTTTATGGACGGGACTTCTTTTACGAGAAGCTTCTCGGACTGGAATTCAAGATTACACCATTTTCATTTTTTCAGCCGAACTCCAAAGGGGCAGAAGTACTTTATGAAACAGTAAGAGAATATATCGGAGATATCGATAATCAGGTTGTATTTGATCTGTTCAGCGGAACAGGAACAATTGGTCAGGTACTTGCTCCGGTTGCGAAGAAAGTGATCGGTGTCGAGATTATTGAAGAAGCAGTCGAGGCGGCAAAAGAAAATGCTGTCCGAAATGGACTTTCCAATTGTAAATTCATTGCAGGCGATGTGTTTAAAGTGCTTGATGAGATTGAAGAGAAGCCGGATGTGATCGTACTGGATCCGCCGAGAGACGGAATCCATCCGAAGGCACTCCCGAAGATCTTGAATTATGGGGTGGATAAGATTGTATATATTTCCTGTAAGATGACCAGTCTGGCACGTGATCTGGAGATGATGCAGCTGGCGGGATATCGTGTGGAGAAGATGACGGCGGTGGATCAGTTCTGTGAGACGGTGCATGTGGAAGTCGTGTGTTGTTTACATCGGGTGAATTCGTAGAAGTCCTTAATTTCAGGCACTTTGCGAGGCATATGAGTTTCACACCAACAGGCAAACAGGGCAAGAAAAAGCAGATTATGAATGGCATCGAAGTGTCAGTAGTATTGCATCTGGTATGAGGAAACACATTCGGATAGAATTAACATTTTTTATTCAATAGCATAGAGAAAAACCGAAAGGACGCTTGTTTTCAGAACTTCTGGAAGATGAGTGTCCTTTTCTTTTATTCAAAGGCAAAGGAGAAAATAAAAAATGGCAAAGAAGAAAGAAATGTGTTCATCAGAGAATCACGAGCCGGGTGCAGATGCTTCGTAAGGCAAATCCCGATATGGAGGAAACAGCCATTCCAGTTGAACTTGTGACCTGTTCCGACAATATCAGGTAACAAGAATTGCAAAAGCAAATAATATGAGTGAAGAAAAAGTCAGATCTACTATTGAAAAATGCACCGACAGTAGATTTTTAGGTGTTTTTGGAGAGAAAACAGTAAATGTTCTGAAAGTCAATTTGATGTTGGACGGTATCCTGTAACTAGCACTCTCAAAAGATGAGCAAAAGATTTCAGACTTCTGCTCATCTTTACACAATCTTAATTTCAAAACAAACTTACTTACGCCCATTTAATACAAATAAAGATAGAATAAAGGAAATATAAAAAAGAAATTAAGATTATGGGGATATAGTTATGCAACAGACAAACAGATCAAGACATCGACATATAACATCATTTCAAGTGATTAGTTTAGGGTTTTTATCCGTGATTCTCTTAGGCAGTCTGCTTTTGATGCTGCCGATTGCTACAAAAAGCGGTCAGAGTACATCCTTTTCAGATGCTTTGTTTACCGCAACTTCTGCGGTTTGTGTGACGGGACTGGTTGTTAATGATACGGCAACCTACTGGTCTTTATTTGGCCAAGGAGTTATTTTACTGCTGATTCAAATCGGAGGTATGGGAATTATTACGATTGCTATTGCGATTGCTGTTGTTTCCGGACGCAAAATCGGGTTGATGCAGCGAAGTACCATGCAAGAGGCAATTTCGGCTCCAACGGTGGGTGGTATTGTGCGGAGAACGCAATTTATTATTCGGACTACTATTCTTATCGAAATCATTGGTGCGGCTCTTTTAGCCCCTGTTTTTTGCAGGGACTTTGGGTTTTGGAAAGGAATATGGTATTCACTGTTCCATTCTATTTCTGCTTTTTGCAATGCAGGATTTGATCTAATCGGTATAAGAACCCCTTTTTCCTCGTTGACCTCTTATTCTGTACAGCCGATTGTAAATCTTGTAATTATGATGCTGATTATTGCAGGAGGTATTGGATTCCTTACCTGGGAGGATATAAAGAATCATAAATGGCATTTCAAAAAATACCGGATGCAAAGCAAGGTGATTTTTATGGTAACAGGACTATTGATATTCTTACCGGCTCTTTACTTTTTTTATTTTGAGTTTTCAAATGTGCCTCTTACAGAAAGAGTATGGGTTTCTTTGTTTCAATCCGTTACGCCGAGAACTGCAGGATTTAATACGGCAGATTTGACTTTACTCAGTGAAGTTGGGCAAATGCTTATCATTATTCTGATGCTCATCGGTGGTTCGCCCGGTTCTACTGCAGGGGGTATGAAAACGACAACTCTTGCAGTTCTCGTTTCATCGGCATTATCTGTATTTAGAAAAAAGGAACACACTCATTTTTTCGGCAGACGAATTCCGGATGACACTATCAAAAATGCAGCTACGGTTTTTTTGATGTATATCGTTTTATTCCTTGTCGGAGGAATGGTAATTAGCAGCACAGAAGATATTCCACTTATGACCGCTTTGTTTGAGACGGCGTCGGCAATCGGGACGGTAGGGTTATCGCTGGGAATAACTCCTGACCTGGGACTTGTTTCTCATATAATCTTGATTTGCTTGATGTTTTTGGGCAGAGTGGGCGGATTGACTTTGATTTTTGCCACCCTTTCTGAAAAAAAGCTTAACGGTTCAAAATATCCTCAGGAAAAAATCACAGTAGGTTAAAGGAGAATAAAAAATGAAATCAATATTACTTATCGGTCTGGGAAGGTTCGGACGGCATATTGCTATAAAATTAGATGAATTGCACCATCAGGTGATGGCGGTAGATAAAGAAGATACCCGAGTTGATGCTGTACTTCCCTTTGTAACCAACGCTCAGATTGGGGATGCGACTAATGAGGATTTTTTAAGTTCGCTTGGTGTTGGGAATTTTGATGTTTGTATTGTGGCAATTGGAGACGATTTTCAGAATTCATTGGAAGTAACGTCCCTTTTGAAGGAACTCGGTGCAAGAATGGTGGTGTCTCGTGCCGCTCGTGATGTTCATGCAAAATTTCTTTTACGAAACGGCGCAGATGAAATTGTTTATCCCGAAAGGCAGCTTGCCGATTGGGTTGCGATCCGTTATAGTGCTGATCATATTCTCGACTACATAGAACTAGATGAAGAACATGCAATCTTTGAAATATCTATACCGGGAGAATGGATAGGAAAAACAATCGGTCAGTTGGATATACGAAAAAAATATAACATCAATATTATGGCGCTGAAAACAAATGATATTATGAATTTGAAAATAAGTTCCGATACGCAGTTGTTAAAGGGCAGTACCATGCTTGTTCTTGGGGAGACGAAACATATTCAAAAATGTTTTCATATTTAATTTTTGAAAGAAGTTGGTGATATGAAAGACTTTGTTTTACTTATAGTGGTATTGGCAGCATTTATTTATGGTTATTTTCTTATGGAAAAGCTGGATAAATTTCTCAAGGAAAATCAATCCCAAAAACTTATTTCAGATTCTAAGCTCAGGATTGGATTTGAAACACCTGCAATCATAGATTCTATTGCAGATCTATTAGAACAATTTTCAAGCGAATACCCAAACTATGAGCTGAACCTGTTCTACGGTTCTGTAAGTGAAATAATAAATGGGCTGGAAAATAATAAACTTGATTTTGGCTTTATCATAGAAAATTCCAACGATATTTTGAAAGATGAGTATTGTTCCTTATCCTTTCAAATAAAGCAAAGTGTCATTACTCCAGGCTCTATAGACATTGCGGTACATCCCATCAACACGATTGAGAAACCAGCGAGAGTGATATGGCAAAATGACATTAATTGTATGAAGGGTCTATTTGTCGAAAAATTGCGTGATTTTTCGGAGCGTTTTCTGCTTTCGGCTACACAGGGTTGTTTCATGAAGGATTTTTAAAAACATAAAAAGATCAGATTTTATCGGGGGTTATGCATGTTATACAAAACATGTGTAACTCTTGATTTTTTGTGCCTGTAGAGGTATAATATCTATATGGTATAGGTGTATTGCACCTATACAGAAAGGAGGATATTATGCCAGTAACTGAGAAAAAGTACCCGGATTGGGTTCAGAAGTATCGGATCAAAGGAACTACCGTGAAGAAAAAAGGAGATTCGTATTATCTCTATAAAAGAACATCCCGGCGCGTGAAAGGGAAAAAGTATCCGCAGCCAGTCGATACCTATATCGGCGTGATTACTCCGGAAGGAGTAATACAAAGCAATAAAAGAAAAGTATCTTTGACAGATGCAGAAGTATGGGAATACGGATTTTCAAAAGCCGTCTGGGAGTTGTGTCCGGATGATTGGAAAAAACCGTTGGGGGATGACTGGCAGGATGTACTTTCCATTATTCTTCTAAAACAGTCTCCAACCTCTTATATCCAGAAAACACGAGTGATGAAAAAAGAATCGGATTTCCGATATCAGTTTGCAGCCCAGACAGCGTCCCTGTCCCGCAGAATTTATAAAAAACAGGGCATTGGCCTGGAAGAATTACATCAGTTAGAGACCATCTATTTAGTATGCCTGGATAAAACGGAAATCATTTCGAAAGTGAATGAGGGGCAACGGAGACTCCTGGAGAAAATACAGGTGGCATTGGAAATGTGCTGAAAAGACTGTTCTGACAGAAAAATTGATCCATTATTTCAGGCAGATTCCGGATTATCGGTGCGGCAGAGAGAAAAGACACGATCTTGGAGAAATGCTGGTATGCGTCACCCTCGGATTCCTTTGTGGCCGGACAACGATCCGCAGGAGCCTGAAATGGTGCAAAACCCACTTGGAAGAGCTGCGGAAGCATATGAACTTAAAATACGGGATCGCCTCGCCTTCCACTATTACCCGGATGTTGAATGGCATTGATGAGGAATTAGCTTTGTATGCTTTTATGGAGTGGATTGGCGAGATCGTGGAATCCAGAAATACCCATCTAGCTATTGATGGGAAAGCATTGTGCGGTGCAACGGAAAAAACGAAAGGTGAGACAACCCCGATGCTGCTGAATGTAGTGGAAACGGTCCGGGGATTGATACTTGCACAGCTTCCGGTAGATTCAAAGACGAATGAGATTACGGCGATTCCTGAATTATTAAAGCTTCTGGATATCAGCGGGAGCATTGTAACGATTGATGCTGTTGGGACACAGACTGCAATCATGGAACAGATTCATGAACAGGGAGGACATTTTGTGTTAACAGTAAAGAAAAATCAGCCGGAGGCCTATGAGGAGATTCATACGTTCATGGATAAACTGGGGGCGGAAGATCTCAAAAGAAAAAAAGGCGAAGCTATGGATCCTGGGATGAAGGAGTTCCTTGAGAAATACGAAGAAATCAGCCAGATGGAAAAAAACCGGGACAGAAATGAGTATAGGACTTGCCAGATATGTAAAGACGCTTCAAATCTGACCAAAAGCCAAAAAGAATGGCCGCACGTTCAAAGTATTGGGCGGATCAAGCAGGTGAGGATACCCAAGGAAAAAGACAGCCAGGGGAATGATGTGACGCCGTCGAAGGAAGAGTTTTTGGAAAAAGGCTCCAGAAGAATCCCAGCTCCTTCTGCTGGAGAGGGAGCCGGGAAAGATGTCCAGTGTACGGCACTGATATCAGACCTGATCCTTACAGCAGAGGAGCTGGGAAGCATAAAAAGAATGCACTGGTCAATAGAGAACCGGCTCCATCATGTGCTGGACGATACATTTAGGGAAGACCGCTCGCCAGCCAAAAAGTCCCGGAACAACCTGTCGCTCATCAGAAAATACGCATACAACATCCTGCGTCTGGCAATGTACGAGACGGGTCTGGCAAATATAATGACAGAAATGATGGACTGCTTTTGTGACAATGCCGCTTTGCGGGAACGGTATGTGTTTCAAGGCATAGCCAGTCTCTATTGACTATATAAAAAGAATACCTCTGAAAAAAGGTCCTGTAAAGGGATATAGAGTTAATTTGCGCTTTTTTACATGACCAATGAATCAGAAACAATATGAGAGATGTGATAGCAAGGATGCAATAAGTTAGATCTGCCCATGGATAGTTCATGAAACAACCCTGCAGACGCAAGAATGTGCCTTGGCACATTCTTTGTTCTATGGTAAAATGAAAGAACCTTGTTGAAGAAAGGAAGAGGTGAGATGAACAAATTTAAAATGAAAGTGACAGCTGTCATAGGAGTGATTCTGTTGATTGGAATCTATTACTATGTGACACTCCCGGCAATCAATATTCATGCATCGGAATTCTGGATGTATCTTGTGGTGTTGGTCATTCTGGCAGCTGTGGTATTTATCAGAAAGAAAAATTTAAACCGTTACGACTGGAAAGAGTCAAAGGGATTAAAGGTGATTCTTGGAATCCTTGCGGTACTTGTGATCGCATATGTGGCAGGAACAGTTTTGTCTTCTCCGATTGTGAATGCGAAGAAGTATCAGGAACTTTTGACGGTGAAGAATGGAGAATTTACGAAAGATATCGAAGAATTATCTTTTGATCAGATTCCATTGCTTGATAAGGATTCAGCAGAGCTTCTTGGTGACAGGAAGATGGGAAGTATGGTAGATATGGTATCCCAGTTCGAGGTAGATGAACTGTATTCCCAGATTAACTATCAGGATCAGCCGGTGAGAGTTTCTCCTTTGAAATATGCCAGCGTGATCAAATGGTTTACGAACATGAGAGAAGGAATCCCGGCCTATATCAAGATTGATATGGCAACACAGAACACGGAACTCGTAAAACTGAGTGAAGGGATGAAGTACACGACAAGTGATCATTTTAACAGAAACATTTACCGTCATCTGAGATTTAACTATCCGACCTATATTTTTAGTGATCTGAGTTTTGAAATTGATGAAGACGGGGTTCCGTACTGGATTTGCCCGGTGAAGAAGTACAATATCGGATTATTCGGTGGAACAACAATCGGGAGAGTTGTACTTTGCAATGCAATCACAGGGGAGACGAAGGATTATGCAGTGGAGGATGTCCCACAGTGGGTTGACAGAGTATATTCCGCAGATCTGTTAGTTGAGCTTTATAATTATCACGGAACATTGAAACATGGTTTTTTTAATAGTGTATTGGGACAGAAAGATTGTCTGAATACAACTGACGGATACAATTATCTTGCAATCGATGATGATGTATGGGTATATACAGGTGTTACTTCAATTACCGGGGATCAGTCGAATGTAGGGTTTGTTCTGATGAATCAGAGAACAATGGAGACAAAGTTCTATGAGATCGAAGGAGCAACAGAGCGTTCGGCGATGTCTTCCGCAGAAGGACAGGTGCAGAATCTGCACTATATGGCAACATTCCCACTGCTCTTAAATATTTCCGGTGAACCGACCTATTTCATTGCACTGAAGGATGATGCCGGTCTGGTGAAGAAGTATGCGATGGTAAATGTACAGAAATATCAGATCGTTGCAATTGGAGACACGGTCAGTGAATGTGAGGATTCTTACACCAATCTGATGTATAAGAATGGGATCAAGACAGAAGCTGAGGATACAAGATCCGTAGAGACACTGACAGCTAAGATCACAAAGATCGCCCAGGGCGTTATAGATGGAGATTCTCATTACTACATTATGCTGGAAGGATCAGATGAGATTTTTGATGTATCGGTAGTCGATTTTATTGAGATCATCAAGTACAATGTGGGAGATGATGTAAAACTGGAGTATGCAAAAGGGGATAAGGCAAATACGGTTTTGTCTTTGAAATAGCATGTTTTTGACCCTGGTATCATAGCATAAAAAGAATGTGCTCTGTCACATTAGGAAAACCATAAAAGGAGGGATGAAGATTTACAGAAAATCTTCATCCCTCCTTTTTGATAATGTCTATCTTAGTTAAGGAGTGTACAATTTTCAAAATCTACATTACCAAGCTGTTCATTCGTTGCACTGATGCTGACATAAAAATCTACATCATTCTTTGGAGATCTTTTTCAGTGTTTCGATGAAAGAAGGAATGTTCTCAAGTGTGATGTCGGCGTGTTTTAAAATACCGTCGATAAAGATTGCTTTGATATCATGGTCTGCGCTTAACATACCGTAAATAAATCCAAGATATTCATCGGTATTGGTGATTACATCATAGTCATCCATGCAGATCGCTCTGATGTTGAAAGATAAGCTGTATGTATCTCTGTGGCTCTTCTTGATGAAGAATACGTTTCCTTCACATGTCTTTACAGCTTCGTTAGCACGTTCGATCATTTGCTGGGTTTTTCCGCTTCCTTTTGGGCCTGTCAATAAATTAACCATATTATCAAGTCTCCTTTGTTTATGAATTTGTACTAAAAAAGTACGAGATTTTATAAAACTATTATACACTAATCACAAT
>ERZ833608.1848-NODE-1848-length-12499-cov-13.456445_pt1 | contig 12499 bp, 10 predicted proteins | sample MGYA00519694_ERZ833608 | MGnify/ENA primary metagenome ERZ833608 (study PRJEB31850, sample SAMEA3708742) | human gut metagenome | biome: human gut; feature: human-associated habitat; material: faeces | place: China | collected 2014 ... | reverse complement strand
TGGGGGAAGGTGTCCGCGGCCCCGCCCGCGGACGGATGAGGGAAAAGTGCCCCGCAGCTGTTCGGTACAGGGCCGGCAGGGGCAGACGCGCCCCTCATCAGCCGCCTGCGGGCGGCAGCTTCCCCCTTAGGGGGAAGCCTTTAGGAAGGAGACCTATGCGTTACCGCACTTTAAATAAAAACTGGCATTTTAACCGGGTATATGGCCGGGGCAAAAGCTATGTACACCCGCACTGTGTGCTGTATGTGGCCAAAAACCGGCTGGGCTATACCCGCATCGGGCTGACCGCCACCAAAAAGGTCGGGCATGCGGTGCAGCGCAACCGCGCCCGCCGCATCATGCGCGCCGCCCTGTCGGAGCATCTGGCCCAGAATATCGGCGGGTATGACATTATTCTGGTGGCGCGCGGCCAGACCCCCCGCCTGAAAAGCACCCAGCTGAGCAAAACGCTCGGCCGGCTGTTTGCCAAGGCCGGTCTGCCCGACCTGACCGCCCCGGCCGAAAACGCCGCACAGCAATGATCGCCCGGGCGCTGATCGCGCTGCTGCGGGGGTATAAGCGGTATATCAGCCCGCACCTAGGGCATCACTGCCGCTTTGTGCCCACCTGCAGCGAGTATGCCATGCAGGCCCTTGCCACGCACGGTCTGCTCAAGGGCTTGCTGCTGACTGTCTGGCGGCTTCTCCGCTGCCAGCCGTTTGCCCGGTTTGGCTATGACCCGGTACCCGAAAAGGGGATGTGGGTAAACCCGGAACGCAGGCTGACAAAAGATAAAAAATAATAGATAAAAGATAATAAAAATGGTGGATCGCGTCGCTGCGCTCCGCTCAAAAATTATCTGCCACCCGTGCAGCTTACAGCAGGTACCGCGGGCGGATATGGAATCCGCCCCTACATTCTGTTTTGGCCCCTCAGGGCCAAAACTCCACATTTTCTATTATCTATTATCTTTTATCTATTATCTAATTTCTTCGCTTCTCATGTCTTTGCACTGCGCAGCAGAGACCTACATAAAAATAATGGTCCCGGGCGCAGACGGGGCAGAAGGAAAGGCTATGAACTTTATGTACTTCCTGGCCATATTGATTGGCCCGCTGGTGAAGATCCTGTACGGCTTCATCGGCAACTACGCGGTAACGCTGGTCGTTGCCACCCTACTCCTCAAGCTGCTGCTCTTCCCCCTGAGCATCCATCAGCAGAAATCCTCGGCAAAGATGGCTGTTTTTCAGCCGCTGATGAATGAGATCCAGCAGAAATACAAAAACGACCCCCAGAAGCAGCAGGAGGAGCTGATGAAGCTCCAGCAGGAGCATGGCTTCAACCCGATGGGCGGCTGCCTGCCCATGCTGCTGACGATGCTGGTGCTGTTCGGCTTCTTAGGTGTTGTGTACTACCCCGTGCATTACATCTTTGGTGTGGACAACGCCGCCGTTAAAGCCGCCTGTGAGGCGATCGGCATTGCCACCGCCAACACCTCCACGATGCAGACCGCGCTGATTCAGGCCATCCACAACGGCGCAGTGATCGACCCGTCCATCATCCCCGCCAACATCGTGGCAGAGATCCAGAACTTCAACACCGGCTTCTTCGGCATGGATATGTGCGATGTCCCCGGCTTCCGCTTTGTGCCGATCGCCATCTTCCCGGCCATCGCGGCAGTCACGATGTTCATCAGCTACTTCGTCACCCAGAAGCTCTCCGGCATGGACGCCCAGATGCAGGGCAGCATGAAGGTTATGATGCTGGTCATGAACCTGATGTTCGTTACCTTCTGCTTCAACGCCCCGGTCGGCTTCTCGCTGTACTACGGCGTGTCCAACCTGCTGCAGATCGGCCAGTCCTATGTCACCTACAGGATCTACAGCCCCGAAAAGTTCAAGGCCCAGTATGAGGCCGAGCTGGCCGCCAAGCGCGCCGAAAAGAAGAAAAAGCGCACCGTCACGGTTGAGCAGAACGGCGAAAAGATCCAGAAGGAAGTAACCCTCGGCGAGGCCAACAAGCTGCGTCTGGAGCTGGCCCGCCAGCGCGAGGCCGAGCTTTACAAGGACGAGCGCACTACCCCCCTGAACAAAGAGTAAAAGAAAAAGACGCCGCGCAACCGTAGGGGCGCATTCCATATGCGCCCGCTATGCAGTGGAAAACTGCACGGGCGGATATAGAATCCGCCCCCTACGAAAAGCTGAGGTTATGCTATAACTAAGAAGGAGGTTCCCTTTTATGCGCAGTATGGAAATGAGCGCCAAGACCGTTGAGGCCGCCGTAGAGGCCGCCTGCGAGGCGCTGGGCGTTGACCGCGATGACATCCATGTCAGCTACGAGGTACTGGAATTTCCCGCCCGCAAGCTGTTTAAGACCATCCCTGCCAAGGTCCTTGTAAAGGTCGAGGAGCCGGAGGCCGCCCCCGTGGAGGAGGCTAAGCCCGCTGAGCCTGCCGAGGTCGTTGAGATCTCTGACGAGACTGCCCCTGCTCTGGAGCAGGAGGTCGTGGACGAGATGGTTGCCGAGGCTGACGAGGAGACCGAGCTCCCCCTCGACATCGAGGCGGACCCCCGCCTGCAGGCTGCGGTTGACTACCTGAGCCCCATCTTTACCCTGATGGGTGTTGAAAACTTCACCTTCAGCGCCGTCAAGAAGGGCGCTGCCACGATCCTGAAGGTCTCCGGCGAGCATATGGGCGCGCTCATCGGCCGCCGCGGCGAGACGATGGAGTCGCTGTCCTACCTCGCCAGCCTCGTTGTGAACCGCATGGAAGGCCCCTATGTCAAACTGGGGCTGGATGTCGGCGGCTACCGCAACAAGCGAGAGGACGACCTCTCTGCCCTTGCCAGACGCATTGCAGACCGCGTTATCCGCACCGGCTGCTTCTATGAGATGGAGCCGATGAACCCCTACGAGCGCCACATCATCCACACCGCCATCGCCGGTATGGAGGGCGTGCGCAGCGAGAGCAAGGGCGAAGGCCGTGACCGCCGTGTGGTCATCTACTCCACCGCACCCGATGCACAGACCGAGAACACCTATGGCGAGCGCCGTCCCCGCGGCGGACGCGGCAATGGCCGTCGTCCCGGCGGCAGCCGCAATGGCGGCTATCGCGGCGGGAACCGTTCTGAGCATGGCGACCACAATGGAAACCGCGGCGGTTACCGTGGCAGCCGCAATGGTGCACCCCGCGGCCCGCGGCCTTCCGGCGTGCCGGAGCGCACCTATGCACCCCGTGATGCAGAGAATGCAGCACCGGTAGCACCCAAGCGCACCGAGCGCGTGGACGATTTTGCCGATTTCAGCTTTGGCAAGATCGAGCTGTAATACGGAATTACTTTTGAAATCAGGGTCTCCGGAAAATCTGCGGATTTTCCGGAGACCTTTTTTCACGCAAAAAGGATTTTACCAAAATCTAACGCCAAGCTGGTTTCGGGTCGGGCAGCTGTTGCGGTATACTGAGCATAAAAAAGTCATTCTTCTCAAAATTTGGAGAAACTGCCTGTTTTTTGCCGAAATCTTTCTCTTAAATGGCAATTGTAAAACAATTGGTCAAGGATTTATACTGTAGTCAAGAGCGTTCTGTTCGTGAAGAACAGACAGAATGATGAAAAGAGAGGTATTCAACTATGGCTCAGAACAAGATCTCCCGCCGCAGCTTCCTGCGTGGTGCAGGGGCATCCGCCACCATCGCAGCCGCCAGCTGCATGGCACCCTCTGCAGCCGCCTGTGACATCAAGTCCCTGTGGAGCATGGATCTGCAGATCCTTGCCACCAGCGATACCCACGGCAAATTCGACCCATGGGACTACGCTGCCAACAAGGCAGATGCTTCCGGCAGTGTGGCCCAGCAGGCGACTGCCATTAAGCAGTGCCGCACCCGGAACACGCTGGTGGTGGATGCAGGCGATACCATTCAGGCCAACTCCGCAGAGCTGTTCCTGAACGATGACCTGCATCCCATGATCGCTGCCATGAATGCCATCGGCTATGATATCTGGACCACCGGCAACCATGAGTACAACTACGGCATGGATGTGCTGAAAAAGGTCATGGGACAGCAGAAGGCCAAGGTGCTCACTGGCAACGTTTACGCACCGGACGGCACCCCGCTGGCCGACGGCTACACCATCATCAAGAAGGGCACTGTCAAGATCGGTGTCATTGGCATGGTCACCCCCAACATCATCCGCTGGGATGCCAAGAATCTGGAGGGCTGGAAGGTCACCAACCCTGTGGACGAGAGCCGCAAGATCATCGATAAGATCAAGGATCAGGTGGATGTTCTGATCGGCGTCATGCACATGGATACCGAGAACGAGTACGGTGTGTACGGCTCCGGCGTCACCGATCTGGCAAATGCCTGCCCCGAGTTCGACGTCATCGTGGGCGGCCACGGCCACAGGAGCATCCCCAACATGATGATCAACAACGTGCTGGTGGTGGAGAACAAGAACGCCGGTGCCACCCTGTCCGAGATCCACGTCTATCTGGAGCGCCAGCTGGACGGTAAGTGGAAGGTCGTGAACCGCACCTCTGAAAACCTGCAGATCAAGGAGTACGAGCCCGATCCGGAGCTGACCGCTCTGCTGGCCTCCTACGACACCCGCGCCAAGGAAGACGCTGTTACCCCCATTGGCGAGCTGAAGGGCGGCGATCTGGCCCCCGAAAACGAGATCGACTGCCTGCCGCAGGCCATGGTGCAGGATACCGCGCTGCTGGACTTCATCAACGAAGTGCAGATGTACTACACCGGTGCGCAGGTCTCTGCTACCGCCCTGACCTCCATGACCTCCCAGATGCGCGCGGGCACCATCCGCAAGTGCGATATGGCCAGCATCTACACCTACCAGAACACCCTGTACAAGCTGCAGATGACCGGCGAGCAGCTGCGCCGCTTCATGGAGTGGTCTGCTGCCTTCTTCAAGACATGGAAGCCGGATGAAGTGACCATTGCCTTTGACCCCTCGGTGCGCTACTACCTGTACGATGCTTTTGAGGGTGTCAGCTACGAGCTGGACGTCTCCAAGGAGCCGGGCCACCGCATCAAGAACCTCAAGTGGCCGAACGGCAAGGCCGTGAAGGATACCGACACCTTTGTGGTGGCAGTGAACAACTACCGCGCCACCACCCAGCTGCTGACGGCTGCGGACATCTTCCTGCCGGGCGAAGAGCTGCCCAAGCTGCTGGAGATCGATGTGCGCGGCGACGTGGGCGGCATCCGCGAGCTGCTGGGCGAGTACATCCGCACCGTGAAGGGCGGCACCATTGAGCCGCACGTGAACAACAACTGGAAGATCGTGGGCAACAACTGGAAGGCTGCCGATCACCAGAAGGCTGTGCAGCTGCTGCGCGAGGGCAAGCTGGCCCTGAATGAGAATGCCGATGCACGCACGCTGCCCGGCAAGGCCATCACCACGGCAGATATCGCCAAGTTCTAAAAATCAGTTTCCTGTAAAAAGGGGCTTTCCGCATTGGGACGGAAAGTCCCTTTTTTGTGTGAGAAACGGGCGGATTTTCAACCGTTTCCCGGGAATTGGTTGAAAAAACAGTACCATTCCGCAGCATTTCGTGGTACAATGAAACTGTATTGGTCTCGCTGCTGTGGGCAGATGGGAGCAAGCGGCCAGACCGGGCGCGGAAAGGAAGCCAGAAAAAACCATGCAGGAAACGACCATTGCAGCCATTGCAACAGCGCCGGGCGCAGGCGGCATTGCCGTCGTGCGGCTCTCCGGTGCGGAGAGCTATCCCATAGCAGCCCGGGTGTTCCGCCCGGCCAACGCCGCAAAAAAGGTGGAGGATGCCAAAGGCTACACCGCCATGTACGGCACATTCCGGGAAGGGGACGAAGCCTTTGATGAGGGGGTGGCCCTGTTTTTCCGCGCGCCCCACAGCTATACCGGCGAGGACGTGGTGGAGCTTTCCTGCCATGGCGGCAGCGCCGTGGCCCGCCGTCTGGTGGAAGCCTGTCTTGCTGCCGGTGCTCAGCCTGCCGCGCCCGGCGAGTACACCCGCCGCGCGTTCCTGAATGGCAAGCTGGGTCTGACGCAGGCCGAAGCCGTCATGGATCTGATCTCGGCGGATGGCCGTCAGGGTGCCGCGCTGGCCAATGCCGCGCTGGGCGGTGCGCTGGCAAAGAAGATCAGTGCCCAGAAGGAAGCGCTTACCGCCATTCAGGCTCACCTTGCCGCATGGGTGGATTTTCCCGAAGAGGATGTGCCGGAGCTGGACGGTGACCATCTGCACCGCGTACTGAGTGGGGTAAAGGCAGAGCTGGGCGAGTTGATCCATAATTATCAGGCGGATACCGTCCTGCGCGAAGGTGTGGACTGCGCCATTGTGGGCAGACCAAATGCGGGCAAATCCACACTGCTCAACCTGCTGGCCGGGTTCGACAGGGCCATCGTCACGCCGGTGGCTGGCACCACCCGTGACGTGGTGGAGCAGGCGGTACAGCTGGGGGATATCCAGCTGAATCTGTTCGATACCGCCGGTCTGCGCGAGACCGAAGATGCCATTGAAGCCGAGGGCATCCGCCGCAGCTGGAAAAAACTGGAGGAGGCAGGCCTGATTTTGGCTGTGTTCGATGGCTCTGAGCCGCCCACGCGGGAAGATCTGGAGCTTGCACAGCGTTGCACAGGCCGTCCTGCCATTGCACTTATCAACAAAGAGGATAAACCAACGCAATTTGACGCAGAGTTGATAGCACCCTGCTTTGCCATGGTGCTGCCGGTGTGCTGTCAGGAGGAGGAGAGCCGCAAGGTGATCTCCGCTGCGGTGGCCCGCCTGCTGGGTACCAGCCAGATCGACCCCCATGCCGCCAGTCTGTCCGGCCAGCGTCAGCTTTCCGCCGCACTGCGTGCGCGGGACGCTGTGGCCGGTGCACTGGATGCTGCCGCAGGCGGCTTTGGGCTGGATGCCGTTTCCGTCTGTGTGGACGACGCACTGGCCGCCCTGTGCGACCTGACCGGTGAGAACGCCTCGGAAGCTGTGATCGAACAGGTGTTTGAACGTTTCTGCGTGGGAAAATAAGAGGAAAACCAAGGAAAAGTATATGAACCACTTAGGAGATTATGACGTTATCGTCATCGGTGCCGGTCATGCCGGCATCGAGGCAGCTCACGCCGCCGCAACGCTGGGCGCGAGAACGGCTGTGTTTACCATGAGTCTGGATGCCATTGGCAACATGCCCTGCAACCCCAGCATTGGCGGAACGGCAAAAGGCACGCTGGTACGTGAATTGGATGCGCTTGGCGGCGTGATGGGCCTTGCTGCAGATGCCACCTATCTGCAGAGCCGGATGCTCAACAAGGGCAAAGGCCCGGCGGTGCACGCCCTGCGTGTGCAGACCGACCGCAAGCGCTACCATGAATATATGAAGCATGCATTGGAACTCACGCCCGGCCTTGCCATCCATCAGGCTGAGGTTGTGAGCATCGAGACCGAGAACGGCCGTGTGAAGGGCGTTGTGACCCAGCTGAACGGGGAATACAGCGCCAAGTGCGTGGTCATTGCCACCGGCACGAACCTTGGCGGCAAAATTTTTGTGGGCGATGCGTGGTACGCCTCCGGCCCGGACGGGATGCACGCCGCCAACGCCCTGACCGACAGCCTGAAGGCTGCCGGGCTGCCGCTGCGCCGGTTCAAGACCGGCACCCCTGCCCGGGTGCACCGCCGCAGCATCGATTTTTCCAAGCTGGAATGCCAGCCCGGCGACCCGGACAATGAGCTGCAGCCCTTCAGCTTTATGACCGATGCACCCATGCACAACAAGGTGGAGTGCTGGATCGCCTATACCAACCCCGAGACCCACAGGATCATTCTGGATAACATCCAGCGCAGCCCGCTCTATGGCGGCATGATCGAGGGCGTTGGCCCGCGCTACTGCCCCTCCATCGAGGACAAGGTGGTGCGCTTTGCGGGCAAGGACCGCCACCCCATCTTTGTGGAGCCCTGCGGTGAGAACACCGAGGAAATGTACCTGCAGGGTGCTTCCAGCAGTCTGCCGGAGGACGTACAGAATGCCTTCTACCGCAGCATCAAAGGCTTTGAGCACATCGAGATCCTGCGCCCGGCCTATGCCATCGAATACGACTGTGTAGACCCCACCAGCCTGGAAGCCACGCTGGAAAGCAAGGTGGTGCGGGGCCTGTATGGGGCAGGGCAGTTCAACGGCACTTCCGGCTACGAGGAAGCTGCCGCACAGGGCCTGCTGGCCGGTCTGAACGCCGCCCGCAATGCGCTGGGCAAAGAACCGCTTATCCTGCCGCGTCACACCAGCTACCTTGGCACCCTGGTGGATGATCTGGTGACCAAGGGCGTCATGGACCCCTACCGCATGATGACCAGCCGCAGCGAATACCGGCTGACCCTGCGGCAGGACAATGCCGACACCCGCCTGACCCCCATCGGCCGGGAATATGGTCTGGTGCAGGACGACCGCTGGGCAAAGTACCAGCACACCCAGAGCATTCTGGAAGCGGAGCGCCGCCGCCTGCACGACGCCCACCTGCGCACTGCCGACCTGCAGGCCGCCATGACGGCGGCCGGGCTGGCCCCGGCAGCCGAGGGCGGCATTGCCGAAGAATTGCTGCGCCGCCCGGAGATCCACTACGACCTTGTGGCCGGGGTCATCGGCTGGGGGGAGGGGATCACGCCCATGCTGGCGGAGCGGCTGGAGACCGAGATCAAATATGCAGGCTACATTGCCCGGCAGGATCGCATGATCCGGGAGGTGGCCCGCCACGAAAAGACCCTGATCCCGGAAGATTTTGAATACGCGGACCTCACCGGCCTGACGCTGGAAGCCCGCGAGAAGCTGGCCCGCATCCGGCCCAAGAACCTGGGCCAGGCCAGCCGCATCCCCGGCGTGTCGCCGTCGGATGTTGCACAGCTGAGCATCGCCCTGGCGGCCCACACCTGATCCAGAACAACAGAAAGGAATCAAAACCTATGATCGACAAACAGCGGCTGGAGGCCAAGTGTTCCACATGGAACATTGCCCTCACCGGCACCCAGCTGGACCAGCTGGACGCCTTTGCACAGATCCTTGTGGACTACAACCAGAAGGTCAACCTGACCGCCATCACCGACCCCGAGGGCATCGAGGACAAGCATTTCCTCGACAGCCTGCTCTTTGCCAGCCAGCCGGAAGTAGCCGGCCGCATGGTGGATGTGGGCGCTGGTGCCGGGTTCCCGGGCATCGTCACCAAGATCTACAAGCCGGAACTGGAACTCACCCTTATGGAGCCCACCGGCAAGCGGGTGGAGTTCTTGAAGTACGCCTGTGCCCAGCTTGGCCTGACCGGCGTGGAGTTTGCCAAGGAGCGCGCAGAGGAAGCCGCCCGCAAGGTGTGGCGGGAGCAGTTTGACCTGGCTTCAGCCCGCGCGGTGGCGGCCCTGCCCATGCTGGCGGAATACTGCCTGCCGCTGGTCAAGGTGGGCGGAAACTTTCTGGCCATGAAGGGCGCCTCCGGAGAAGAGGAGCTGGCCGCGGCCCGCGGGGCCATCAAAAAACTGGGCGGTGCCTACAAGGAGACCCGCACCCTGCACCTGCCCGGCGGCGACACCCGCACCCTGATTTTGTGCCAAAAGATTTCGCAAACTCCGACAGCCTACCCCAGAAACGGCGGAAAAATCGCCAAAAGCCCGCTGAAATAACGGAATAGCGAACAAAATATGCAAAACCCTGCCGAACGAAATTTCTGGCAGGGTTTTTGTTTGTGTGGTACACTGGCTCTGAACCAACTTTTCCACATTTTCCCGGGAAAGCGTGGAAAACAAACCCAGATATGCCGCAAAAAAGGAGGAGCCGTGTTATGTTTGAACGGAAGAAGTCCGCCGGAAAAATTTATTTCCTGCCCATCGACCAAATCCATCCGTCGCCGTTCCAGGCGCGCCGGACCTTTGAGGAACAGGAGCTGGCAGGCCTTGCCCAGAGCATCCGTGAAAACGGTCTGCTGCAGCCCATCTCGGTGCGTAAAGCAGCCGAAGGTTACGAGCTGGTGGCAGGGGAGCGGCGGCTGCGCGCCTGCAAGCTGGCCCAGATGACCACCATTCCGGCCATCCTGTGCAGCTATGCCGATGAGCAGACGGCGGCCCTCGGCCTGCTGGAAAATATTCAGCGCACCGATCTGAACCCCTTTGAGCAGGCGCAGGGCCTGCGGGACATTCTGGTGCTGTGGGACTGCACCCAGGCCGAGGCCGCCAAGCGGCTGGGCATGGCGCAGCCCACACTGGCCAACAAGCTGCGCCTGCTGCAGCTCACGGGGGACCAGCGCCAGTTCGTGCTGGACAACAACCTCACCGAGCGTCACGCGCGGGCCGTGCTGCGCCTGCCGGAGAACCGCCGCAGCGAGGCGCTCATCAACATTGCCAAGCGGCGGCTCAACGCCCGTCAGACCGATCGGTACATCGAACAGCTGCTCAACAGCACTGCAAAAGGGCGGCACCGCATCTCCATGGTCCGGGATGTGCGCATCTTTGTGAACACCATCGACCATGCCATCCGGCTGATGACCGACAATGGGGTACCGGCCACGGCCCACCGGGAAGAGAAGGATGGCTACATCGAATACACGGTGCGCATCCCCACGGCGGCAGCGGAGAAGTGAACTGTTCCATGTGGAACAGAAAAAACGTGTAAAAAATCTGCAAAATACGCCTTGAAAGAGAACTTTTTGCCTTGTAAAAACGGAAAACAGAAGAAAAATACGCACAAAAACGCCTGAAAGCGGTTCAAAAAGCCAAGGGAGTGTGCTATACTACTAGTTGAGATGTCCGCGCGACGGGAAACGAGCGGGCACAACTGCGAATGTTCCATGTGGAACAACCAAAATTTCCCGGAAGGAAGAAATGCGCGTGGCAAAAATTGTAGCAATCGCAAACCAGAAAGGCGGCGTCGGCAAGACCACAACCGCCGTCAACCTGTCCTCCTGCGTGTCGGCTTTGGGCAAAAAGGTGCTCATCGTGGACCTGGACCCCCAGGGCAACACCACCACCGGTTACGGCATCCCCAAGCGGAGTGTGGAGTGCGGCACCTACGAGGTGCTCATCGGCAAGGCGACCGCCGCCCAGGCCATCCGCAAAACCGAGTTCCGCACCGATGTGATCGGCTCCAACACCCGTCTGGCCGGTGCCAGCCTGGAGATGATCGACCTGCCGGGCCGCGAGAGCCGCCTGCGCAAGGCGCTGGCCGGGGTGCAGAAGGACTATGACTTCATCTTCATCGACTGCCCGCCCAGCCTGGACCTGCTCACCCTGAACGGTCTGAGCGCCTGCGACAGTGTGCTGATCCCGGTGCAGTGCGAGTATTATGCGCTGGAAGGTCTGTCGGAGCTCATCAGCACCCTCAAGACCATCCGCAAAAAGTACAACCCCTATCTGGACATCGAAGGCGTGGTGTTCACGATGTTCTCCCTGCGCTACAACCTCACGGTGCAGGTGGTGGAGCAGGTGCAGAAGTACTTCGGCTCCAAGGTGTACAAAACCACGATCCCGCGTTCGATCCGCATCTCCGAGGCCCCCAGTTACGGGCAGCCCATCAATTTCTACGAGCCCAAGGGCAAGGGCAGCGAAGCGTACATGGATCTGGCCATTGAGTTCGTCAAGAACAACCGGCCGCACGAGCCCAAAAAGACCCGCGCGCGGAGCAAGAGCGCTCCGGAACCGGCACCGGTCAAAAACGCTCTGGAAGACTAAAACACAGGGGGAACAACAAGAACGATGGCAAAAGGAAAAGGAGGACTTGGCCGCGGGCTGGAAAGTCTGTTTGAGGACGCCGCCCCGAGCTTTGAGTCCGACGCAAAGATCGAGACCCTGCCCCTGCGTGAGATCGAGCCGGACCCCGACCAGCCCCGCAAGACCTTTGACGAAGAGGCACTGGGGGAGCTGGCCGCCAGCATTGCGGAGCACGGTCTGCTGCAGCCCATTGCGGTGCGGCCCCAGGGACTGGGCGGCTACAGCATCGTGGCCGGCGAGCGCCGGTGGCGTGCCTGCCGCATGGCCGGCCTGACCGAAGTGCCGGTGGTGGTCAAGGATGTGTCCGACGAGCAGGCCATGGAGCTGGCGTTGGTGGAAAACCTCCAGCGTGAGGATCTGGACCCGGTGGAAGAAGCCGCCGGCATCCGGGAGCTGATGCTGCGCTGTGACCTGACCCAGGAGCAGGCAGCCCGCAAGCTGGGCAAGAGCCGCAGCGCGCTGGCCAACAGCCTGCGTCTGCTGAACCTGCCGGAAAACGTACTGGAGCTGCTCAAGAGCGGGTTCCTGAACATGGGCCACGCCAAGGTGATCCTGGGCCTGCCCACGCCGGAGCTGCAGGAGCAGGCGGCGCAGATCGTGGCGGACAACCAGCTGAATGTCCGCCAGACTGAGGCGCTGTGCAAGAAGCTGGCAAAGCCCCCGAAGGAGGCAAAAGAACCGGAACCCCGCGGCACCCTGCCGGTGGAAGTGGAAGAGAGCCTCAAGCAGGTGCTGGGCAGCGAGGTGAACGTGGCCTACCACGGCGGCAAGGGCAAGCTGA
>ERZ833608.1837-NODE-1837-length-12534-cov-33.798221_pt1 | contig 12534 bp, 12 predicted proteins | sample MGYA00519694_ERZ833608 | MGnify/ENA primary metagenome ERZ833608 (study PRJEB31850, sample SAMEA3708742) | human gut metagenome | biome: human gut; feature: human-associated habitat; material: faeces | place: China | collected 2014 ... | reverse complement strand
GGGCATAAAGTAGATTCATGCAATACCGATTTACACAAACTATTTTACACTCCCAAGGATACTGGCAAAGTAGCTAAAGACAATACTGAAATTATAAAAGATTTACTAGACCAGCAATTTATGGATACAAAAGCCGTTTTACGGGAACTTCGTGGGAAATACGATGATCCTATATTTAATTTTAAAATAACTAAATTGATGGATTCTCTATTTTTGGTGAACGGTAATTCATTAGTAGTTATTAGCAAAGATGATCAGCTGGAGCAATATGCGGATAAAGTTAAAGCATTGAATACCACAAATAAAAGATTTTCAATTTTTATTAAACGAATAGCAAATTTTTTGTGCTGTATTGCTTATTATTCTTTATGTAATAAAGGCCCTTTTGAGTTAAGACCTAAAGACATTATTTCTCCGGTATTATATCGTGGTGGAATTGACATAAGCGAAAGATCTGCTAATTCACGTACAGGTAGAATGGTAATAGATAATCTGTCTATCCAGGAATTGAACAAATATAAAAATGTTTATGTAGAAGCGAAGCATTTAGAAGAAACTGTCTTAGGACCAAGACTATTCATGTCTGAAGCAGTTGCGAACATTTTGTGGAAAGGATTGCCGGACAGAGAAAGATGTACAATACAAACGGTTCATGATGCATATGGAAAAAATGATAAAGTTTATGAATTTATTTGGACATATTATGCATGTGAGATGAGTGACTGTACTATTATTAATGAATCGGAATCCCCTAATCAGATAAAAAAATATGTGGAGAAGAATGTTTCTTTGTTAGAGGCTAATCTATTGAAACCAACTCAAGTTTATTTAAATATGTTAAAAGAGAAAACTCAGGATTCTAAAATTCTGAGACATTACGAAGTATTTATAAATTTGATTAATGAAGGGAAAACTCTATATGAGGAATCCTATCTGGGAAAAAATACAGAAATATATAAATAGTTAATGCTATGTGCTTGTATTTAGTCTTTGTCATCCTAATAGGATTTTCAAAAAACTTGAAAGGAATTAGATGAAACGTAAACTGAGAGTATTAATGGTTCTGCATAATTTATCTGTTGTAAACGGTGTCAGCAGTTATGTTATGAATTATTTCAGAAAGCTAGATCACGATTTGCTTCATGTGGATTTTGTGATTTGCAGTGAACGGGATATCCCATATCTGGAAGAGATAGAAAAAGCAGGTGGATATGCTTTTGTTATACCATCTATTCGAAATCCCGGGCAGAATAACAGATTTACGTTTACGCCATTTGGAATAGAATTTAGAAATATTTGTCTTGATGGTATGGAGCAAAAATAACTCATGTATACATGTATATTGGCTGTGTTTTTCATTATGGTATAAGACTATGAGGACTATGGTTATTTTGGCGCTCTTCATTTTATAATTATACATTTCATTTATCTATAAGAGTTCCAAGTAATTGAAATATAATAGAAATGTGGCAAACTTAAGAATAGTTTCGAAGGGATGGGTTTATGAGAATTTTAGTTTGTTCAGTCCATTTTGGAGCAGGTCATACAGCTCATTTAAGTGCATATCTGAAAATGCTGAAAGATTGTGGTTATGAAGTTGCCTTATATCTGGATGATCGGTATATGAAGCTGTTTAATGACGCAAAAGGGAACTACATATTTAACTTACAAGATGCATTAGCATTTCAGCCTGATATCGTTTGGATTTGGAATACCGGATTTGAGAATGTAAGTGTAATTAAAGCGTTTAAGAAGATGGATGCTTTAATAGTGTATGTGCTTCATGAGCCTTTTATGGGAGTGGCGGAACTGCTGAAAGAAAAAGGTTATATTACAAAAGCGGCAGTAGCATCACTCTTAAATTATTGGATTTGCATGAAAGCAGATAGAGTTGTTCTTTGTAGCCAATATGCAGAACAGCTTTGTCAAACTTATATGAAAAATGCTTATCGAAAAAAAATATTGTATCCTTTAATTTATCCGGATGATTTTTTGGATACTGGTAAAAGGTGCTATTTTTCTAAAATAGGTGGATTTGGCACAGCTCATGGCAGTAAGCAATTTCTTTATTTTGTAAAAGAATCTTACCAAAAAAATGATATTGCTTTTCAAATTGCTACTCGTGCTAACATTTCTGAAAAATTAAAAGATCCTATCCTGCAGAAGATGATGAAGTCAGGACGTCTCATTGTAAAGCAGGGGAGGCCTCTGACGGAACAAGAAATGAATGAGGCTTATCGGAGAAGTATCTGCACTTGGAATGGTTATATAAGATCTACACAGAGTGGTGTCCTGGCTAATTCCTTTATGCAAGGAACTCCGGTGATGGCTACCCATCTGGGAAGTTTTGACGAGTATGTACAGGATGGAAAAAATGGAGTCTTTATTAATGATTTCAGCTATGATTCCATTTTTAATGCTTTCCAGAGGGTCAAGGGAAATATGGATGAAATGGTTGAGAATGCCAGAAATACGTTCTTGACGCATTTTTATTACCGGAACCAGGAAGAAAAGTTTAAGGAAATCGTTGAGAAATTAGTAAAGTAAATGGGGAAATAGAGCAGATGATTATTACCAGAACACCGTTCCGTATGTCATTCTTTGGCGGCGGTACGGATATAAAGGCTTTCTTTGAAAAGTATGGGGGTGCGGTAATTTCCACCACCTTTGATAAATACTGTTATGTAACGGTGCGTCATCTGCCCCGGTTCTTTGATTACTCCTCAGAGATTTCCTATTCCAGGCTGGAGAGGGTGACGGCAGTGGATGATATCCTTCATCCAGCTGTAAGGAATGCCATGAAAATGCTTGATATGCATCATATCAGGCTTACCTATGAAGCGGATCTCCCTGCCCGATCCGGATTGGGGACCAGTTCTTCCTTTGCCGTGGGTATGCTGAATGCGTTTCATGCTTTGAAGGGGCGGTATGCAGATAAGAAGAAGCTGGCTGATGAAGCGATTTATCTGGAACGGGTACTCTGCCGGGAAGCGGGCGGATGGCAGGATCAGATTGCTGCGTCTTTTGGCGGATTTAACCGTATCAATTTCAATAAAGATGGTACCTATGATGTATATCCTCTTATTATGAAGCCAAAGCGGAAAAAGGCGCTAAATGATAATCTGGTCATGTACTTTACCGGATTTACCCGGTTCTCTTCCGATGTACAGAAGGCAAATGAGAAATCGGCTGATGAGAAGGTAAAGCAGCACCTTCAGATGCTGGAACTGGTGGATGAAGCAGAACGTATTCTTATCGATGATACGACGGACCTGGATGATTTCGGGCATCTGTTGGATCATACCTGGAAACTGAAAAAGCAGACAGGCAGTGCCGTGTCTACGGAAAATATTGACGCCTTATATGACAGAGGCATCGAAGCCGGTGCTCTGGGAGGAAAACTTCTGGGAGCCGGCGGGGGAGGATTTCTTGTTTTCTACGTCCAGCCGGAGTATAAAACTCAGCTTAAAGAAGCCATGAGTGATTTACTTTATATTCCTTTCCGGTTCGAAAACAGCGGTACGCGGGTTATTTATTATGAGGAAGAGGAGTACAGGGAGTAGCAGTATGAAAACAGTGATTATGGCTGGCGGAAAGGGAACACGGATTTCTTCCTTGTTTTCTGATATTCCCAAGCCCATGATTCGCATAGACGGAGTGCCGGTGCTGGAGCGGGAAATCGAATGCCTGGTTTCTCAGGGCTTTGATGATATTATTATTACGGTGAGCCATCTGGGCAAAGTGATTATGGATTATTTCGGCGATGGCAGCGGAGTATCTCCGGTGACGGGAAAGCCGTTTCGTGCCCATATTTCATACTATTTTGAAAAGACACCTTTGGGAAACGGCGGGGCTCTTTTCAAAATCAAAGATCAGCTAACTGATGAGTTTCTTCTTCTCAATGCAGACGCTGTTTTTGATGTGAATTTCAAGCGCTTTGTAGAAGCTCATCATAAAATGGGCGGTCTGGTAACGCTCTTTGTGCACTCCAACAGCCATCCCTATGACAGCGGGCTTTTAATCACAGATAAGAATGGGGCAGTTGTTCAATGGCTTGCGAAAGAGGATAAGCGTCCCCAATGGTATTTTAATATCGTCAACGCTGGTCTTCACGTGATGAATAAAAAAGTACTGGATCATATAGTAGAAACACCGAAGGTGGATCTGGACAGGCAGATTCTGAAACCGCTGGCCGGTACAGGAAAGATGTTTGTTTACAACAGTCCCGAATATGTGGAAGATATGGGAACGCCGGAAAGGTATGATAAGGTACAGCGGTCATTCAGGAGTGGTATGATTCATGCCCGGAATCTGGCTAACAGGCAGAAGGCGGTTTTTCTGGACCGTGATGGTACGATAAACCGCTATGTCGGTTACCTGACGAACGCGGAAGATTTTGAACTCCTGCCCGGCGTGGCAGAGGCCATACGAAAGATAAATCTGTCAGGCTATCTGGCTATTGTGGTCACCAACCAGCCTTCTATTGCTAGAGGAGAGCTCACTTATGACGGGCTGGATGAAATTCATAGGAAAATGGAAACGCTATTGGGGCAAAAGGGGGCTTATGTGGATCATATTTACTTTTGCCCCCATCATCCGGATAAAGGGTTTCCCGGGGAAGTGCCATCACTGAAAATCGACTGTGGTTGCCGAAAACCCAAACCCGGCATGCTGCTCCAGGCTGCGGAGGACTTTAATATCGACCTTTCATCCTCCTGGATGATTGGCGATGATGAAAGAGATGTGGGCGCAGGGAAAAATGCAGGATGCCACACTGCCCTCATCGGGAATCAGGACTTTGGCCAGGAAAAGACGGTGCAGTCACTCCTGCAGTTTGTAGATGAAACGTTACCGGAGGCATAATGAAAGACATAGAACCAGGGCCGCAGGCCTATCTGGATACACTCATTGGAAGATATCCTATATTGAAAAGCTGTGAGAAGGACTTGACTGAGGCATACTGCCTCCTTAGGGATTCCTATAGAGCAGGCGGTAAACTTCTGATTGCAGGAAATGGGGGATCAGCTGCTGATGCAGAACACATCACCGGAGAGCTGATGAAAAGTTTTAAAAAGAAACGGCCTCTTTCGAATGATATGAAGGAAAAGTTGCAGTCAGCAGATAAAGTCATGGGTGCTCACCTGAGTGACGTGCTTGAGCATCCCCTCCCTGCTATTGCACTGGTAGGCCATGAAGCATTGAGTACGGCTTTCCTGAATGATAAAGAAGGAACAGCGGTTTTTGCTCAGCAGCTCCTTGGCTTTGGGAAGAAGGGGGATGTTTTTCTGGGTATTTCCACGTCAGGAAACAGCAGGAACGTTCTCTATGCAGCAGTGACCGCCAAAGCCATGGGGATTGCTGTGATTGCCCTCACAGGAGCCACCGGTGGAAAACTGGCAGCTCTGGCTGATGTGGCTGTTTGTGTGCCGGAAACTGAAACATTCAAGGTGCAGGAACTTCACCTGCCGGTGTATCACTGCCTATGTCTGATGCTGGAAGATTATTTCTTTGGAGAGTAAACGATATTTATTTTATTCCAAAAGGAAACCGAGATATGAATAATAAATTATGGAGACTGTCTCATGGTTTATATGTGCATCATATGAATCATGTCGGACGGGTTACAGAACTTATATATAATATAATTTGTGGAAATAGCATTTCTACTAGAGCAAAAATTGGGGGGGGTACAATATTCTATCACCATGGCGTAGGCTGTGTTGTACATGAGCTCTGCTCTATCGGAGAAGATTGTAAAATTTTTGGTAATGTGACAATAGGATGTAAATGGTCTGGCGGTGACGAACCTGGACTGCCACCTGCCATTGGTAACCATGTACTCATAGGTGCCGGAGCAGTAATATTAGGGAACATCCATGTAGGGGATAATGCTATTATTGGAGCTAATGCAGTTGTTCTAAGAGAGGTTCCTGATGGATGTATTGCTGTGGGAAATCCGGCACGTATTATTTCTGGAAAGTAAAAAGAAATAAGCTTTTAACTGCATTTGGGAACCAACAGAATTTCCACATTACTTCAATGTTTTTGGGGAGGACTTTTACAGTGCCCAATAAAGAACCGAAAGTACTTATTGTGATTTTAAACTATAAAACGCCACAGTTGACATTGAACCTGGTGGAGGCTCTGAAGAAGATTCATTACCAGGCATTTGATATCATGGTGATTGATAACAATTCTCCCGATGATTCTACAGGCATATTGGGGAAATGGGCTGAAGATAAAGGGTTTATCTTTTATGCCAACCATGTCAATGCCGGCTATGCAGCTGGAAATAATATCGGAATCCGATATGCTATTCATCATAAATATCGATATACCTGGATTCTAAACAGTGATGTGCTGCTGCCGGATCCGGATGTATTAAAAGTGATGGTGCAAAGGGCAGAAGATGATGGCCACATTGGCGTGGTAGGGCCGCTCATTGTCAGCCGGGATGATACGGAAGTGGGGCCCTATTTATATCGCCCTACACTGTGGCGGTCCACACTGGGAATTTTTGCAGACAAAAAAAGCCGCATGGAGCACATCCATAGGCCAGGTAGAGTTTATCGGGTCTACGGATGCTGCATGCTTCTGAAAAATGAAGCTATGGAAAAATGTGACTGTATGGATGAAAGAACTTTCTTGTACAGTGAAGAAGATATCCTTGCTGAGCGGCTGTTGAAATACGGCTATTATGCTTATTATGAACCGAAAACAAAGGTAAAGCATAATGAGTCTTCCTCAATGCGTACTTTGACGATAGAGCAGATTCGGAAGAAAGATAAAGAAGTTTCTAAGAGCAGAACATTGTACTATAAGGAATATCTTGGGTATAATAGTTGTGAAATTCGTTTGATACATTTGGCTAGATGGTGTATATCAATATATCGTACCAGAAAATCATAGGATGTATATTGCCATGTATGATGGGAAAGCATAAATTGGCTTCTGCGTTTAAGCATTTGGAAAAAAATAAAAAAATATGAGAAAAAGAAGAGAGCAGGTGAAATTAAGTGGTCCTAGTACTAATGTATTTTATTATAATTTTATTGATAACAAAAGAATTAAGGCTTTGTGATTTCAAGGAGCGATTCTATTTTTGGGTATGTACTTTTTTATCCTGTATATTTGCTATTATTTATAGAACATATCTAATCAATGAAGGAATAGAGTATGGTTTAGCAAACCTTGATATGCAATATTACATGTCTCTTGCAGATAAAATTCAAGACATGAGTATTAACGATGGATTTGCAACTATTTCAGCACATTGGAATTTTGCAAATGTTAACTTTATACAGATTTGGGGTTATAGATTTTATATCTATTTTTTGTCATTTTCAATATTTAAGTTATCATTTTTCCCTACGGTTGTATCTGTCTATTTAGTTTCTATTTGGCAGCTTTTGTTAGCAGCTTACTCGGTTTTAAAAATATATAATACTATAAAGGATAAGTTTATATGTTTCAGATATAGTTCTTTAATATTAATGCTTAGTGCTCCGCCTATTTGGTATGCTTGCGTTCGTTTGCTACGAGAGCCATTTATGTTGCTTTTAATAGCTCTTTTAGTTAGTGTTGTTTTAAAAAAAAATCACATATGGTTATTCAAAACTATTATCCTTTTGTTGCTATTAACGGTATTTCGCCCCTATTATGCTGTTCTTATGATTCCCTTACTTTTGATTTTGGACAACAGGATAAAATTGGCCTTTTTGATGGAAGGTGGCCTTTTTGTTATTCTGGCTGTACTGTCTGTTATACGGGGTACTGATCCTATTTCGATCCTAGGTGTTGTTTTATCACCAAATTTCTTCAATCAAGTAAAAAATGTCGTTGTTAATTCATCGGTAGTATCCGAAGTTAGTGGTGAAATTCCTCTAATAAGTTTTATTGGTTCTATATGGAACATTATAATGCTATATTATATTGGTGCTTCCATTGTGCTTAGCAGAAGGCTAAGCATGATATGCTGGTGCTGCATGGGAATTATCTTGGATATTTGTATGATTTATGGAATAGCATTTGCAGGAGCGACTGAATTAAGGCATAAAATGTTTTTTGTACTCCCTTTTATTTTGATTCTTAATAGTGGTGCTTTGAGTCAAATGGAGAGTAACCGAAGACAAACGTCAGTTATTGTTAGTGCAGCTATTCTAGCAAACTTTCTGGTTGGTTATGCGTTGATAACATGTTTGATATATTGAATTAGGTGATATATATGTTAATCTGCTTTGCAATTCGTCCGGATTATTTGACTAATCGGGGTGGAGATACTTTTCAATTATTAAAAACTATTGAATATTTAGAAAAATATGAAGACATTAAATGCCGTATTATCACTTCTCCTATAGAATTAAATTCTAATGTTGATATCCTGCATATTTTTAATTTGCAGAATACAACAATGGCATATGATATGGTAAAGGCAGCAAAAAACATATCAGGAATCAAAATAGTCCTATCTCCAATTATTTGGAGATTTGGTGATGCTGGGTATGTTAATAAGGCAATGCGCTTAACTAGGAGTATGGGGATTGTTCGAACATTTCAATGTGCCAGCTCATTATTTGAAAAGTATTCTATCTCAAGACTTGGCTGGATGAAGAGATATATCCTTAAAAATGTGGAAGTTGTTATGCCGAATTCTTATGAGGAAGGCGATATACTTAAAAGTCAGTATGGTGTTAAATTTAAACAGGTGGTAGTTCCAAACTGTGTGGATATTAAATTACAGGAAACTCCAAAGCCACTTGATATACCATCAGATTTTGTTTTAGAAGTAGGAAGAATAGAACCTACCAAAAATCAACTATCTCTGTTGGAAGCACTTATGGACTATAGAGAGATTCCTCTAGTTTTTGTTGGGAAGCAGAATGACAGAAAAAAGTTTTATGTTGATTTAATAAAAAGGCTCGCAATTAAGCGAGGGAATACATATCTAATAAATGAATTGCCTCAAGATCAGTTGGCAGGTTACTACAAAGCAGCTAAGGTTCATGTGCTGCCCTCCTTTAGGGAGTCGCCAGGGCTTGTTACGCTGGAGGCACTTTTTTATGGTTGTAATATTGTGACTTCAGATGAAAGATATTGTCCTATTAAATATTATCAGTTTGATAAATTAGGATATACATGTGATCCCTATTCGCTCAAAAGCATTCAGACAGCAGTAATCTCTGCATATGATGGGAACAGGATTAAGATTCCGGAGAATTACTTTGAATTTTTTAGTTATCAAAATGCTGCTAAAATTACTAGAAATGCTTATCTAGAAATACTGAATACGTTGCATTCTTGAATAGGACTGTTTGAAAGATGCGTTTATTTTCTAATGATATATACTATTACTATTTTTAATGCATTGTCTGGTTATTTAAGATTAAGGTCTAATCAGTAATTTTTTAATAAAAATTACTGATTATTAGTCTTGTGTGACAGGGTGAAGGGTATGTAAGAACGTTAATTCTGCGTCATAATCAAAATCAAGCGTTTCATAAGAGTACCTTAATAGACCAAAGGCTAGGTTTTTCCAAATGGCCGATTAGCAAAAGGGGCGATACCAGAACATGACGGCTCATGTTCTGGTATCGCCCCTTTGTCATCCTATACTTTTGTGGTCTTACGACTTTTTACCATCTCGAAGTTTTTCTTCGTACATTTTTTCGTAGTAGTTCTGATACTCGCCGGATACGATATCCTGCCACCATGGTTTATTATCCAGATACCATCTAATCGTCTTCTTGATACCATCGGCAAACTTCGTTTCCGGCAGCCAGCCCAGTTCCTTATGAATCTTTGCCGGGTCAATGGCGTATCTGCGGTCATGGCCTTTTCTATCCTGGACATAGGTAATCAAGCTTTCAGGCTTCCCAAGCTCCTTGAGGATAAGCTTTACGATATCTATGTTTGCCATCTCATTATGGCCGCCGATATTGTACACTTCGCCCACGGTTCCTTTATGAATGATAAGGTCAATGGCCTTGCAGTGATCTTCCACATAAAGCCAGTCTCTTACATTCTTCCCGTCCCCATACACCGGGAGGGGCTTATCATCCAGTGCATTCATCATCATGAGAGGAATGAGTTTTTCCGGGAACTGATAGGGCCCGTAGTTATTACTACAGCGGGAAATAGTAACCGGAAGTCCATAGGTCCGATAATAAGCACCTACCAGAAGATCAGCCCCAGCCTTGGAGCTGCTGTAGGGAGAACTGGTATGAAGAGGCGTCGTTTCCGTAAAGAAAAGGTCCGGTCTATCCAATGGCAGGTCACCATACACTTCATCAGTGGATACCTGATGATATCTCTGTATCCCATATTTCCGGCATGCATCCATAAGAACGGAAGTGCCGATGATGTTAGTTTCAAGAAAAATCTCCGGATTCAAGATAGATCGGTCCACATGAGATTCAGCCGCAAAATTCACCACCATATCCGGATGTTCCTCTTCGAAAAGCCCATACACCGCTTCTCTATCGCAGATATCCGTCTTCACAAATCGGAAATTCGGCTGATTCATCACAGGAGCCGAAGTAGACAGATTTCCCGCATAAGTCAGCTTATCCAGGCATATAATCCGATAGTCTGGATACTTCTTCATCATGTAAAATATAAAATTAGATCCAATAAATCCGGCCCCACCGGTAACAATGATTGTCATAACATACCTCTTAGCATTCAATTAAATTCGGCTATTAATTATTTATCAAAATACCTAATCAATGCATATCTTTCTAAATTGTACACCATAAGGTGTCAAGAAGAAACGTCCCATTTCTAGATATATCTGTACATATTTATCGGGATTTTTTTCTATTAAAGCCTTAGCTTCTGCATAAATTGTTAAATTTTTATATGCATCATATATAGCTTCATTAGTCATATGACTGTCAAATGTAATTTCAAAAAGCCCAAGTCTAGACAAATTATAAATAGAGACTGCATTTTTAACGAAATTATCCTCTATAATCCCAGGATAATAAATTATATTTGATTGAAAAGGATGAAGAACGTTCTGATTATCCGAAGAGCGCTGAATTAGAATTATATTTGCAATTGGGCCTACACCATGTCTAGAAAATACGTCAAAAAATCTCGCATCATTAACACTCATCTGTTCAAGAATTTTTACAAATGAGTGGTGAACCATATCCGCTTTTTGTAAATTAAATTCCGAGGCGATTAATTTAGCAAACATCTTTCGAATTTCTTTTTTACCAACATAATATTTTGAAGCTTCCATAGCTGGTCCGATAATACTAATATCAGGGTCCGAATTGATAGAATTTTTGGGAATTTTATCTAGTTCTTCTCCTATATCGTTAGCATACTTCTTCGCATTGTTCTCAACATATTTAGCCAGCTTAGGATCCCAACGCCCAAATGTAGCTTGCCACAATAAATTTAACGTATTTGCTGGAGCAGCGGCTCCTTTAGTAGCTAAAGCAGTAACTGCAGCAATGACACAAGTCTCCAAAACTGATTGATCCATTTTCAAACTCTCCTTAGAGAAAAAGCTCCTAGCCCCTCACATCCCCATTAAGAACCTTCTTCAAAAACTGTCCATACGGCGACTTACCGTAATGTTCAGCACTCTTAGCTAGGGTTTCCTTATCAATCCATCCGTTCACATAGCCGATTTCTTCGGGCATGGAGATATGAATTCCGGCTCTGTTTTCCACGGCACGGACGAAGACGGAGGCATCATAGAGACTTTCCATGGTTCCGGTGTCCAGCCAAGCATAGCCGCGTCCAAGGGTGACTACATTCAGATTTCCCTTTTCAAGATAAATTTTATTGAGGTCGGTGATTTCCAGTTCACCGCGGGCAGATGGCTTTACCTGTTTCGCATATTCACAGACATTTTCATCATAGAAGTAAAGGCCGGTAACAGCATAATTGGACTTCGGATATTCTGGCTTTTCTTCAATGGAAACTGCCTTGCCATCTTTATCAAACTCAATAACACCAAACCGTTCCGGATCATCCACATAGTATCCGAAGACAGTAGCACCTGATTTCAGAGAAGCAGCTTTCCGAAGATGCTGCGTCATGCCGGCACCGTAGAAAATATTATCACCTAGAATCATGGCACAGGAATCACCGGCTATGAATTTTTCTCCAAGGATAAATGCCTGAGCCAGTCCATCCGGTGATGGTTGCACTTTATAGGAAAGATGAATGCCATAGCGAGATCCATCTCCGAGAAGCCTTTCAAAATTCGGCAAATCTTGAGGTGTGGAGATAATCAAGATATCGCGTATCCCCGCTAACATAAGTGTAGACAGTGGATAATAAATCATCGGTTTATCATATACTGGAAGCAGCTGCTTTGAAGTTACCATTGTTAGTGGATAAAGTCGGGTGCCGCTTCCTCCGGCTAGAATAATACCTTTCATAATGCTTTTCCTTTCAAATATTGAATAAGATAGAGTATAATACTAATATGTATAATTATATCATGGAACAAAGCTTTGCCCGAATTGCAATAATAAGTTGAACACCCGGCGAACCTTTATGCAGTAAGTGCTG
>ERZ833608.1830-NODE-1830-length-12575-cov-11.220847_pt1 | contig 12575 bp, 10 predicted proteins | sample MGYA00519694_ERZ833608 | MGnify/ENA primary metagenome ERZ833608 (study PRJEB31850, sample SAMEA3708742) | human gut metagenome | biome: human gut; feature: human-associated habitat; material: faeces | place: China | collected 2014 ... | reverse complement strand
AACAAATGTTTCCGAATTGTTAAGACGCAAAAATAAGTAGAGAGTTCCGCTGCTCGTGTATGTTGATCGCCGTTTGCTCCGAACGAAGTTCCTGCCCCTGTTTTGCAGCGGCGTTGGCTGGAAAGCCGGTATCACGTTCGGACGGCTCATAAAATTTTCAAGGTACGTTTCCCATAAAGAAAAATACCGCCCACGCAGCGCAGCGATGATTTTGTCGGGTGAAACGGCGGCAAAATAGATCGGGTGTGTTGCGGGGCGGTAAAAATCTTCATGGGGAATAAATCCTCGCCGTTCTGTACTTTTTCTACAAAATTGGTGGGATTTGCGATAAAGGGTATCATGGATTGCGGAGCACGTCAAGATGGTTTTGCAAAATTTATTAAGGGAATGCGGTGATAGTGAGACTTTTTTGAATTGAAGTCGAAGAAAAAGAATGAAAAAGCGTTGTTAAAATTGCTCCTTCAGCAATTTGGCGAAATAACCTATATAAAAATTGATATTATTGTTTCGGCTTATTCTTCCGATTTGCTCAGATATCGCCAGAGCGTGGTGCGGCTGATGCCTAGCTGGCGGGCGGCGGCGGCGCGGTTGCCGCCGTGGGCTGCTACAGCCTGCTGTACGATCTCCTGGTTGATCTCCTCAAGGGTGCGGTTATCTGTCGCGACAGGGACTCCGGTAGAGGAGGGTGTGTTCCGGTGAGCACGCTCTTTTGCCAGAAGCTCTGCGACCAGACGGCTTTCGATATAGGAGCCGGTGGTCAGGGAGGCCAGGGAACGAAGCAGATTTTTGAATTGTGTATAGTTGTTGGGCCATTCATATTGGCGCAGCATCTCAATAGCGCGAGGCTCGAAACCGGAGATCTGTTTGCCCTGCTCCTGATTCAGGCTGCTCAGATACAGGCTGGCCAGGGACGGGATCTCATCAGAGCGGCTGCGCAGAGAAGGAAGATTCAGGGTCAGACAGCCCAGCCGTTCACAAAGGGCATGGACCAGCGGCGGCGTTGGTTCATTTTCATAGATCGCGCAGGAGAACAACAGCCGGATCCGGCGTGCAAGACCGGTCTCTTCGATCGTGGAAAGCAAAGCGGAAGCCGTTGCTGGCGGGATCGCTTCGTAATTCTGAAAATAGACGGTTTCACCGGTACTGTTCAAGGGCGAAGTATAGTGATCCATCAGGTAACTCCAACTTTTGTCGGTCATGGACGCGCAATTGATGACCACCATAGGGCGGTTGGTCATGGAGCTGTGCAGATAAAGGTAACGCGCAATCTGCTCTTTTCCGGTGCCGGGTTCTCCACTGATTAACAGCGGGGTCCGCACACAGACAAGCTTTTGAATGCGGGTATCCAGTGTACCCATGGCACCGCTCAGACTGTAAAAGCTGTTTATAAATAAGTACTCGCATTCGCCCCGGTTCAGCATCCGGATCCCGGTGCGGCTTGTGTGGAGTGGGATGCGGAATGGAACGCAGTAAAACAGATATCGCCGGACGCTGTTCATTTGCAGCTGCTGTGCTGTAATGCTGTACAAATGATCCCGTTCGGTATAGTACAGTTTGACTGTACCACTGAGCGGGACTTCCCGCAGATGACTGCGTAAAATATTGAGCAGTTCCGCAGAGGGGTCGACGGAACTGCTGTAAAACAAGCTTCCGTCGGTTTCCATCACGATCACACGAGCGTTTTCGTTTTGTGCAATGTTCCGCAAAAAGAGATTTTCTTGCCGCAGGCGTTCAAACCACGAACTGATGCTGACCGCCTGGTCGATCGCCGCATGCAGGCTTTCGACACCAGAGGTGATGAGAAAAGCATCAAAGCCCATCTGGCGGGCGATGGTATGGGTCACCATGTCGCACACCACCATCCGGTACCCACCCTGCCGCAGACGCTCCAGCGTATGCTTTACATCTTCTGCACTGTTCACGGTAAGGATGTCCAGATCATAGTTCAGCAGGCTGCACAATGTATGTGCTGATTCGGTGACGCTTGGAAAGCCAACGATCGCGTACAGGTCGGTATAGTTCTCCGCAAGCTTTATTGCGCGCAATACATCATAGACGGAGATCTGGATGTCTACAACAGGGAGATCTGTCACCCGGCGGATTAGATCGGCCGTGCCGCCGCGGGATATGATGCAGTCATAGGTGTTGGGCGGGATATTCTGCACGATCGCCTGCCCCTCATCCAGGTCGCCGGTCTGAACATCCAGGAGTACATTGGGGTATGCCTGCGCCGCATTTTCCATGGCAGTACGCATTCCGTCGTAGGGTGCGATGCCGAGAATGCGTGTTCGGATTTCAACCATTGTGATCCCTCCGTTCAACTTTGTTACGATTATAGCAGACTTTCACCAAAAAGTCTTGACAAATACGTTTCAAAATGTAACAATTTTGGCGAAAAGAATGCCTGAAATTGCAAAATGTTTAAAATTGAAACGCAACTTGGTGCGGTGAAGGGGTGCCAACGGAAAGATCATGCTGCATAATAAATTTGCAAGCTGAAAAGCAAAACTACAGCTGAAAGGAGGATTTCATGCTGCTGTTACTGATTATTGCAGATGATTTTACCGGTGCACTGGATACCGGCGTGCAGTTTGCGGCTTACGGTGCAGCCACCCGCGTGATGGTAAAAGATCAGGTCGATTTTGCTTCCTGTGATGCACAGGTTCTGGTAGTGGATACCGAGACCCGTCATCTGCCGCCGGAAAAGGCGTATCAGATCGTCGAAGAGCTGACACGTGCTGCCTGCCGGGCTGGCATCCGCTACATCTATAAGAAAACGGATTCTGCATTGCGGGGCAATATCGGCGCAGAACTTGCTGCGGTTCTTCAGGCCAGCAACAACCGTCAGCTGCCGTTCCTGCCGGCGTTTCCCCAAAATGGGCGCACGACACGGGACGGGATCCATTATGTTGACGGTGTTCCGGTCACAGAAAGCCCCTTCGGCGTGGATCCGTTCGAGCCGGTCCGGCATGCACGGATCACAGAACTGCTGGCAGAGCAGACGGATGTACCGGCTGTCAGCTGCCCGCCTCTGCACGAAGGCTCTCCGGTACCGGAGAAGGCAGGCATTCTGGTTTTTGATGCTACGGATGAACAGGATCTGGTCTCGACCGGCCGCTGTCTGTTTGCCGGAGAGGCACCGCAGATCATGGCAGGCTGCGCGGGGTTTGCAGCGGTGCTTCCCCGGCTGCTTGGGCTGGCCGGGATCCCGGCAGAGATCCCCCGGCTGGATCCAAGGCTGCTGGTGCTCTGCGGAAGTGTGAATCCCATTACACTGTGTCAGCTGGATAAAGCGGAAAAGGCCGGGTTTGCAAGAATGCGGCTGACGCCCTACCAGAAGCTGACACCCGGTTACTGGGAGAGCCAGCATGGGCGGGAAGCACTGAGCAAAATCGAAAAGATGCTGGCCTCCAATGGTCACTGCATCATTGAAACGAACGATGCGGGCGGCAATCAGCTCACCGCTGATTATGCCGCGGCACTTGGCATCGACTGTGAGACGATCCGGGTGCGGATCTCCGGCAGTGTGGGACATCTGCTGGGTGTCATTTTTACAAGCCCGCATCTTGGAACGTTGCTGCTGACCGGCGGAGATACGCTGCTGCAATGTATGAACTGCATTGGCGTGCACGAGCTGGAACCGGTGTGTGAAATGGAATCGGGCGTGGTTCTGGCACGCTTTACTTACAATGGATGCACCCGCTATGTCATTACAAAGTCGGGCGGGTTCGGACAGGATGATCTGCTGATCTGTCTTGCGGATCAGATCGCATGGAACAAAACGGAATGAGCTGGATCAAAACAGCAGGGAGGTTTTTGGAAATGCTTACACAGTATAACCTGAAAATGCCGCATGCAGTTTATGGCGGCGAGAACGCAATGGACAACATCACCGCGATCATCAAGGCGCGGGGCGCAAAAAAAGTGGCAATGTTCACGGATAAGGGAATTGAAGGCGCCGGACTGTTTGCCCTGCCGGAAAATGCAGTCAAGGCGGCAGGTGCAGAATACTATGTGCTGGATGACCTGCCTCCGGAGCCGAGCTACATGGCCGTGCAGAAACTGGTGGACCAGTTCAAAGCGTCCGGCGCAGACCTGATTGTGGCCTGCGGCGGCGGTAGCGTGATGGACGCTGCCAAGCTGGCCAGCGTACTGGTGACGGATGACTACGGCGTCAAGGAGCTGCTGGACAACCCTGGCATGGCACAGAAGTGCGTGCCCATCGTGCTCATCCCTACGACCGCAGGCACCGGCGCAGAGGTCACCCCCAATGCCATCGTGGCTGTACCGGAAAAGGAACTGAAGGTCGGCATCGTCAACGAGAACATGATCGCAGATTATGTCATTCTGGATGCGCGCATGATCAAGAACCTGCCCCGCAAGATCGCAGCAGCTACCGGTGTGGATGCACTGGCACACTGCAGCGAGTGCTTTACCAGCAACAAGGCAAATCCCTTCAGCGATCTGTATGCGCTGGAAGGCCTGGATCTGATCCTGAACAACATCGAAAAAGCCTGCGATGACCCCGAGGCCATGACGGAGAAGAACCGGATGCAGATCGCCGCTTACTATGGCGGCCTGGCGATCACCGCTTCCGGCACCACTGCAGTCCACGCCCTGAGCTATCCGCTGGGCGGCAAGTATCATATCGCCCACGGCGTTTCAAATGCGATCCTGCTGGCACCCGTCATGCGCTTCAACAGCGAGCATCCGGCAGTTCGCGAGCGGCTGGCAATTGCTTATGACCGCTGCTGCCATGAGGAAAAGACCTGCACCACAGTGGAAGAAAAGACCGCATGGGTGATCGCCCGTCTGGAGCACATCGTCAAGCACCTGGACATTCCCACCAGCCTGAAGGAGTTCGGCGTTCCGGCCGAGGATCTGGAAGGACTGGTCGAGGCGGGCATGCAGGTGCAGCGGCTTCTGGTAAACAATATGCGCCCTGTTACGGCAGATGATGCACGCAAGCTGTATCAGGAAGTCATGTAAGCATTCATTTCATATAGAAACATCATAGAAAAAACAAAACAGAAAAGGAGAGCACATTATGAAGACTAGCGATATCAAAGGTATTATCCCTCCGGTAATCACCCCGATGAACGATGACACAGAGCAGACCGTCAATCATGAAGAGCTGCGCAAGCAGGTAGAGCGTCTGCTGGCGGGCGGTGTGCATGGAATCTTTCCGCTGGGCACCAACGGCGAAGCATACGCCCTTTCTGCCAGAGAGAAAGAAGAGATCCTCGCAACGGTGATCGATCAGGTCAAGGGTCGTGTGCCTGTTTATGCCGGCACTGGCTGCATCACCACCGCAGAGACCATCCGCATGAGCAAGCGTGCAGAAGAGCTTGGCGCAGATGCACTGTCCATCATTACCCCCAGCTTTGCAGTGGCTTCTCAGAAGGAGCTGTACGATCACTATGTTGCAGTTGCAAAGCATGTGAACATTCCCATTATCCTGTACAACATTCCGCCCCGTACCGGCAACAAGCTCCTGCCGGAGACCGTGCAGGCTCTTTGCCGTGATGTGGATGTGATCGTTGGCGCGAAGGATTCCAGTGGTGATATTGAAAACCTGAAGGCCTACATCCGCCTGACCAAAGAGCTGGACAAGGATGTGGCGATCTTGGCTGGCAACGACGGAGCGATCCTGACCTGCCTGAAAGAGGGCGGCGCAGGCGGCATTGCAGGCCGTGCCAACATTTGGCCGCATACCATTGCAAACATTTACAACTGCTTTATTGCAGGCGATCTGGAAGGCGCACAGCGCGCACAGGACGCCGTTGCCGTACTGCAGCAGACCTTCAAGTATGGCAACCCGAATACGATCATCAAGACCGCTGTTGCCCTGCAGGGACGCAATGTCGGCAAGTGCCGCGCTCCCTTCAATTATGTGCCGGAAGAGGGTCTGGAAGCCATCAAGAAGGTGCTGGCAGATGTTGCCGCCAAAGGCATGGATTAAGGGGAGCTGACTTATGACAAAACCCATCGTTGGCATTACCATGGGCGATCCTGCGGGTTCCGGCCCGGAAATCACCGTCAAGGCGATGGCAGATCCCAAACAATACTCTTACTGCCGCCCCATCGTTGTGGGTGACGTCAAAGTGTTTGAACAGGCCAAAAAGTTTGTTGGCCGGGAAGATATCGTGATTCACCGCTGCGAGAAAGTCAGCGATGCGCTGTTTACCCCCGGCACCATTGATGTGCTGCATCTGGACCTGATCGAAGATATCAACAAGTTCGAGCTGGCAAAGGTGAGTGTGGAGGGCGGCAATGCCGCATTCCAGTGTGTAAAAAAGGTTATCGAGTTGGCAATGGCCGGTGAGGTGGACGCCACCTGCACAAACGCCCTGAATAAGGAAGCTCTGAATAAGGCACTGGAATTTTATCACGGAGAAAGATCCGATGGTTATACTCATTTTGACGGCCATACCGAAATCTACGCCACCTACACGCATACGAAAAAATATACCATGATGCTGGTGCATCATGATCTGCGGGTCGTTCACGTTTCCACCCATGTTTCTCTGCGGGAAGCGTGTGATCGTGTCAAAAAAGACCGTGTGCTGGATGTGATCGAGATCGCGGACAAGGCCTGCCGGGATATCGGCATTGAAAAGCCGCGGGTGGCGGTTGCCGGCTTGAATCCCCATTGCGGAGAGAACGGACTGTTCGGCACCGAGGAGATCACCGAGATCACTCCGGCGATCGAAGCAGCCAGGGCCGAAGGGATCAACGCCATCGGTCCCCTGCCCCCGGACAGCGTGTTCAGCCAGGCATTGGGCGGCTGGTACGATATCGTGGTGTGCATGTACCACGATCAGGGCCATATCCCCCTCAAGACCGTCGGCTTTGTATATGACCGTGAAAAACAGGAGTGGAAAGCGGTGGAGGGAGTCAATGTGACGCTGGGCCTGCCGATCATCCGCGCCAGCGTTGACCACGGCACGGATTTCTACCATGCAGGCAAGGGCAACGGCAACGAACGGAGCCTTGCAAACGCCATCGCCTACGCGGCAAGTTTTTGCCGGAGCAAGAGCTGAAGGAGAGATCACTTATGAAATTTGTTATGACACAGTCCATCTGCCCGGAAGGCATCGAAAAGCTCAAGGCAGATACCAATGGTCAGGTGGAGATCATTGCAGAAGATAATCCCGATCCCAATAATTATCTGGACGATATGAAGGACGCGGATGCGCTGATCGTGCGCATTGCAAAGTGCGATGCACATGCCATTGAAAACAGCCCCAACCTGAAGGTCATCGGTCGCACCGGTGTTGGCTATGATTCGGTGGATGTGAAAAAAGCAACGGAGCTTGGCATCCCGGTCGTCATCACGCCGGGCGCCAACAACCGCAGCGTGGCCGAGCATGCGGTCGCCATGATGTTTGCGCTTTCCAAGAACCTGTACGAAGGTCAGGTGGAGACCCGGAAAGGCAACTGGGAGATCCGCGGTGCACACAAGGCATTTGAGCTGGAAGGCAAAACGGTGGGTGTCATCGGTCTGGGTGCCATTGGCCGTGAGACCGCAAAGATCTGCCAGGGCGTCGGCATGAAGATCGCAGGCTATGATCCCTTCATGAGCCAGGAAAAGATCGAAGCACTGGGCGCTGAATACTATGCAGATTACAAAGAACTGATCAAGAATGCCGACATCGTGACCGTACATGTGCCCCTGACCGACCAGACCCGCAATATGATCGGCGCAGCTGAGCTGGCGACGATGAAAAAGACGGCGCTGGTCATCAACTGCAGCCGCGGCGGGATCGTAAACGAGGAGGCGCTCTGTGAGGCGCTTCGTGCAGGAACCATTGCCGGTGCAGGCACCGACGTGTTCTGCAATGAGCCGCCCAAGCCGGATGATCCCCTGCTGAATACCCCCAATCTGATCGTAAGCCCGCATTCGGCAGCGCAGACTCGCGAAGCTGTGATCAAGATGGCTACCATGTGCGTGGATGGCTGTCTGGCAGTGATCCGCGGCGAAAAGTGGCCCTTCGTGGCAGACAAGAAGGTCTACGATCATCCCAGATGGGCCGGAAAATAAAAAGAAGCGCAGCATAAAAGACGAGCCGGAAGGAGGAAAACATGGACGATTACAATCCGCGCACCCGGTATGAACACTATTATGTGCGCATGGCACGGCTGGAAGGCCGTGGGGAATTGCAGAAGCGGTATCCCGATGATTTTTATGTCAGACCATTCCAGATCGCAGGAAATGTCTATTACATTGGCAACAAGGCGGTCTGTTCGCATCTGATCGACACCGGTGAGGGGCTGATCGTGATCGACACAAGCTACCCCGAACTGGATCATCTGCTGATAAACTCCATCTGGGAGGCAGGTTTTGACCCCAAGGATATCCGGATCGTGCTGCACACGCACCTTCATTACGACCACTTTGGTGCCACGAACACCCTGACAAAGATCTACGGTGCAAAAGCCTATGTTGGCAGGGATGAATGGGAAAGCGTGCAGCGCAAGCCGGAGCTTGCCGTCGTCCCGCAGGATCCATATCTCAGTTACCGGATGATCCGCCCGGATGTCCTGTTGGAAGACGGAGATGAGATCCGCCTTGGCAACACTGTGATCCACTGCATTGAGACCGCCGGCCACACAGAGGGCACTATGTCGTTCTTCTTTGACGTTGAAGACAATGGGCATATCTGGCACGCGGGAACGTTTGGCGGCGCAGGATTCATTACGATGTACAAAGAGTTCTTTGCACGGTATGGCCTGCCGGATCTTCAGCCCGAATTTCTCCGCTCGCTGGAAAAAATGAAGGCACAGAATGTGCAGCTGGTGCTGGGAAATCATCCTGCACCGAACCACATCCTGCAAAAGATGGAAAAAAAGCTTGCAGATCCGGATGCCGGAAATCCGTTCATTGACCCGACCGGCCAGGACTGGCAGAATTATCTTGCATGGGTTGAGGCAGAGTTCAGACAATTTATGGAAGATGGACGCTGAACCGCTGTCCTTACTACAAAATAAGGGAGAACAAACCTATGAAATACGAAAAATATTACAAAGGAAGGAATGATCTGTTCAGCGGCATCGTGCTGAGTGCATTTTCCATTGCATATCTGATCGGCGCCACCAGGATCAAGATCCCCAAGATGCTGTCATCGTCCTTTCTGAATGCATCTTCTGTGCCAAAGCTCTGGGGCACGCTGCTGCTGATCCTTGGTATTATTCTGGTCATCCGCGGTGTGCGCGTGATGAAAGCAGAAAAGGCAGCAGGAAATGCGCTGGAAAAGAAAACCGCTGCACAGATGGTAAAGGATTTCTGGAGCGCAAATCGTGCTGTGATCGAGATGTTTGTGGTACTGCTGATCTACATTGCTCTGATCCAGCCGGTGGGCTTCCTGATCTCCACGTTCCTGTTCCTGTTTGCAGAGTTCAACATCCTCTCCTACAAAGAGGATCGCAAGATAGGCTTTACACTGATCTTTGCTCTGATCTGTGCAGTTGCCATCTATGCGCTGTTCAAATACGCTTTCTCGATGCCGCTCCCGCAGGGTATCCTGAAGGGAATCTTCTAAGAAAGGACGGTACAGATCATGTTAATGGAAGGCTTCTCCATGGTGTTCGGTGATCCGCTGAGCATCGTACTGGTGGCAGCAGGCACCCTGATCGGTACTATTTTTGGTGCGATCCCCGGGCTGACTGCAACGATGGCTGTTACCATCTGCCTGCCGATGACTTTTGCAATGAGCGACAACAGAGCCATTGCACTGCTGATGGCGCTGTACATTGGCGGTATCTCCGGCGGCCTGGTCTCCTCTATTCTGCTGAATATTCCCGGCACGCCCGCTTCTATGGTCACTGCATTTGACGGCGCGCCCATGGCGCGCAAGGGCGAGGGTGCAAAGGCGCTGGGCACCGGCATCTTCTTCTCGTTCCTCGGTACCATCTTTGGTCTGATCGCCCTGATGATCATTGCGCCCTATCTGGCAGCTGTCGCGATCAAGTTTGGTGCATTTGAGTATTGCGCACTGTCCATTTTCTCCCTGTCGCTGGTCATTTCGCTGGCAGGCAAGGATATGGTCAAAGGGCTGGCAGCAGCGCTGCTGGGCGTCATCTTTGCCACGTTCGGCATCAGTGCTTTTGACAGTATCGTGCGTTATGACTTTGGCAGCGTGAATATGCAGTCCGGTTTTCAGCAGCTGGTCGTTCTGATCGGCCTGTATGCAGTACCGGAGGTCGTGGCTGTGGCGCAGAAAGTCGTCAAGCCCAAGGAAGTCCTCGTTCAGAACACCACTGTGGATAAGATCCATGGTCTGGGTTTCACCTGGAAGGAATTCAAGAGCCAGATCGTCAACTTCTTTATTGCAGCATTTATCGGCACCGGCATTGGCATCCTGCCCGGTATCGGCGGCGGTACAGCCGGCATTATGTCCTATACCACGATCAAGAACCGTTCCAAGACCCCTGAAAAGTTTGGTACCGGCATCATGGACGGTGTGGTTGCCTCTGAGACGGCAAACAACGCAGCGGTTGGCGGTGCAATGATTCCCCTGCTGACGCTGGGTATCCCCGGCGATGGCATCACGGCGATCCTGCTGGGCAGCCTGATCATCCACGGTATCGCCCCTGGCCCGCTGATCTTTGATAAGAGCGGCGCTCTGATGTATGCCATCTACCTCATCATCGGCCTGTCCTCTCTGTTCATGCTGCTCTTTATGCTGTTCGGCATCAAGGGTTTTGTCAAGGTTCTGTCTGCTCCACAGAACCTGCTGATGCCCATCATCCTGTGCATGTGCTGTGTGGGCGCATTTGGATGCAGCAACCGCATGTTTGATGTGTGGTGCCTGCTGTACTTCGGCCTGATCGCAGTTGTGATCCGTGCCATGAAGCTGCCCATCATGCCTGTTGCCATTGGCTTTATTCTGGGACCCATCTTTGAAAAGAACCTGCGCCGTGCCGAGTCTTTCATGAGCAGCGGCCCGAAGGAACTGCTGAACCACCCGCTTGCCCTGGTCATCCTGGTCGTCACTGTCGCCATGATCGTTTACAGCCTGCGTTCCAATAAGCGCGCTGCTGACCGTGAAGCTGCTGCCGTGGAGGCTGTTGAGGCATCCGAAGGGGAATAATTCTGAAAACGTTAATGGATCATATATTCCGGTTTCACACAAATATTTACAAGGAGAAAGGAAAGTTTATCATGAAAAAGATCACTCGTCGTTCGTTCCTTGCTGCTATGGGTATCGTGGGCGCATCTGCTGCATTGACTGCCTGCGGCGGCAGCTCGGCTTCCTCTGTTGCCAGCTCGACCGCTACTTCCGCAACGGCATCCACCGCAGCTGCTAAGCCGGACGGATATCCCAACACTTCCATGACGCTGGTGGTTGGCTTTGGTGCCGGTGGCGATACCGACCTGAACAACCGCCTGATGGCACAGTATGTTGAGCCTTCCTTTGGCCAGTCCATTGCAGTGACCAACATGGCCGGCTCCAATGGCTCTGTGGCTATGACGCAATATCAGAGCACCCCCACCGACGGCTATACCATCATCGGCGCAAATACCTCTGCTGTCGTCAACAACTTTGCTTCCGGCACCTGCCAGTACAGCTATAAGGACTACGAAGTGATTGCCGTATTTGGCCGCGGCGCAGGCGAAATGCTGTTTGCCAACAAGCAGTCCGGCATCACCTCTATGGAGGATCTGCTGGAAAAGTCCAAGGCAAACCCCGGCACTATTAAGATGGGCATGTCCTCCGGCGGCAACACGCATGTCTACGCTCTGCTGCTCCAGCAGGCAGGATTTGACTGCAACATCGTGGATGGCGGCGATGGGTCTGACCGTATTGCAGCACTGGTCGGCGGCCATGTGGATGTCTGCTTTGTACCTTACCTGACTGCGAAGGAGTACATCGAGAATGGCGACGTGACTCCCCTGTGCACCATTGGCGACCGCTGCTCCGCACTGCCCGATACTCCTTCCATCAATGAAGGCGGCTACGTGAAGAACAACTTTAACGGCTGCTACATCTGGATGGCTCCCAAGGGCACGGATGCAGGCATCGTTTCCTATCTGGCTTCCCTGTGCGAGGACGTTGTGAACAACAATGCCAAGTACGATGAGGATCAGCGTGCGATCAACTTCAACGATCCGTTTATCGTGACCGGTCAGGATGCACTGGACTTCCTGGAAGAGCTGCAGCAGACCGCAATCGAGAACGTGGGCGTTCTGGGCTGATAAAGAAATCGGCTGTACCTGCCGCCGGACAGCTTTCAATCCGCAGACTTTACAGATTTGTTCTCCTTACACCATAGAAAAGACCAAAGCCGTCCGCTTTTTTACCGGATGGCTTTGGTCTTTTGGATTTTATGGAGACAGGCGGCCATTTCTGAAAATGGATAAAGCTGTCTTAGAAATTGGTCTGGTCGATGTCATGCGTCACAGCATTAGATGTGCTACTCATCCTCAATGGCGATGCAGTCGATGGCAACGGTAGAGCCGTCTGCGAACCGGGCTTCCACCCGGTTGGCGTCCATATTGTAGCGGCAGGAAAGCAGTTTGTTCATGGTGAACCTCATTTCTATGTAAAACGGTGTCTGTTCGGATGTCCTAA
>ERZ833608.1823-NODE-1823-length-12619-cov-4.173512_pt1 | contig 12619 bp, 10 predicted proteins | sample MGYA00519694_ERZ833608 | MGnify/ENA primary metagenome ERZ833608 (study PRJEB31850, sample SAMEA3708742) | human gut metagenome | biome: human gut; feature: human-associated habitat; material: faeces | place: China | collected 2014 ... | reverse complement strand
AATATATTTTCCGTTTTCAAAAATTTTAACAATCCCTACAGAGTACCATGAATCATCATATTTTTATATGGAATAAGCTCCTAAAATCTGCTATTATAGAAAACGTTGAATGTACAAATTTATTTTAAACGACAGAGGTGTTAGACATGAGTTGGTATAACGAGGCAGTTTTTTATCACATTTATCCATTGGGTTTGGCTGGGGCGCCGAAGCAGAATGAGTATGGGGAGCCTGTGCATAGGCTGAATCCGCTTCTTCCGTGGATCGCTCATATTAAAGAAATCGGGTGCACCGCTTTATATATAGGTCCTTTATTTGAAAGTGTGGGACATGGTTATGAGACTACTGATTACAGGAAGCTTGACTCCCGTCTGGGTGACAACGAGGATCTGAAGAATTTCGTTGCAACCTGCCATGAAAAAGGGATCAAGGTTATCTTCGATGGCGTATTCAACCACACCGGACGTGACTTTTTCGCATTTAAAGATATTCAGGAGAAGCGACAGAATTCACCTTATGTAAACTGGTACTGTAATGTGAACTTCTCTGGAAATACCGAATACAACGATGGTTTTTCCTATGAAAACTGGGGCGGATATAATCTTCTGGTAAAATTAAACCAGCGCAATCCTGATGTGCAGAACTACATCTGCGATGTGATCCGTTTCTGGGTTTCTGAATTTGATGTGGATGGCATCCGCCTTGATGCTGCCGATGTCCTTGATTTTGATTTTATGCGTATGCTCCGTCGTACTGCCGAGGAAGTCAAACCGGATTTCTGGCTGATGGGCGAGGTTATTCATGGAGATTATTCGAGATGGGCAAATAACGATATGCTCCATTCCGTAACAAATTATGAACTGCATAAGGGCTTATATTCCGGACATAACGATCATAATTATTTTGAGATTGCGCATACGATCAAGCGTTTAAATGGCATTGTAGGCGACAAGAAGTTATATACTTTCTGTGATAACCACGATGTAGCAAGAATTTACAGTAAATTAAATAACAAGGCGCATATGTACAATGTAGCGATCCTTGTATATACCGTACCGGGAATTCCATCGATCTATTACGGTTCTGAATTCGGTATACCGGGCAATAAGGAGAATGGTTCAGACTGGAATCTGCGTCCGGATCTGAATCTGGCTGATTTTGATGAAAAAGATGAGCTTCCTGCATTATATACAACGCTTGGACATCTGAAACAGAGATTTCCGGAACTGACCTATGGAGACTACCGGGAATTGTATCTGACGACCGGACAGTTTGCATTTGCAAGATGCCTGGATGGACGTGCGGTTGTAACGGCATTGAATAATGCAGATAACGGTGCACACATGGAGATTAATCTGCCGATTGGTGCAAATAAAGCAGTCAACCTCCTGACGATTGATCAGACAGCAGAAGCGCAGGAGGATACCTGTACCGATGATGCAACAGCAAAGGCATGGGGAAATGCACGAAATGAGTTGCTTGATAAAGCCGGTCAGTTGGTCGGAGCCTCCGGTGAAATCCGCTATAAGGCAGAAGATATCCGTAAGGCATTAGAAGCACTGGAAACAGGCGCAGACTTCGGCCAGGCAGTATGGAATCTGTTTGGAAATCTGAATGATACCATGAATAACATGCATCGTGTGATCGGTGAATTTGAACAGACAATGCATAAGCAGGAGAGAAACTCTGTAGCCGCAGGCGGTGACTGTACAGGCGGAGAAAGCCTTGAGATCCGCGATGGGAAGCTGATCGTAGACCTTCCGGCAAACAAGGGTGTTGTCGTATATTTAACCAATGAATAATATATAATTTGCCTACATTTTACTTATAGTAATGAAAATTACTATGAGAAGATGGTATTAAGTATTTTGTATAATATTTTATTAGAGAAATTTATAGACAGAAAAAGTCCATCAGACTTGTTTTCTGAATGAGCAAGTCTGATGGACTTTTTTGTCGCAAAAATTTATGCATAAAGAATAAGAACTATGCGTAGAATATTAAGATTGCATAGAAAAAAGAATGCAAAACCTCTAAAAAATATGCAGTTTTTTGTTGAAAATCACATAAAATAGTGTTAGCATAAATATATATGTTAGTATATTTGTAACGAGACTGCACAGAATTGACGGAAACCGCTTCTGTGCCGGGGGAATGGTTATAATTAAGGAGATTGTATATGATACTTATTGATACGCAAAAAGAAGAATTTAGCAAGCTGAGGGATATCCGCGTATTTGGAAGAATCAGTCACGATGACCGGTTTAATGGGAATCTGCTGGTGATCGGTCTTGGCGGTGTCGGAAGCAGAACCGTTTGTAACTTAAAGGGGATGATGGTTGATGATATCATACCGGAGGATAATATTCATTTTCTGATGATTGATTCAGACATTCCTGAGATGGAACAGACAATTGAGGACAGCAAAGAGCATGTTGGTTTTAATGCACTTGAAGTATTAAGTATCTACAGACCGAATATTGAAAATATACTTGCAGATGGAATCAAGAAAAATCCGGTACATCCGAATCTTGCAAACTGGATGGATGCAGACTTTCCGGATGTTACAGTGACAAAAGACGGTGCGCATGGCAATCGTCAGATCGGACGACTCATGTTTTCAAATGCTTATGAAGATATCCGTATGCTGTTATTTGACAGACTGGAAGAGATTCATGATAAGGCGAATGGTAATTGGATGGATGTGATCATTGTATCCAGTCTTTCCGGCGGAACCGGAAGCGGTATCTTATCCGATCTTACATATAATATCCGGGCGTATGGAAAAGCAAAGAAGTGGGCGAATCTTCGAATCGGAGGCTGCCTGTTGATGCCGGATGTTATATTTGGCAACAAGAGCGTAACGGAAAATCCGGAGTTAATGTTCCGGATGATGGCAAATGGCTGTGCTGCGTTAAAAGAAGTCGATTACTATATGAAGCTTTCAGAAAAGGATGATGCATATATATTTGAAAGCACCACCCACAAGCTGGTGATCCGGGAGAATCTGTTCGATGCCTGTATGCTGGTATCCGGTAAGAAGGACAGCCAGGGATACCTGCCGGAGGGTACAGTTCTGATGGACACAGCAAGCTTCCTATATAAACTTGCATGTAACAAATATATCGGTAACAATGATGTAAACGATGACAGAAAGCTGCTTCGGGATGTATTCTTTGACAATGAGAAATATTCTGTGACAAACTGGAAGATGGAACATTCGGATTCTGAGATTGCGACAGCAAATTGTTATTATAAGGTTGTCAGTGAAGCAGATTATAAGATACCGATCCGTGAGATTGAGAATATCTGTGAGAGTGATCTGTTTAACAAAGCATATAAGCGTTTGTTTGTTTCACCATTTGACAATCCGCAGATTGAAGCGGATATCAAGGGTGCGTTAAAAGAGCTGGATGATTTTCTTCATGCAGAACCGGGGGATGAGATCAACCTCAGTGTGAACGGATTAATCCAGTTTGGACAGTTTACGAAGCCAACCTATAAGATGATCAAGAAGCATACAGATGGACTCAGAGAACATATGGGTGAGAAGCTTGATAATATGGATAAAGAGCTTCCGGTCATGATCAAGTCCATTAAGAATAAATTGTGGAATTCCTTAGATGCTGTAATTGCCAAATATATCAAGGTATGCGGTCCGTATGCAGCGATTGATATTATCGGAGCACCAACAGCCGGTGTAGCAGATTCTACCAGAGGTATGATGGCAGAGGTTAAGAAGCTGCAGGAGCTTCACAGCAAATATACACCATCCGGTGAATATTCCAGAATTATAGAATCTATCTGTGAGATTGTAGCAAAACGTTTCTTCACTTTTCCGTCTGCAAAGCGTGAGACAGAGAATGGATATTATGATGCCTGTATCAAAGAGACACTTGCTTCAGAACGAAATCGGATCATGGATGAGATTGATGCACAGGATCTGTTTGGTGATACACTTCGTTGGTTGCAGCAACGGGCAGAGCGTTTGGATGAGATCTATTCCCAGTTCGGAGAAGATCTGAAGAATTCAATCGAGGATCTTGCAAATGAAGGTAAGGTAACAACGAAGAATATATTAAAGAATGCGGCCAGACATGAATTCCTTCCAACTGATTATGTAAATGACAGTCGTATCAATGAGGTAAAGGATGGACTGATCCGGTTGATGTTAGATAATGAAGCAAATATTGATAACGGAAGAGTTGTTCCAGTCAAGGATGCGATGGAGAAGATTTATCGTCGTTTATTCAGCGGTATCGGAGCATATGGTCCGGAGAAGATGTTATCCGTTGCATTCTCAGATAAGAAACTTGCAGAGAATGATATCAATGTTATGTTTGGTTCACCGACAAATGACCGACGGGATGAAGTTATGCAGAAGGTAGCTGCTGCATTTGTAAATGATATTCAGGAAGAAAAGCAGTTATGTGTGCTCAAGAATGGCTACAAAGAACTTTTGTTGAATAAGAAATATATATCAGTGCCAAATGTAATGCCGTATTTCAGTAGGGCAGTAAAAGGAATCCTGATGGATAAACCATACAATGAGAAGGAGGATTCCATTACATTGAATCCTGGTGAGATCGAGATTTCGATCAGTGATATGTATGTCGGAGTGCCTGCATCTATGATGGCATGTACAGCAGAGATGCAGAAAGCCTATAATGCAGTAGATAGTTCTTACAAGGGCCTGCATATTGACGAAGTAAATAGGGATATGAGAGATTTCCCAAATCTTTGCACGTTATAATAAATAATATGAAAGAATCCTGCATGTGGAGGTGTGTGAAACCGTTAGTGTTTTTCAAACTTTCGTATGTGGGGTTTTTTTAAATTTGATTTTTACCGGAATATGGTTATACTGGAAAAAGGTTTACATGAATAGATAGAAAGGAAAATTTTCATGCTGATTTGGTATGCGGATGTGTCGGATATGACAGAGGAGCAGATGAAAAAGTATCTGGAAGAGCTGTCTGAGTATCGTTTGGGAAAAGTGAATAGGCTTCGATATGAGAAGGATAAGAAATTGTCGGTTGCTGCGGGAATTTTGCTTGACCGGGCGTTAAAAGAGTGTCATTTGTCTGAGAAAGACTGTCGCTATCAGATCATGGAGCATGGCAAGGTTTATCTGGCAGATCACCCTGAGATAGCATTTAATATCAGCCACAGCGGATGCATTGCAGCGCTGATCTTTCACAAAGAATCGAAGTGTGATTTGTCCTGTGGCATTGATATCGAGCTGATACAGGGTGGACGGGAGAAGATCGTGAATCGGTTATTTTCAGAAGCGGACAGGGAACAATATAAGAAGTTGGATCCGGATGCGGCTGCGTTATATTTTGCACGGGTCTGGACCCGGATGGAATCATTTGGTAAGATGACAGGAAAAGGACTTGATTTTTCAGAACCGACTCAGAAAAAAATTATGGATCGTTCAGAGATGAAAAAGAAAAATATCTATTTCCGGGAATTCAGAATAACAGATAAAACAGGTCGGAAATATAATCTCTGTGCCTGTGCAGATAAGGAAGGTTTGTTAGAAGAAACTGTATTTTCTGATAAGTCGGTTCTTTTTTCTTCTCAGAATGTAGATTGTGTGGTAATATGATGATGAAAATTTATGTACTGATACATAAGTGAAGTTTTGGAGGAACATGATATGAGTAAAAAAGCTACGAAAGCACTGAATAATCCGTATTATATCGCAAGATATAATGCATCAAAGAATAATCCAAATCTTACCAGCCGGGAAAAGACGGCTGAGATTTTAAATATTGACCGGACGCGGTTATCACGGATCGAGCTTGGCATGTCAGTTCCTTATCCGGAAGAAGTTCTGGGGATGGCGGATGTATATGAGATACCGGAGCTTTGTAATATGTATTGCTCAGGGGAGTGTGCAATCGGTCGTGAGACAGTGAAACCGATCAATGCAGATAGCCTGGATCGACTGATCCTTCAGTTCCTTGGATCTTCTCAGAAGATGGAGAATATCACGGAGCAACTGATCAATATCACTTCCGATGGAATTGTAGATGAAGGAGAACTGGAGCAGTTTGATTCGGTTCTGTCTGAATTGGAAAAAATGTCGGTCAACATTCAATCGTTGATGATGTGGGCTAAAAAAAATAAAGATTCAATTATGAGTAAAAGAGGAAATTAGAAATGGCAGACAAGAATATCGAAAACGAGATTAAGAAAAGAAGAACATTTGCGATCATATCCCACCCGGATGCCGGTAAGACAACTTTAACAGAGAAGTTTCTCCTGTTTGGTGGTGCGATCAATACGGCAGGGGCGGGAAAAGGAAAAGCAAATTCCAAATATGCGGTGTCCGATTGGATGGATATTGAGAAGGAGAGAGGTATATCAGTTACCTCATCCGTTCTTCAGTTTAATTATGAAGGCTACTGTATCAATATTCTTGATACACCGGGACATCAGGATTTCTCAGAAGACACATATCGAACCCTGATGGCTGCGGATTCTGCTGTTATGGTTATTGATGCATCAAAGGGTGTAGAGGCACAGACGATCAAGCTTTTTAAGGTCTGTGTAATGCGTCATATCCCGATTTTTACATTTATTAATAAGATGGATCGTGATGCAAGAGATACATTTGAATTGTTAGATGAGATTGAAAATGTCCTTGGAATACGTACCTGTCCGATGAATTGGCCAATCGGTTCCGGTAAGGAATTTAAGGGTGTCTATGACAGAGAGACCAAGATGGTCGATACCTTTGAAGCTATCTCAACCGGTGGTGCGAAGAAGGCTGCGGAGACGCAATATCATATCGAGGATCAGGAGCTTAAGGATCTGATCGGACCGTACCTGTATGACCAGTTTAAGGAAGAAATTGAATTGGTTGACGGTGCAACCGATGAAGTCGATCTCGAGAAGGTTCAGAAGGGAGAGCTTTCACCCGTATTCTTTGGTTCTGCACTGAATACATTCGGTATCGATATGTTCCTGAATTATTTCCTGAAAATGACGACACCTCCGCTTGGAAGAATGTCGGATCAGGGTGTGATCGATCCGGTTACAGAACCATTTTCAGCTTTTGTCTTTAAGATACAGGCAAATATGAATAAAGCGCATCGTGACAGAATCGCATTTATGCGTATCTGTTCAGGTAAATTTGAAGCCGGTATGGAGGTTTACCATGCAGCCAGCAAGCGTAAATTAAAATTATCCCAGCCGCAGCAGCTTATGGCGCAGGATCGTAAGATCGTAGAAGAGGCATATGCGGGTGACGTAATTGGTGTATTTGATCCAGGCTTATTCTCGATTGGTGATACCCTTACATTTCCGGGTAAGAAATACCAGTACGAAGGAATCCCGACATTTGCGCCGGAGCATTTCTGCCGAGTTGTTCAGATGAATACGATGAAACGTAAGCAGTTTGTACAGGGTGTTACTCAGATTGCACAGGAGGGTGCAATTCAGATCTTTCAGGAGTTTACAGCAGGATTGTCGGAGATTATCGTAGGTGTTGTAGGTGTTCTTCAGTTTGATGTATTAAAATACAGACTGGAGAATGAATATGGATGTGAGATCCGTTTAGAGCCGATCCCTTATAACTATATCCGCTGGGTAAAAGATCCATCTACAGATCTTACAAAGCTGAAACGTGTCAGCGATGTTAAGAAGGTGAAGGATATGAAGGGTAATCCATTGTTATTATTTGCAAATGAATGGGTTATCAATCAGGTGCTTGAGCATAATGAAGGACTGGAACTGTTAGAGTTCAGAAAGAATTAAATAAATGAATAATCTACCCTGAAAATGTAAATCCTTTTCTTATGAGGCCTAAGAAAAAATCCGTTTGACGGACAGGCAGACATAAGCAGGAGGAACATGATATGGCACTGAACAGGGTAGTGATATGTGGTGTGAATACAGCCAGACTTCCGTTACTGACAGACAAGGAAAAGGATGAATTGTTTGACAGGATCGAGCAGGGAGATATGGCTGCCAGAGAGACCTTTATCAAGGGCAATCTGCGACTGGTTCTGAGTGTGATCCAGAGATTTTCGAATTCAAATGAGAACCCTGACGATCTGTTTCAGGTTGGATGCATAGGATTGATAAAAGCAATTGATAATTTTGACCGGAGTCTGGATGTGAAGTTTTCGACGTATGCAGTTCCGATGATACTCGGAGAATGCCGGAGGTATCTGCGGGATAATAACAGTATCAGGGTATCCAGGTCGTTAAGAGATATTGCATATAAGGCGATCTACACAAAGGATGCTTTGTTAAAGAAGCTGGATCGGGAACCGACCGTGGATGAAATTGCAAAGGAGATCGATGTAGCACCGGAAGATATCACGACAGCACTGGATGCCATATCGACACCGGTTTCATTATATGAGCCTGTTTATCAGGAAGGCGGAGATACGTTATATATCGTAGATCAGTTAAGTGATAAGAAGAATAAAGAAGAAAATTGGGTAGAGAATATTTCATTGAAAGAGGCAATGAAGAAATTAAATGAGAGAGAATATAATATATTAAGGCTCCGTTTCTTTGAAGGAAAGACACAGACCGAGGTCGCATCGGAGATCGCCATTTCACAGGCGCAGGTCAGCCGTATCGAAAAGAGTGCGATCAAATCGCTAAAAGGCTACCTTCGATGAGACATGAACGATAAAGAGGTATCTATATATTATTTCTACAGAGCATTTTCATTCTATTTTACGCTGTATAACTTCGAACTAACCTCGGCTGATAGCCTTGGTAAGGTCTCAGTTATCACGTAGCGGTACTAAACGCACCGCCTTGCGGTGCGTTAAGGACCGACATGAAAAGGGTCAGTAGAACAAAATATAGATACCTCTTTATCTGTTTACGGGTAAATCTGTGTTATTGTGATTTCCCATATTATAGTATAGTTTTTTACATTTATTGTGCTTTTTTGCTTTGACCTATTTAATTTTTTTGTTTGGCTTCTAACTGTGACTTGGCTTCGGTGGCAAGCTCTGCCATATAATCCTGAACGGTTGTGCCGCCGGTGTCGCTGTTTTTCATGAGATTTGCTTTCAGCTTTTCTACTTCCTCAAGTGGAAGATCACTCATCATGGCAACTTCGGCCGATTCGATGTGAACATTTAACATTCGTTCTGCCAGATCATATTTTGCTTTTGTTGTTCGATTCAATTCTGATTCATCTCCTTACTTATTCAGATCCTTCAGATAAGCTTCGTTGATCTCGATGATCTTATTCATGGCTTCCGGTCCCGGAGCACCAATCGTATTACGTTTATTGACACATTCTTCCATACTGATCGCCTGATAGATGTCGTCTTCAAATACCGGGCAGATTGCCTTGTAGTCGTCTAATGGAAGCTCATCCAGTGAGATGTTCCGTTCGATACAGGCGAGAACCAGTTCACCTACGATGCCGTGCGCATCCCGGAATGGAACACCGTGGTTTACCAGATAATCGGCAGCATCCGTAGCATTTGTGAATCCGTTCTTTGCAGATGCTTCCATGCGGTCTTTATTTACAGTCATAGTTTTTATCATACCGTTAAATAATGCGATACATCCTTTTACGGTATCGATCGCATCAAAGGTAAATTCCTTATCCTCCTGCATATCCTTATTATAAGCAAGCGGAATCCCCTTCATTGTGGTAAGGAGAGAAGTCAATGCACCATAGACACGTCCGGTCTTACCACGAACCAGCTCTGCGATATCAGGGTTCTTTTTCTGTGGCATGATCGAGCTTCCTGTGCTGTATGCGTCATCCAGTTCGACAAACTGATATTCATTTGTATTCCAGATAATGATCTCCTCTGAGAAACGGCTCAGATGCATCATGATCGTTGAAAGTGCAGATAATAATTCGATACAGTAATCGCGGTCTGCGACAGAATCCATACTGTTAAGGGTAGGACCTGCAAAGTCAAGAAGGGAAGCAGTTAATTCGCGGTCCAGAGGATAAGTTGTGCCGGCTAAAGCACCGGAGCCCAATGGACAGTAGTTCATTCTTGCATAGATATCACACAGACGGCCGTAATCGCGCTTGAACATCTCCATGTATGCACCAAAGTGATGGGCGAGAGTGATCGGCTGCGCCTTCTGTAAATGTGTAAATCCAGGCATATATGTGTGAATATGTTCCTTCATCAGGGAATGTAAGGTGTTCATTAATTCCAGCACAAGAGCTTTAATTTCGACGATCTCATCTCTTACATAGAGCTTCATATCAAGAGCTACCTGATCATTACGGCTTCTTCCGGTATGTAATTTCTTACCGGTATCACCGATACGGTCGATCAGATTTGCTTCTACAAAGCTGTGAATATCTTCATATTTGGATGTGATTTCAAGTGTGCCATTTTTTACATCGGTAAGGATGCTGTTTAAGCCGTCGATGATCTGATCACGTTCTGCTTCCGTAAGAATGCCGGATGCTGCAAGCATAGTAACATGTGCGATGCTTCCGCGGATATCCTGTTTATAGAACTTCTGATCAAAAGAGATCGAAGCATTAAAGTTATATACTAATTGGTCTGTTTCTTTTGTAAAACGACCGCCCCAGAGCTGTGCCATAATGTAGTTCCTCTTTTCTCTAAATTTATTTTAACTGTTTCATTTTACAACAGGATGAGAGCTTAATCAACAAAAACAGGGATTAGCAGAAGAATTTTGCACGGTAAATATCAAATTTTTATGAAATAGATATTTACAGGTTTACAGCAGTTGCGGACAGATGATAAAATAACCTAAATTGTCAGAATGGATGGATTGGATGAAGAAACGACATTTTATTTTGAAAGGAATCATTACGGCACTTGTGCTGATCGTTCTTTTCTATACAGGAAGATGGGCATTTTTTAATATATTTCATCGTCAGGATGTTGTGGACGGACTGGTAGCATTACGAACAAATGTGATGCATTCGATGGAAGATGGAAATGATTCTGATATCTTTTATGTAAAAAATGTAAAGATAAAGGATATAAGTGATATCAATAAATATGTGGATTCGGCATTTGGAAGTGTAGATACCTATCGAGTACTGGTGTCCTCCGGCGATTATCTTGCAATTCAACTTTCTTTTGATCGGAGTGAGAATTATTATGTGATCCGGAAGGTGCTTTTTGATGAAGAGATACCATCGGATAAAAAGAAAGCACTTGCCATGTATGATTCATATATAGAATTTTACAAGACCTGCATCAAAGAACCGATGAGCGATTTTGATAAGGAGAAAGCAGCACATGATTATCTGATAAAGAACTGTGTATATGGCTTTCCAGAGGAACAGCAGGATGCATATGATGCTTATGGTGTTCTTGTATCCCATAAGGCGGTCTGCGATGGCTATGCAGAGGCATTTTTTATGCTGATGACCTGTTTGGATATTCCTTGTGATATTGTGGTAGGGACTGCGGATGGAGATCTGCATGCATGGAATCAGATAGAACTTGACGGGGAATGGTATAATATTGATCTGACCTGGGATGATGCGGTTCCGGATATGGGTGAATATGTAAAACACACATATTTTAATCTGACAGATGATACACTTGCCGAAAATCATACATGGGAACGGGAGTTTTACCGTACCTGCACAGATACAGATATGAATTATTATGTGAAGACGTTTGCAGTATTTGATGATTTTGAAGCATATAAGAAAGGGATCACGAAGCAGATCGGACGCTCGGATGTGCTCGAAGCAATTGTTTATTATATGGATACGGACAGACCGGATCTGTCATTTCTCTATGACAGTTCGGCTATAAAAAAACTTAAGTATCTGGTTGAAGATATGGGAGAATATTATGTGATCATTGTATATGTAAATACATGATTTTATTATTGTAAAACAAAATGCCCGCGACAGTACGGGAGAAAGGAAAACTCAATGTCTGATGAACAGGCGAGGGTGAAGTGTGATAGATATGAGCAAGAAAGAATTTATGGATCAGCTCAGAGAAGGGCTGGATGGCAATGTATCATATGAGAAATATTGTGAAACAATAGAATATTATGAGTCTTATTTCCGGAGAAAACTGGCAGAAGGAAAGACTGAGGAGGAGATTGTTGCGGAACTTGGCTCCGGGCGACTGATCGCAAAGACGATTGTTGATACCGCAGGAGCTGACCGGACAGAACAGAGTTATACTTATACAGAGACAACAGGCGGCAGACGCGGAAGTGTGAGCCGAGATGGAGAAGACGCACCAAAGGGCTGGCATGTCAAAATGGATGAAAATGGAAATACCAGTGTCTGCTTTGGAAAACTTGATTTTTCTACAACGCTTGGGAAGGTTGTGATCGGAATCGGACTTATTTTATTACTTGCATTGATTGTATTGCTTGTTGTGATTGGAGTTAAGATTCTTGTATATGTGATCATTCCGGTTGCTGCAATTTTGTTTATTGTGAACCTGATTATCAGTCTGATCGACAATCATCGAATGTAGTCGAAAGTAGAATTTTTAACAGATAAAAAAGTTTTAAAAAAAGTTGAAAAAAGTTCTTGACAATTATCGGTATATCCCTTATACTAGCAAAGGTGTTCGACAGAGAACACAAACGAAATGGGATCTTAGCTCAGCTGGGAGAGCATCTGCCTTACAAGCAGAGGGTCACA
>ERZ833608.1817-NODE-1817-length-12671-cov-2.932863_pt1 | contig 12671 bp, 16 predicted proteins | sample MGYA00519694_ERZ833608 | MGnify/ENA primary metagenome ERZ833608 (study PRJEB31850, sample SAMEA3708742) | human gut metagenome | biome: human gut; feature: human-associated habitat; material: faeces | place: China | collected 2014 ... | reverse complement strand
CGGTTGAATTATCGCTTGCATAATTCCGACCCTTGAAAAATAAGGCTTTTCAAGGATTTTGTCAGTTACCCGTGTGTTACTCAAACTCCTCGGAGAGTTCTCCCGTTGTTTTATTATAACACGCCCGTCCGGAACTTACACCTCAATGATGCGAACATGCTCCGGCTGACCGGACAGGAAAATTCCGTCGATAGTCTCAAGCATTTTCTTTCCCTCTACTGTGTGAATTGCCTTGATATAATACGACTGTCCTCTCACTGCACGTCCGCAGATGCTTTCATTGCCCCATGATGCAGAACGACGGAGATTCAGAGCACCATCACAATCAACGATCGCTCTTGTGGTCTTTTCCGGATAGATTGTGTCAGAATCGGACACCTGTTCCTCTGTTTTTCTTTCATCGTCTCCGGATGTCTCCTGCCCTGTTGCATCGTCTCCATCGCCGGAGGTCTGCTGTCCGTTCTCCTGCTCGCTATTTGCCCCATTCTGCCCGTTTTCCGGTTCTACTGGTGTATTTCCTCCAGTGTCTCCGTTTTCGTCGTCTGTGGACTCTCCTGCGTTGCCCTGCTGTCTCTCTGCATCCTTTTCATCGGTGAGGGTTGTTGCTGCTTTGAGTTCCTCTGCGGTCATCGTGCCGACCTTGTTCCCGTCTGCATTGTAGGTGTTCACGCTACCGTCGGGATTTGTCTCCAGTGCTCCCTCCGGAACATTGTCCGTGAGTGAGCCGATGACGTTTCCGTTTTCATCCCACACAACCAGTTCCTCGTTTTTTGCTGCTGCTTTCAACGCTCCCTCGATTGTCTTGTATTCCTTGCAGTCCTCTTTTTTGAACTCCGTTCCTTTGCCTAAATAGTATAACATGTTTTCGCCCTCCTCTGCTACTTTTTGAGATATTTGCTCGACGCAAATCCCACCACGTTTTTATATGCTACATACAACCACTTCACTCCGGACACATCCGTGTAATATCCATAACACTGACACGTCTCTCCGCTCTGCATTGTCGTCAAGACTTTCTTGTCTTTTCCTGTTCCTGCTCCCGACCGTAGATTCAACGCTCCTGCTCCCGTTACCTTGTACGTTCCTGCAAGGCTCTTGTTGAACCCTTTTGCGGTCTCCAGTTTCACGTTGCTATTGATTGGAACTGTCTGCGATGCACCTCCTCCGGATGTCTTTGCTCCATTGGTGAGGTTCGTCGCTACATGAGCACCATCGTTCAACAGAATGTCGCCCTCAAGCAAATACGCATCTGATGTCAGATATTTTTTATCTGTCAGCACCTCGAATCCTGCTGCCTTGAGTGCTGCCCGCAGGTTTCCGGTATAACATGCAGTGCTCACATTTTTCAGTTTCTCATTTTTCAGTCTATATCCTGCACCTTTTACGATTGCAGCAACACCGGACGAACAGTCAGCCTCGCACGGAACTGTGATTTGAGCAGGGTCGAAATTTGAATCCGCAAGGTTCGTCCAAAATGTTCCCCTGTGCGACTGACAATATCCGACCATATTGTTGACTGCTGCTGCCTTTGCCATCTGTGCAATGAGTTTTCTCGTTGCTGCATCCGGATGACGGAGAACGCATTTCCACGGTCTGTTATACCAGTTTATAACCTGCCACTCTGTTCCCGTCTGATCTCCGGCTTTTCCTCCGGAATATTTTCCTCTCTCGTCGTGTCCGCAATTTGAAATCATTTCTTTTCCTCCTTTTGTTTCTTATCTCCGGAATCATCTATCACTGACATAATGAATATAAAAGCCAGTATGAACGGAACTCCTATCCATATCACCGCCACCAATACCGACAAAATGAAAAATGTCAGTTTGACCATGATTCTGTCCTGTTTCGTTTCCTGTTCCTCGTAGTATTCCGGAAACAACTCTTTTTCCCGCTCCTCTTTTTCGGACTGCCTTTCAAGCATCCAAAAAATAACAAACGTCAAAACGAATGTAACTGCTGCCCCGATGATGTACACCGTCACCATCGTGCTCCAGTGCTGTGACATGAAAATCTCAATTTCACTCACTGCCCTCACCTGCCTCGTTCGCAATGAGTTTCTGCACCGCCTCATTGCTGTCAAGCATCGTTCTCATTTGCTCAAGAGCCTCGTCCACCATCATGCTGAACATGTCGAATGTGATGACCTTTGCAAGCCACTCAAACCTTGCCACAAACATGTCGTACACATACCGGAGTTTGAGTTTTCCTGTTCCTGCTCCCAGTTCCTTTTCTGCTTTTGTCACCGCATACAAGAGCCACTCTCTGACCTTGTTCAACTGCTTATCAGATGGCATTTTCACAAAAGAATAAATTGCGTACCCGATAGAGCCTCCCACTGCTGCTATTGCCACGATAACAAACCAATTTTCAACGATGAATTTCATCCCTGCACCTCCTCATTATTGTCTGCATTGATGTCACCCGGTTCGTTCTCGTGCTGTTTTCCTGTATCTTTCTTTGTAACCGTCTTTACTGACTTAATGAGTGCCATCGCACCGCCCTCCACTGACAGGAATCGAAATACATTCTCTGTCAATGTTGATGGTTCAGCACCCACTCTCACAAACACTATAATCGCCACAACTGTGTAGATAAATGCTGCAAGAATCATACAGATAACAACACGATTCATGAACTGACCGGAGACTTTGTTTTTCCGCTTTGCTGCCCGCTGTTCTATCCGGTACAATTTTCTTTTATGCCGGAAATACATGCGACGCTCTGCGTTCGTCATCCTGCTTTTGTTCACTTGTTGCCTCCTTTATGTGGTTGATTCTTGCCTGTTCCCGCCCTCCTGTTATTGGTCGGTCTTAATGTTCAAATTCATCCCGTCCAGTCTCTTGTGATACGATTTCAATGACTGCTCAACTATGAGAACCCTGTCGTGTAAATCCTGCACCTCTGCCCGTGTCTCTTTGTAGTCACGTTTGATGTCTTTGACATCGTCGGCAATGTTCTCCAGTTTTGTCATCATGAGTGTGTTCGCTGTCGCACGTTCCTCCGTCTCCTGCTCTGCATCCTTTTTGTCATTCCGCTTTTTATTGGAAATCCCGAAAAAGATTGCAAATGCGACGGAAATCCCGCTCAACAACAATGAGAGTTCAATCGTCACTCGGCTGCTCCTTTCCGAACGCTCCCACGTCGTCGGTGTCGCAGTATCGTCTCATGTGGTACTCAAGGACATCCAGTTTCCCGTCTGCCTCATTGACCATGTTCCGGAGTTCCTCTTTGACCCCCTCCTCCACTTTTGAGCGTTCAATCATTTCTTGCTGCTTTTTCACGATTCCGGACAACTCCTCCGTTATCTCGCACAACCGTGATATTATTTCAAGCGGTGTCATTTTACTTCACCACCGGAATATTTTTCTCCCGTGATGTATTCATATTCCTCCGCTGAAATACTTCCTTTTGTGACACGCTCTGCGATCTGTTCCTTGGTGAGAGTGCCTTTCTTGTACATTCTTTTCAGACTTTCGACAAGTATTTTCATATTAAATCAACCCCTCCTCAATCAACTGTTGTGTGTATTCGTCGATGACTGCATCTTTCTGAAACTGTGTCACGGATTCAACGATTCCTGTTGTGTTGGATGCAACAACCTCCTGCATGAGCGTCAATCTGTCATATTCCTCCCGTGACATCTCACGCTCCTCTCGCTGCCATCCGATGATTTTCTTTCCGTCTGCATCCTCTTTCGTTGCTTTCTTGATATTGCGTCTCTGATATACCGTTGTCGGTGATGCTGTTGTGTCGAACTCCTCCGGCTGTTCTGCCTCCGTTCCGAACACTTCTCTCCATTCTTTCATGTTTTTCTCGCTCCTTTCTCTTTGAATGTTTGCTAACTATTTTCTTTAATTTCTTAACATTCACATAAGGCTTGACCCTTTGCAGGTACATGTCGTATGTGTCTGTATTGCTCAAGTAACCCATGTATGACAGAATTGCGGTCGCATCGTACCATGTGATTTTCTCTTTCTTTGCGACACGGTTGACTTTCCGTGTGCAACTCAACATGATGCTTTCCCGCAGAATCGTCTTGTCGTGATAGAACTGGAATCCCATGAAATCGAGTGGTCTCCCTTTTCTCTTTCCGGTCTTTTTCTCTGTGTAATCGAACCGGAACACCTGCCAGTTTCCTTTCATCTGCAAGTTGAACTTTTCTCTCAAGAATCTCTCAATCTCCTGCTGCATCCTGTGGAGTTCCTTTTTGTTCTTTCCGAACACCACCATATCATCCATATACCGGATATAATGCACCGCTTTCAACTGTTCTTTGATGAAATGGTCGAGAGGCTGCAACATGAAATTTGACAACCACTGCGATGTGTAAAACCCTAAAGGCAACCCGACCTCGCTCCCGTCAATTATCAGTTCGAGGATGTACAACATTCTCTCGTCTCTGATTTTCTTCTTGAGCCACGCTTTCAAGACATCATGGTCAACACTCTCGAAAAAGTGTCGAATATCCATCTTGAGAACATATTTGCAGTTCTTTTTGTCTCGCTGAATCCACCTCTCGATGTACTTTTTCCCATAATGAGCACCCCTGTTCGGAACGCTCCCGCACGAGAACTCATACATCCCTTTCATGAAAATGTCATAACACGCAGAGACGACAATGTGGTGAATCACCTGCTCATAATTGTATCGAGGTTTCTCAATCATTCTCACTTTTCTGCTCGTTCCCTCGTTGATGCAAACTTTCCCGTGTCTTGATGGTTTCCATGCCTTTTCCGGATGCGGTACGTCGTACCCCTCCGGTGCAGTGTTCTCAAGTTGCTCGACGACGTTCTTGACATGTCTCTGAATGTTGGTCGGCTCTAATATCACCGCAACGTCCGGACGTTCTGTTTTGCCCTTTGCTGCTTTATGAAATTTTTGCTCAACATTGCTATGTTCTAACATAGGCTTGTACAGGTTATTGACGGATTTCTTTCCCATCTTTCTTATCACCTCAAGGTCTTTCTGATATTCTTACTCGACCCTGCCTGCATCGGTATCATTTCCACTGGTTAGGTGTATTTCAACACCCTGCGGTGTAGGAAAAAGGTGTGCTTTTGGTTAAATGCTCCATAATTTGATAAGATTGGCTCGCCACGATGTTCGTGTTCACGTTCGTCGCAGGGTTGTTCACATTCCAGTACGACAAACCGCACTTCGACCCGTTGCCACGGTTGCCACCGAACAGGGCAAGGACGCACACCGATTCCCCTGTCATGTCAATGTCATCTTTTTGTCATGTCGGAGATTCTATCACAATTTTTTCTGTTTGTGTCGGATGTGCCTCCCGTTTCCATCATCGTGGAAAATCCTTGTCATACCGGACACCTCGGAGGGTAAACCCTCCGAACCTCCCTTTTTATTGCGGGGGAGTATCTCCCCCGTTCCCCCTCGCTGCTTACGCAGCAACAACAGGCGGTTTACAAGAAAGGCTCGCCACGATGCACGTGTCCACGCTCGTCGCAGGGTCGCTCACATACCAGCACGACAAACCGCACCCCGACCCGTGGCCACGGTCGCCACCGAACAGGGCAACTGCAACGATCGTATTGTTAAACCATAACCCATCACATTCGTATGTGGTCTCACTTCCGGATGCAACGGTCGGGATTCTTCCGATGTCGGATGCCATTTCCATTCTTGAACAGTAGCCTCCGGATGTTCCGGACGGTGTCAGTCCTGTGTTTGTGTACCCCGCACCTGTTGAGTTGTACGGAGGAACTGCTTTCACATGATAAACTCCGTTGATAAGCAGCAGACCTCTCAAACGTTTCCAGTAGTTCGCAAAGAAATTCTCGCAGTAAAATACTTTGACTGCCTGTGTGGTCGATGTATAACCGAAAAACTGTCCTTTTCCGTTGAGTGTTCCGGTCTGCAAGAAATTGTCGGACTGACTGTTTCCATTTCCAAACTTGCCCTGTGAGTTGGTGCTGCATGTAATCATCGTACACATTTCATACATGAGGTTGATTTCAGAAAATGACTGTTTATCCCATCTGTCACCGTTCTGCTTTGCTGCGGTCGTCTCCTGCTCGTCTGTCATGGACGCTGTCGGTGTGAGACCGGAGAGCGAACGCATCCTGCTGTTGACAACCGAACCCTCGTACATCGGGAAATATGTCACGGGCAGGACATTTCCGTCTGCGTCTGTGTGTGCGTATGCTTTGTATGTGTCATCGTACTGCTCCTCACAGAACACAACAAAATGATAATTGTTCTGTGTCCATCTCTTGACCCAAATCAGAGGAATCTCGGACATTGCATTTCCACCGTATGATGTTTTTGTGATGTCCGATGCTCCTCCGTTCAGCTTGAGAGCATGGTTTTCATGATTCAGTTCATAGTCAACCGTTCCGTCAGTTCTTACCATGACCGGACGGTTTTTCTTTACGAACCAAATATCTCCCCAGTCTCCATAATCGAACCCGCCTCCTGCGAAATTCATTCCTGCGGGTGTCATTCCAACCGCATCATAAAGATATTTGACACGGGTTGCCGGATTGCTGTCGAGGAGGTTGATTCTCATTCCGTATCTTTTCGGTTTTGCTTTTGCGTCCTCGATAATTTTCTTTGTGTTGGAAAGAATCTCCTGCGACGTGGATTCTTTCGCCATGAATATTCTGTCACCTGCTGCCATTATTCACTTGCCTCCTTTGTGATTTCCTCAAAATACAACGTACCGTTTGAGATACCCATTCGATACTTGATTTGTGTCGCATCGTCCTCCAGTTCGACAGTCGTTGCCAGTGCTTTCATTTCTGCAAGCAACTCCGTTCCCTTTTTGACCATGTCGTCATAGTACGTTTTTGCATCTTTGTCCATTCCGGTCTTGATTTCTCTGACCTCCTCGATGTCAAATGCGACATGGAGGCTCATGAACTCGGTCGAACCGTTACCGATTCGGATGATTCTGTGACCGCTTGTCGTGGTTTCGAGACCCAGTTCTCCATCATCGAGAACCCTCTTGCTCTCCGTCCACTCTGCGGTCGTTCCCTTTTTCAGAGTGATTGTTGCTGTTGCCATTCTTTTTCACCTCTTTCTCAAATTGTGTGTGACGTTCCTGCGATATACTTGTCATAATCGGTCGTGAACGGTGTTCCTCCCTTGACAAGCAGGAGGTCGGTTGATTTTGGTGTTCCTCCATCCACATTGATGTTGATGTCCGTCTCAAGTTCTCTGATGCGTTCATAATAGTCTTTGACTGCTGCCAGTATCGCATCAAGACCGGACTGACTGATGATGATTTTGTTTGCCTCCTCGGTCGCTGTCAGACATTTCTTTGTCTGCTCGATTGCTGCCTCCATCGCCTCGACACATTTTGCAATCGCCTTTGCGGTGTCATCCTCTCTCCGGCTCTCTTTGATTTCTCTTGCCTTTTCAGCAGCCTCTCTCAACCGCTCCTGTGCCTGTCTGACCGCCTCTGCTGCATCAATGGTGTTCTGTGTGTCCTGTGCGATTTGCAGAGCCTCTCTCGCTGCTGCAATGGTGTTCTCCAGTCTTGTATATTCTCCGGAGTGAATGATTTCCGATTCATCCCGCTGTGACGGAAAAATCTCCATCTCAAACGTCGCACTCGTCAGCAATGCACCATTTTGATACAACTGCACCTCACATAATGCTGTTCCGTGAACCTGCAACATGCCTCTTGTGAGAGGAATGAGAGCCTCATTTCCGGACTTTTCTCCATCGTTGTGAACGTGTGTCTTGTCCGGTTTGGTCATGTTGATAATGACCTCCACATTGTCCGGTATCTCATACACGACACCGTCCTCCATGAGCGTCACTCCGATGTACCGTGTTCCCATATCCATCTGTTTTGCTGCAACTGCAAAATGCTGTGTGTCTCCATACAAATCCACTTTGATGTGTCTAATGATTTCCAATTTTCTCACCTCCTCATGACAATTCTTGCTCGGTTCTCTGAACCTCCTCGAATGACAGTCTTGTGTTTGCCAGTTCGACCTTGTTCTTTTCTTTCGTCAACGGGTATTCATAGAATTTCACAATCCTGTGGCTCTCACGGATTCCCGTTGACTTGGAGATCAGCAGCACCGTGTCTCCCAGTGCTATACTGAACACCTCTTTGTACTGTTCTTTTTTCTCCTCGTCCTGCACTGCCTCAACAAGATTGATGATTTCTGCTGTGTACGACCTGTATGGTTTGGAAAGTTCGTCCAGTTTCGCCTCCGCATCCTCTTTCAGTGATTCCGCATCCGTGTATCTTTCATCTTTCCACGTCATCGTTTTCACTTTCTTTGAATACTGGTGATTCTCAACATAATTTTTCCCGTCGATATTCAGCATCAATCCATCTTTCCCTATCGGAATGAGCCTTGTTGCAAAGTCGTATGAGTTTGACTGTACCTGCAACCGCTTGAGATTCAGACGTTCAATGAAATATGCTCCTCTGTCCTCTCCGTATTTCTCATATACCGAAATTCCCTTGTTCAGAGAATCGAACACCATCTCGCATCTATACGTTGTGATTGCCTGTTGAGCGACATCCCATGCAGAACAGTTCTGTTCTATCCGGATTGTTCTCTTTTTGGAAACATCGCACCGGATGACTTTCCATCCAGTTCCGTCGATTGCCTCTGTCAGACATTCATCGACCGTCTTTTCCACAGTCTCAAATCCCTGCGGATATTGTTTGCTCTCCAGTTCCTCGACGTTCAATGTTCCGGTGCATTTGTACCATTCCCCGCTCGGCTCGACCTGCTTGATAACAAATTCGTCCGTGTCGGTTCTGATATATCCCTCCTCTTTGATGTCCGCTGCATACCTGTTTGTCTTTCGGAACTCGAATGTGATTTCCTTATCTCCGGTCTTGAGAGTGCTTGTGATGCACGTTTCTTTTATTCCGGATAAAATACACACCTTTTCGTGTGAATCATTGTACAAATCCATCTGACCGCCTCCTATAACCACATAGGTTTATACTGCAATGTGACAAGTGCGTTATTGTCAGAGAAAATGAGATGATGTTCCTTTTCCTGCCCTGTTGTGAGATACGGAAATTCCATCAATGACACATCCTTGAACTTGTTCTCTCCGTCCATCGTTGCGAATCCTGTTTCTCCGTCAATGATGACGGTTGCTCCTCTCGGAATCGTGTCGATAATAATTTCACCGCAGGAAAGACCGTTGATTCTTAACTGCTCAATGTACTCCGTTGCTGTGATTGTCAGTCTGCACGGTGTCGCCCTGTTTCCCTGTGCCTCAAATATTGCCTCATACGCTCCCTGCCAGTTCAAACTCACTTCGTCGCTGAACCAGTACCCCGTGAATTTGAACTCTGCTGTGTACCGTGTTTTCGTTATTGTCTTGCTCAACGAGTTCCCCGTCATATATGCCTTAAAATGGCGACTGTACCCGTCCAGTGTAAGGACAACACCTTTCTGCAACTCTGCATTGAAATCACTGACATGTTTTTGAACCTCGTCTCTGTCTTTTCCTCTGAACAGGACTGTCACTGTCAGTCCGGACAATGGTGTGTATGTTTCGGATTCCGACGGTATCAATGCCCCGTCGAACATCTCCACCGTCACCCCCGTCTGTGGAGGCTCGAAATCAACTGTCAACTGCTTTGCATCGAATGACCGAATGTCTATGCTGTCAATTTTCATGTCCTCACCTCCGTTTTTTTGTTGCTATTGCAAGATTATCACTGACCTTTTCGGTCGTTCTGCTTGCCACTTCGTCTCCGTCAATATAGTTGTGAACCTCGATAAAAGCGTTCACATTCTGATTGATCGCTTTCAGCTTTCGGTCAAGCATTGAGTTCAATTCTGTGTAGAACTCTGCAAGTGGCAAAATTGCCTCTGCTCCTGCCTCTCCTCCGACCATGAGCCTCGTTCCATTCATTCCGAACACTGTCGGACTTGTCATGATTCCTCCTGTTTTGTACCATTCAACACCGAATGACGGTACAGATGGAGGGTTCAGACTGAACGAACCGGATATACTAAAATGTGGCATTTTCAAATGTGGCAATGACCACTCAAAATTGAAAAATCCCTTGATTCTGTCGATAGCATTTGAGACCGCTGTCTTTGCGGATTCCATCTTTTCGCTGAATTTTGCTCGTATGCTCTCCATGACTGAACCGACCGTTGAAAGAGCACCGTTCAATTTTGTCGAGAAAGATGACTTGATGCTGTCGAGTTTTCCACCTGTCAACGTGTTCGCTGTGGACATGAGTGAGTTCATCGTGTCCTTGATGCCTGTGAATGTAGCCGACACAATTCCTTTCATGCCCCCGCCTTTTTCGTTATAGGCAGATTTCATATTTTCCAGTTTTGTGGAAACATTGGTCTTTGCGGTCTCCATGAGATTTGTCGCCGTGTCCTTGATGTTTGTAAACCTCGTTGACCATCCCTGTTTTACGCTCTCGACCTTGTTTGTAAAATCGTTCTTGAGTGACAGGAGTTTGTTGCTCGCATCTGTGTTCCACTGCTGCATCGTCGTTGAAATCGTCGATTTCATGTGAGACCATCCGGTTGACACATAGGACTGTATTCCGGAAATCTTCGTCGTGAAATCGGTTCTGATTTCCGTCAGTTTATTTGATGCGTTTGTTTTCCACTCGGTCATCTTGGATGTGACCGTCGTTTTCATATTCTCCCAACCCTCGGAGACTTTCGTCTTGATTTCCGATGTCTTTTCGGAGAATTTTGTCTTGATTTCTGTCAGTTTTCCTCCCGACAGATTATCAACGAACGTGAATCCGGCTGTGTAATAGCCTTTGATTCCCTCCCATCCTGCTGCAACTACTCCTTTAATACCGCCCCCGTTTTCCTCATAGGCGGTTTTCATGTTCCCCAGTTTCTCCTTTGCGGTGTCAACTGCTGCCCCCATGAACTTTGTGACAGTATTTTTCACCGCTGAAAACGTCTTTGTCGCTGCTTGTCCGACTGCACTATTCGCAACCGAATCTTTTATCTCGTTCACCTTATTCGTGACCGCCTCTTTTGCTTTCGAGAACGCTCCCGTTATGGTTTCCTTGATTGCGTTGAATTTCTCCTTGACGTCCACAACTCGGATAATTTTTCTTTGACCTTATCCCAGTTTTTATATAAAGCGATTCCTGCTGCGATCAGTCCTGCAATCAGTGTCACAATTAAAATAATCGGACACAGATTCATGACTGCATTGAGGGCGGTCTGTGCCACCGTCATTCCTCCAGTCACTCCGGTCGCTGTCGCTGTTGCTGCGGTATGTGCTGCCTCCGCTGCTGCCCCTGCTGTGTCTGCTGCTGTTCCTGCTGCGGTTGCTGCTGTCTTGGCTGTTATCTTTGCGATGATTCCTCCGACAAACGATGCAAACTGTTGACCTGTTTTCACCGTCGTCGATATTCCCTGTGCTACTTTTCCGAATCCGATTGCTAAAGGACCCACCGCAGCCACCACAAGACCGACCTTGATGATTGTCTGCTGTTGCCCCTCGTCAAGAGAGGTGAACCACTTTGTCAGTTCTTGAATCTTTGTCGTCACCTTTTCGATGACTGGTGCTGCTGCGGTCTGTGCTGTTGTCGCCAGTGTTGACAATGCCAGTTTTGCATTGTTCATCGCTATTGTTGCATTATCAATCGGGTCGAGTGTTCCGTTGTATGTGTCCTCGACCGTCGTTCCATATTCTGACATTGAGGATGACAGGCTTGTGAGGTCAATTCTGTTCTCTCGGATTGCTGTCGCCATTTCCGCAGCACCCTTTTTCCCGAACAGTTCTGTCGCAATCTGTAAAGCCTCTGTGTCCGTCTTTGCGTTCTTAATGCTGCCGATTGTCTCCTCCAGTGCGACATCCATTGACTTTCCCTCGGCTGTTGCGTTCTGCAATGCCTTTTTCAGTCCTGCCAGTGCTGTCGTAGAATCAACACCGTTCGCATCGAATTGAGCCATCAAATTGATTGCTTGTGGTAATGACAACCCCATCTCTTTGAACGCTGAATTGTTATCCAGTACATAACTTTCGAGTTTGTCAACGGAAATTCCTGTCTCCTGTGCTTTTGATGTCAGCAATCCCAACAGATTCCCCGTCTGTGATGTGTCTATGTTCCACGCTTTCATGATTTTGTCCACTTGGTCAACAGACTGTGTCACATTCGTTCCGTTTATGCTCGAAAACTGAATGAATTGCGTTGACAGGCTCTCCAGTTCCTCTCCTGTCGAATGAAATCTCGTGTTTACTTCACCGATAGCCTCTCCGACCGTTGACATGTCCTCCGGCATACTTCCGAAAACATTGTCCGCAGATGCGGTCAATCCCTCCAGTGCCTCTCCGGTTGCTCCGGTCTTTGTCACTATCGTGTCATATCCCTCGTCGAGTTCCTTGAACGCTGCGATTGATGCTGCTCCTATTGCAGCAATTCCCGCAGAAACGACGGACATTTTCTTTCCGAAACTCTCCATCTTTTGTCCTGCTTTGTCACAACCGCTTGCAAATTCATTCAGTTTATGATTTTTCAGTTCCTTGTTTACTTTTTCGAGTTCAGATTCCATCTCGACGAGTGATGCTTTTGATGCGTTCGTCTTTGTGGTCTGATTTGCAAGAGCAGTCTCCGTCTTTCCTATTGCTGTCTCGTTTGCCTTAAATTCCTGCTCCAGTTTGTCGAGTTCCTCTTTCAGTGCCTTTGACTGCTCTGAATTTGCTCCGGTCGCCTTTGTTGAATCCTC
>ERZ833608.1815-NODE-1815-length-12685-cov-8.916865_pt1 | contig 12685 bp, 9 predicted proteins | sample MGYA00519694_ERZ833608 | MGnify/ENA primary metagenome ERZ833608 (study PRJEB31850, sample SAMEA3708742) | human gut metagenome | biome: human gut; feature: human-associated habitat; material: faeces | place: China | collected 2014 ... | reverse complement strand
CCTTCGAACTGCATTCGATAGTAACGGGCATAGGTGCCGCCACGGGCGAGAAGCTGCTCGTGCGTACCACGTTCCACAACGCGACCATGCTCGACGGTCGCAATCTCGTCGGCATGTTTAATGGTCGAGAGACGGTGGGCGATGATGATCGTGGTGCGACCGCGCGCCAGGCGCTCGAGCGACTCCTGCACCGCCTCCTCGCTCTCGTTATCCAAGGCGCTCGTCGCCTCGTCCAGGATCAGGATCTTGGGGTTCTTGAGAAACACGCGCGCAATGGCTACGCGCTGCTTCTGGCCACCCGAAAGTCGGCTGCCGCGCTCGCCCACGACTGTGTCGTAGCCCTGCGGCAGTGACTCAATGAAAGCATCGATATTGGCGCGGCGGGCGGCCTCGGCGACCTCTTCTGCCGTGGCGCCTGGCTTGCCGTAGGCGATGTTCTCGCCAATCGTGCCGTCAAACAGATAGACATCCTGCTGCACCAGGCCAATGGCGCGGCGCAGACTCTGTTGCGTCACATCGCGCACGTCCTGGCCGTCGATGCTGATGGATCCGTCCGCCACGTCGTAAAAGCGCGGTAGCAGTGAACACGTTGTGGACTTGCCGCCGCCCGAGGGGCCAACCAGCGCAATGGTCTGGCCGGGCTTGATAGACAGGTTCATGTGGTCGATCACGGGACGAGCCTCTTCGCCGCTGCCCAGCTCAACATCCTCGTAGCTAAAGCACACGTCGCGATATTCAACCGCGCCAGCCGTCACCTGCAGGTCCGCGGCATCCGGCTTGTCCTGGATATCCGGGGCGGTCGAAAGCACCTCGTCCATGCGCTTAAAGCCGGCGATGGCCTTCTGATACGTCTCAGCCGAGTTCACAAGCGTCTCGAGCGGGGTGCAGAACAGCGAAATGTAGAGCGCAAAGGTCGCCATATCGACCGGCTGCAGTTGGCCTTGCGCCACCAGCCAACCACCCAGCAGCACCACGATCACGTACAGCACACCCGAGAGCAGGCCATACGTCGCAGTGTAGACGCCCATGGCGTGATACATATTCTCTTTGGACGAAAGATAGCGGTCGTTAGAGGCGCGGAACTTGGAGCGCTCAGCTTCCTCGTTCGCAAAACTCTTGACCACGCGCATGCCTGCCAGCGAATCCTGCAGCTGAGCATTAATACCGCTGATCTTTTTGCGATTGTCGCTGAAGACCTCGCGCATGCGCATGTTCTGCCAAAACATGATGACCGCAAACACCGCCGTCACCACGGCCATGGCAAGCGCCAGCACCGGGGCAATAGCAAAGAGGATCACAAACGAGCCGACGATCTCGATGCCGCAGATGATAATCCACTCGGGCACGTGGTGTGCCGCCTCGCAGATATCGAACAGGTCGTTGACCACGCGGCTCATCATGTCACCCGAGCTGTTGCGATCGAAGTACGCAAAGCTAAAGCGCTCGTATTGATCGAACAGGTCCTCGCGCATCTTGGACTCCATGCGCGCACCCATCACGTGGCCCCAGTAACTCACAAAGTAGCGACAGGCACAACGGATGGCATACATCAGTACCAGGCCAACCGCGATCATACCGAGCGCCTGCATAATAGCCGCCTGACCCTGGGTAAACAGCCCACCGGTCAGATTGCGCAGGATAATGGGAAACGCCAAGTCAATGGCGGCAAGCACCAGGGCACAAACAGTATCGGCAACAAAAAGCCCCATCTGGGGCTTGTAATACGAAAGAAACCTCTTCAGCATAATCACCTTACGCGGTTTTACCAAACCGCGTTTCGTCTCGACGCTGCAAGTGCTCCATTTGGACAATCTGGCCTTCAATCGTCGGTCGCGTATATCCATACGCTTCCCTCCTCTTTTAGGCCACCTTGTCTCAAATGGAGCACTTTCGCTGACTTACACAAACCTACGGGATCATCCCCACTCGTTAAAGCTCCGCGCCCCCAAGGCGATGCGCGATGCTGTCGCAGGCCAAGGCGCCTACGACGGTCTTGGCATCTTCGATCTTGCCGTCGAGCACGGCGTCGATCAGCTCGTGCAGTGGCACCAGATCCACGTTGACAAACTCGTCATCATCGGGGTTGGGTGCATCGAACTCGAGCTTGGTGGCCAGGTAGATGTGAATGATCTCGTCGCAAAAACCACAGGACGTGACAATCGACGTCAAAAAGCGAATGCGACCAGCCCTAAAGCCCGTCTCCTCATGCAGCTCGCGCTTGGCGCAATCGAGCGGGTCCTCGCCCGGGTCGAGCTTGCCGGCGGGAATCTCGACCGTCACGCGGTCGATGGCGGTGCGGTACTGACGCACCAGTACGATCTTGCCGCTCTCAGTCAGTGCCACAACGGCCGCCGCACCCGGATGGCGAACGATATCGCGGGCGCTGCGGTGACCGTTGGGCAGTTCAACCTCAAGACGGTGGACGTCGAGGATCTTGCCCTTCCAGGCACACTCCTCCGAAAGAATCTTCTCGTGCAGCTCGGCATCGTGAGGGTCGTCGTCGCCCAGCACCAGCGCCGGCTCGTCAGCGACCTCGCCACCAGGCTCGCCCTCGGCGTGCCCATACATGCGGCTGTCCTCTTCGACGATCTGCGCATCCACGAGCTCTTCGTTCTTCTCGTCCATCCGTCTCATCCCTCTCGGACTTTAGGCATCCCAGGCGTCGCGGCCACGCAGCGCGCGCAGACCGATGTCATGACGCAAGGTCTTGCCCTCAAAATCAATCTTTTCACAGGCCTCGTAGGCAAGGTTGCGAGCGTTCTCGAACGTGTCGCCCAGCGCGGTCACGGCAAGCACTCGGCCACCGTTGGTCACGAGCTGACCGTCCACCACGGCGGTGCCGGCATGGTACACGGTCACGTTCTCCATGGCCTCGGCGTCGGCGATGCCGGTGATGACTTTGCCCTTCTCGTAGCTGCCAGGGTAGCCCGCGCTCGTCAGGACAACAGCCACAGCCCACTCGTCACGCCAGTCGAGCTCAATCTGATCGAGCTCACAGTTGGCGCAGGCGAGCATAACCTCGACCAGGTCGTTCTTGAGGCGCGGCAGCACGACCTGCGTCTCAGGGTCGCCAAAGCGGGCGTTGAACTCCAGCACCTTGGGGCCGGCGGGGGTAAGCATAAAGCCGCCGTACAGGCAGCCGCGGTAGTCGATGCCCTCGGCGGCAAGCTCGGCCACGGTCTGCTCCATGACCTTCACCATGGTGGCGTGCTCCTCGTCGGTCACGATGGGCACCGGGCTGTAGACGCCCATGCCACCGGTGTTGGGGCCCTTGTCGCCCTCGAGTGCACGCTTGTGATCCTGCGAGGTGGCCATAGGACGCACGGTCTTGCCGTCGGTAAAGGCCAGCAGCGAGCACTCGGGGCCAACCAGCATTTCCTCAATGACAACGGTGTTGCCGGCATCGCCAAAGGTGCCGCCAAAGCACTCGCGCACGGCCTCCTCGGCCTGCTCGAGCTCAGTCGCCACGATAACGCCCTTGCCTGCAGCCAGGCCGTCAGCCTTCACGACCAGCGGGGCGCCCTGCTCGCGCACATAGGCAAGAGCCGAAGCCTCGTCAGTAAACGAGCCGTAGGCGGCCGTCGGAATGCCGGCACGCTCCATGAGCTGCTTGGAGAATAGCTTGGAGCCCTCCATCTGAGCGCCCTCGGCACCCGGGCCAAAGCAGGGAATACCCGCCGCGCGTACGGCGTCGGCCACGCCCGCCACGAGCGGAGCCTCGGGGCCAATTACCACGAGTCCGCATCCGTGGCTCTGAGCAAACGCCGCCACGGCCGCAGGATCGCAATCGTCGAGAACCACGTTCTCGCCGCAGCTCGCGGTGCCGCCGTTACCCGGCGCAATGTAGAGCTTGCCGGCGCGCGGTGATGCTGCGAGCTTAGCTGCCAGAGCATGCTCGCGGCCGCCGCTGCCCAACAACAGGATGTCGATGGTTTGAGTGTCCGCCTTCAAGGGTGCCTCCTCTATGGATGAACGGTCCGCCAACCATGCGGACCCATTACAAAGCAAATATACCCCTCGGCCGCCCGCCTGGGCTGCAAAGGGGTATATCGCAATAACCGAATAGTGCCGATTACTTCCAGAATCGGTTGATGATCTGCTCGCGATCGGCGCCGACGCCAATGAACGTCACGCGGGTGTGTGCCAGATCCTCGATAAATGCCACGTAGTCCTGAGCCTCCTGCGGCAGCTCCTCAAAGCTGCGGCAACCGGTGATGCCGCACTTCCAGCCAGGGAGCTCCTCGTAGACGGGCTTGGCGTGCTCAAAACGAACCTGATGCTCGGGCACGCTCGTGTAGCGCTCGCCGTCGACGTCGTAGGCAACGCACACCTTGATGGTGTCGAAGGCCGAAAGCACGTCGAGCTTGGTCAGGGCGATATCGGTGAGGCCGTTGACACGCGAGGCGTAGTTGGCGATGGGGCCATCGAACCAACCGCAGCGACGACGACGGCCGGTAGTCACGCCATACTCATAGCCTTCCTCGGTCAGCGTATGGCCGGCCTCGGACTCATAGGAAAGCTCGGTGGGCATGGGGCCCGAACCGACACGGGTGATATAGGCCTTCATGACGCCCAGCACGCGGTCGACATTCTTCATACCGACGCCGGAGCCGGTGATGGCGCCGCCGGCGGTGCAGTTGGAAGACGTCACGTACGGATAGGTGCCGTGGTCGATGTCGAGCAGCGTTGCCTGGGCGCCCTCGAACAGCAGGTCCTTGCCCTCGTCGATCATGTTGTTGAGCAGCAGGCTCGTCTCGGTGATGTAGGGACGCAGGCGCTCGGCCATGGGCAGGTACTCGTCGCAGATCTGGTCCACGGTGTAGGTGGGCAGGTGGTAGATGAGCTCGAGCTCGGGATTCACGCGGGCAAGAGCGGTCTCCAGTTTGTCGCGGAACAGCGTCTCGTCCAGCATGTCCTGCATGCGCAGACCGATGCGGGCCATCTTGTCCTGGTAGCACGGACCGATGCCGCGCTTGGTGGTACCAATGTTCTTCTTGCCGAGCTTCTGCTCAAAAGCACCATCCAGATCGATGTGGTACGGCATGATGATGTGCGCGTTGCCACTGATCTTGAGGTTCTTGGTGGTGATGCCGTCGGCCTCGAACATGTCAATCTCCTCAAGGACAACCTTGGGGTTGACGACGCAGCCGTTACCGATCACCGACACATGGTCGGAATACATGATGCCGGAGGGCACCTGGTGCAGGCCGTACTTCTTGCCGTTGACGACGATGGTGTGGCCGGCGTTATTACCGCCCGAATAGCGCACGACGGCATCGAAGTCGCCGGCGACCAGGTCGCAGATCTTACCCTTGCCCTCATCGCCCCACTGGGCACCGACCAAAACGGTTGACGGCATGTTTACTCCTTACATTCATGGACTGTCTACGCGCCACGCCGGCACGCAGAAGCACAAAACATTCCCAGTATACCCGTGCAACGGGTGCCTGTCCTACTCCTCGGTATGCGCCCCATCAAGCTCATAGAACTTGGTGGATGCCGGCAGGAACATCAGGTCGACGTCACCGATCGGGCCCGAACGGTTCTTGGCCACGACGATACGCGTAACGCCCTCGTCGGGTCGATCGTCACGCGAGGCCTCGGCCTCATCGGCGGAACGGTCCAAGAACATGACGATATCGGCGTCCTGCTCGATGGAACCCGATTCACGCAGGTCGGACAGCTGCGGGCGCTTGCCGGTACGGGATTCAACCTGACGCGACAGCTGTGACAGCGCGATCAGTGGAATCTTGAGCTCCTTGGCCATAATCTTCAGACCACGCGACATCTCGGAGACCTCGACGGTACGGCTCTCGGAGCGACGTCCCGGTGGAGGACTCACCAGCTGCAGGTAGTCCAGGATGATGATGGCCTTCTCCTTGTTGTGGAGCATGCGGCGGCTCTTAGCGCGGATCTCGGTCACCGTGGTGCCGGGCGTATCGTCAATCAGAATGTCGAGCTTAGACAAGGTCTGCGTGGCCTCGTTGATATTGGCCCACTGCTCGGGGCTAATGCGGCCCGTACGGAAGTCGCTGATCGAGATCATGGCGTAGGCGCAAATCAGGCGCTGGGCAATTTCCTTGCCCGACATCTCTAGCGAAAAGAAGCCGACGGTATAGCCCGCAGCGGCGGCATTCAGCGCCAGGTTCAGAGCGAATGACGTCTTACCCACGGCAGGGCGGGCGCCGATAATGATGAGCTGACCCTCGCGGAAACCCATAAGCATGCGGTCGAGTGACGGGAAGCCGGTGGGCACGCCCGCGGCCTGTCCACCGGCCTTACACACTTCCTCGGCCTCGTTATAGGCCTCGACCATAAACTCGGTCAGTGTCTTATAGCTCGACTTAACCTCGCGCGCCGTGACCTTGAGCAGCTTGCTCTCGGCCAGCTCCACGACCTCTTTGGTGTCGGTAGGGGCGTTATAGGCCAGCGCGTTGATCTCGTTGGTGGCACCGATCAGCTCGCGCAGCATCGAGTCGCGGCGGACGATGGCGGCATGGTGCTGCCAGTTCACGAGCGATAGGGTCTGACCCATCAGCTCCAAAATGTAGGCCTCGCCGCCCACGGCATCAAGCTTGTTGATGCTGCGCAGGTAATCGATCAGCGAGATAGAGTCGATGGGAATGCGGCTGTTGTACATATCGACCATCGCGGTGTAGATGGTCTTATGAATGGGCCGGTAAAAGTCATCGGGCTGCAACTCGACCTGGGCCTCCTCGACCACCTCGGGCGATAGCAGCATGGCGGCCAGTACATTGGCCTCTGCATCTTGGTTTTGAGGGAGACCCAACTTGGAGCCACGGTCCTCGACCGTCAGTCCCGTCTCCCTTTCATCATATGCCATGAGCATCCTCATTCATATCGCTTGCGAGCATCCATAGTATCAGCCACGGTCCCAAAACGGGCCGCGCCCCGGCAATCATCACCGAACGAAACGGATGAACGGTCCCGCATTTGGGACTTCACCACAACGCCCGCATGGCGCTCGCTGAGCGTTGAAAACAAAAGGGCGCCCTGGTCTCCCAGAGCGCCCTTCTTAGAACAAGATTGTTGCGTTGCAGCAAATGCTACTCGGCAGCAGCCTCAGTCTCGACCTCGGCGGTCTCGGCCTCGGCGACCTCAGCGGTCTCCTCAGCCTCAGCCTCGGCAGCGAGCTCCTCGGCGGTAACGCCAACGAGAACGACAACCTCGGCCTTGATCTCGCGGTACAGCGAGATGGCAACGGTGTGGGCACCGGCAACCTTGATGGGCTTACCGAGCTCGACGCGCTTGCGGTCGATGTCCATACCGAGCTGAGCCTTGATGGCGTCAGCGATCATAGCGGCGGTAACGGAGCCAAAGAGGATGCCCTCGTCGCCGACCTTGACGTCAACGGTGACCGTCTTGCCCTCGAAGGCAGCCTTGGTCTCGTTGGCGGTAGCCAGACGGACGGCCTCGCGCTTGGCGATGTTGTTGCGACGCTCGTCAAGCTGCTTGAGGTTGCCCTTGGTGGCGGCAACAGCGAGCTTCTTGGGGAACAGGAAGTTCTCAGCGTAACCCTGAGCGACCTCTACGACGTCACCCTCGCCGCCCTTGCCCTTGATCTCATCGAGAAGAATAACCTTCATGATGCGTCTCCCTTCTTAGCCGCGGTCGCGGTTGCCACGAGAGGAAACCACGGGGACGGTGTACGGCAGGAGAGCCATCTCGCGGGCGCGCTTGATGGCGTTGGCGATGTCATGCTGATGCTGCGTGCAAGCGCCAGTGACGCGACGGGGCTTGATCTTGCCACGGTCGGTCATGTACTTACGGAGAAGCTGAGTGTCCTTATAGTCGATGAACTCAGTGTTCTCCTTGCAGAACTGGCAGTACTTACGACGCGGCTGACGTGCAGAAAAATCATTAGCCATGTCAAAATACCTTTCGTTTGGCAACTTCGGCGAACCGAAGCCGCCTCTCACTCAAAAATAGGTGAACAGCCCTTAAAACGGGATGTCCTCATCGTAGACGTCGACCGCGGGCGGCGTGGCCACCGGTGCGGCAGGACGTGCTGCGGGCGCGGGAGCTGCGGGGGCGTAACCGCCCTGATCGTAGCCACCCTGGCCACCACGGGAGCTCATAAACTCGATCTCATCGACGATGACCTCAAGCTTGCTCCGGCGCTGGCCGTCGCGCTCCCAAGAGCTGTAGCGCAGCTTGCCCTCGATCGCGACCTTGTTTCCCTTTGCCAGGAAACGGCTCACGGCCTCGGCGCGCGTGCCGAACATAGTGCAGTCGACAAAGTTGGGATAGTCCTCCCACTCGCCAGTCTGCGGGTTGCGGCGACGATCGTTCACGGCGACGCCAAAGGACAGAACCTGGGTTCCGCCGGCGGTGGCGCGCAGCTCGGGATCACGCGTGAGGTTACCGGTGATGTTCACTCGATTGATGCTCATAACTCACTACTTCCTCTTGGGGCACAAGCCCAGTCCAAAACGACAGTCTTACTCCTGGTCGTCGCGACGGACGATCATGTGGCGGACCACAGCGTCGGTGATGCGCAGGACGCGATCAAGCTCGGCGATCTGGGTAGGATCTGCGTGGAAGTTGATGAGGGTGTAGTCACCATCGGTGAGGTCGTTGATCTCGTAGGCGAGCTTGCGCTTGCCCCACTCGTCAACGGAGTCGACCTTGCCAGCGCCCTCAGCGATCGTGGTATCGATACGCTTCATAACAGCGAGACGAGTCTCGGGGTCGAGCGACGGGTCAACAAAGAACAGCAGTTCATAAGCCTTCATATTGTCACCTCCTCTGGGCAAATGTGGCTTCAGGTCGTGAAGGTGCGCCTGAAGCAGGAAAAGACTTGGTAATAATATCTTTCAACCTCCCAGGCTGCAAGAATATGCAGCTACAACCTCATGACCTCCACATATGTCCATACTCACACGGCACTTCATGCGTCTTCCAACCAAATGCTGACCAAATGCTTGACGGATCTGTGGACAAGATACGGCGCCACGGGGACAAACCAAATCAAACTGCAGGTCAGCAATTGCAAGGCTATGGTCGCGAAATGCATACCAGTGGCTCACAACACCGTTCAAAGATTTTTAAAATTGCTGCCACGTCGTTTATAAATACCTATTTTGAACAATTTGCTGCATGCTGCCATGCTGGTCAGAGCCCGTTTTTGGCCTCCTAGATCCCGTCACGAAGCCAAGCGTTTCAAAAAATGCCAAGTTTTCTGTTTGCACTTTGCGATTCCTCGTGTATACTGACTTTCGCATTTAACGGAGAGTTGTCCGAGTGGCCGAAGGAGCACGATTGGAAATCGTGTAGGCGTCAAAAGCGTCTCCAGGGTTCAAATCCCTGACTCTCCGCCAGTTAATTCCAAAGCAGGCCTTTGAGCCTGCTTTGTTTTTACCCCACGCGGAGGGGTGGCAGAGTGGTTGAATGCGGCGGTCTCGAAAACCGTTTGGCCTGTATAAGGTCACGAGGGTTCGAATCCCTCCTCCTCCGCCATTTTGCTTGAGAAAGCTCCCAGCAATGGGAGCTTTTTTGTTATCGAGTCATGTTCAAGCAAATACGGCGGAGGAGGGATTCGAACCCGCCCCTCCCTCAAAACATGTACGTCACCCTCCAAAACCGACATTTTTCGACATCTTTGAAGGCTGACGTACACGTTTGGATTGAGCTCACGGGAGTGGCGCTATTCGGAAGGTGTCTCCTCGTCTCGCATGCCTTTCCAGTTGCGGATAAGTGTCTTGCGTAGTTCGTTTTGTTTTCTCTGGTACCCGGTGTCGGTACAGCGAGGCATGCCGAGTGCTTCGCGAATGTTATTCATGGCGCGGTGAAAGGCGAGCTGACTGCTGAACTGAGCCGAAGTGAGCGTAACGATTCGATACCCCATTTGGGAGAGAACTGCCTCTCGTTCCGCATCCGCCCCCTTGCGCTCGACCTCGTCGTGAAAGCCGCCCTTATATTCGATACCGAGCTCCCTGCGCTTGTAGGTAACAAGCGCATCGATTTTGAGCGTTCGAGCTTTGGCGCAATACCAGAGACGTTGAGGAATCTCGAGCGGTTTGTTGAGTTCGATACCTCGGATGCCAACGCCGCCTTCGCTTGTTGGGAGCGAGAGGGCGATTGCCGAAGCGGTCTCCATAGGCGAGGCCGAGTGATCGTAGATGTGCCTGAGCGCGAGCCGTGCACGTGTGGCACCGGGTTTGCCGGGGTGCCGATCGAGCAGTTCGGTTATTTCATCCTTGGAGGTAGTGGCTGGTTGCTCGGTATAAGGGTCGGCGGGATTGAGCCTCATGCGATAATCGCCGCAAACTTCATAGCCATATTCGAGATATTCGACCCTATCCATCCACTCGGCAGCGAGCACGAAGGTGAAGGCTTCGTCGGTGATGAAGATTCCGGGCGTCAACTCGTCAATATGTTCGTAGGGAAGATTTTGTCCAAGAATGTGGCAAATGACGCCTTTGGTGCGAATTCGCTCGAATTCGAATACAACCGAGATATCGATAGTCTTGAGCATATCGGACGGAATGCCGCAGTCGGTAAGGGCCTGTCGTATGCGCGCAACGCGTTGCTGGGTGGAGATGCCTCGTGCGCCTATCTGGTAGTCGTGCCGCGCAAGAGACTGAACCAAATTCTGGGGTGCATGATGGACAAGCCATGCGGTTTTATGCGAAATGAGAACAGGGGTATCCATTGAGGGCCTCTCGCTCTGAGCCGGTATCCAACTCTTATGTCCGTTGAAGTGGGGAAATATACCGGATGTGAGTAAATCAACTCACTCATGCCGTGGGCTCAATCCAAACATGTACGTCAGCCTCCAAAGATGTCAAAAAATGTCATTTTTGGAGGGTGGCGTACATGTTTTGGACCCCTGGCATTCCAGCAATGCCACGCCAGCATCCGCCGCCGACCGTTTACCGAGCAATAGGGTCGCAATCGGCGCCGAACATGTACTATGTACGGGCATTGTCCAAACCCACAACTCAAAGGACCCCATCTTGCCCGTCGCCGCCGCTATAACCGTTACCTCACATGCCTCGGATGCCATGGTCGCTATCCCATTTTGGCTCGAGATGTTCGCTGTTGTCGCGGCATCGATCTCGGGCGTGCTGGTCGCGCGCGAGCATAAGCTTGACCTGGTGGGCGCGGTCGCGCTCGCGGTGGTCTGCGGTCTGGGCGGCGGTCTTTTGCGCGATATGACGCTGCAAGTGGGCAACGTCTACATCCTCAACCAGCCAATGGCACTGCCGCTCTCCATCGCCACGGCGGCCATCATCTACATCTTCCCGGCAATCGTCGATAAACCCGAGAAGCTCATTCCCCTGCTCGACATCATCTCGGTCGGCATCTATGCGGCAACCGGCGCGGACAAGGCACTGGTCTACGGATTTGCACCCGTCGTTTGCATTATGATGGGCTTCTTCACTGCAGTGGGTGGCGGCATGTTGCGCGACGGCTTTATGGGCGTGGTTCCGGGCATTTTCCAACGCACTAACTTTTATGCCATCGCGGCCATCGCCGGATCGGCAAGCTATGTAAGCCTCGTCATGAGTGGCTTGGTCAGCAATGTCGCCGCGCTAGTCGTATGCGTTGTCGTGACCATGGGTCTGCGCTGGCTCTCACTGCGCTTTGACATCAAAAGTCCCACCGAGGACGACATCGCGCGTTTTTTGCATCGCAAAAAGTAGACAGCACGGCACAGCCCTCCGAAATGCAACCGAGAGGTTCTTTTAGAGCACCCGCGCGTTGGGTACCCTGTTAGATACATGTCGAGTATCTAACGAAGGATTCACTATGCCTTGCAACCTAGCACCGTCGTCCCGGCGCCGTAAAGCGCGTGGCCGCATCGCCCTCCTGTTCGCACTGATTGTGCTTGCGCTGACCGTACTTCCCACGGCTTCGTTCGCCGGCACGGACACCGCAGGCAACGTACTTGCGACCGACAATGACGCCAATCCGTCCGGCGTCGAAGGCGACCTGTACTGGGCCGGTCAGAGCCTCAACCTGGACGACACCTCCATCGACCGCGATATCATCGCGGCGGGCGACAGCCTTTCGATTCGCGACTGCACCGTGGGTGGCGCCGTTCGCCTGGCGGCGCGCACCATCGACATCGCCAAAACCACGATCGATGGCAGTGTGACGGTAGCTGGCCAGCATGTCGTGCTCAACACCGGTAGCACCGCCAGCTGTTTTTACGCGATGGGCGAGACGGTTGCCCTGCGCGGCTCTGCCAAGTCGGCAGCGCTCGCAGGCAGTACGGTAACCATTGACGGCACCGTCGATGGCGATGTCGAGGTCTGGGCCGACAAGCTCATCTTGGGTAAAAACGCCCGCATCACCGGCACCGTGAGCGCGCATGTTTCCGAGGACCCCGAGCGCGCCGCAGGAGCCGAGGTCGGCGCGCTCAAGATCGACCGCACCGAGAACGAGAACACCTCTACGGTTAACGACACCATCGGCGGCATCGTGGCCGCAGCCCTGTCGACTTGCTTTATCGCCCTGTTGCTCGAGCTCGTCTTTCCGCGTGCGACCGCCAGCGCCGCCGGAATGCTCCACCAGCGCCCCACGCCCCTGTGGATGAGCGGTCTTTTGGGTACGATTGCTGTCGTCCCCGCCGTCCTGCTGCTGATTATCTCGATTGCCGGCCTGTCGCTTGCCGGAGCCCTCTTGTGCGGCGTTATCGGCATCGCGTTGGTGTCGA
>ERZ833608.1813-NODE-1813-length-12689-cov-2.846367_pt1 | contig 12689 bp, 10 predicted proteins | sample MGYA00519694_ERZ833608 | MGnify/ENA primary metagenome ERZ833608 (study PRJEB31850, sample SAMEA3708742) | human gut metagenome | biome: human gut; feature: human-associated habitat; material: faeces | place: China | collected 2014 ... | reverse complement strand
ATTGGTGTATAGCATGTCTCTATGACCACCGCCCCAGCCCCAGCTAGGACCACCATGCCAATGGTGATGATGTCCCCAATATCCGCCGCCATACCAGCCACCCCAGTAGCCGCCACCCCAATAACCGGGGTAATATCCCCAAGAGTAATAAGGACGATTCCATCCCCAGCCATAGTTCCATCCCCAGCCGTAAGAGCCATAACGCCAATCCCACCAAAGCGGGTTACTGAACGTCGGGAATGCATAAGCATACATACCATCGGTATATACGTTCCAGTCCCATGAATTCGGACCGTAAACTACATCCCAGTACAACGGACTGCTGATACTGATAGCAAAACGCGGATTGCGGAAACGAATGATACGTTCAGCGTATTCATAGTCGTCTGTTGTACCATTGAATTCGCCCGTCACCCATTCTCCGTCCAAATCCGGATTAGATTTTTCCTTTATATATAAGGTATCATTATCCATTACGAATTCATTTTCACGTGCATCGTAACGGCGGTTATATTCATCCACATCCCGTGTTCTTCCCTTACGGTCCTGAACAACTACTGTAGTACCCGGTGAAGTATAGATGTTAGTCGTCACCTGTTTCTTCGGTTCCTTCTTAACTGGAGTTTCTTTCTTCTCCTGTTTGTCTTTAGAAGGTACGAAGTAAAGGTCGTCATCAACGCTTTGTGCCATCAAGCCTATAGGGAGGCATAAAGCAATTAGCAAGAAATAAACAATCTTTTTCATATCATCTCGGTTTATGTAATTACTTAAACTTATTCACATTACAAAGATAAGGAAGAGATTCGCCACTCTAGGGAGATTTTCCCCAAAGGATAATAGGGAAATCCCTATTTCTAACTATCTTTGTAGAAGATACAACGCTCACCGGCATAAAGTTCAGGCAAACTTGACTTTCTATACCCGGATTGCTGTATCTTTGCACATTATTCACCAGCATTAAAAACAACTATGAAGTATTTTGAGTTCACATTCCGCACCCAGCCTTGTACCGAAACCGTCAATGACGTACTGGCTGCCATATTGGGTGAAGTCGGATTTGAAAGTTTTGTTGAGTGTGAAGGCGGACTGACCGCATATATCCAACAGACATTGTGTGATGAAAACGCCATCAAGATTGCCATCAACGAGTTCCCCCTACCCGATACGGATATTACTTATACATATACCGAAGCGGAAGACAAGGACTGGAACGAGGAATGGGAAAAGAATTTCTTCCAACCCATCATTATCGGAAACCGATGTGTGATCCACAGCACTTTCCACCAAGATGTCCCCAAAGCGGAATATGACATCGTCATCAATCCTCAAATGGCCTTCGGAACAGGACACCACGAGACTACCAGCCTCATCATTGAAGAATTATTGGACAGCGAACTGAAAGATAAATCCCTGCTCGATATGGGCTGCGGAACTTCGATTCTTGCCATCCTCGCACGTATGCGGGGCGCACGCCCCTGTACAGCCATCGACATTGATGAATGGTGCGTACGAAACTCCATCGAAAACATCGAATTGAACCACGTAGACGATATTGCCGTATCAGAAGGAGATGCCTCGTCGCTTGCAGGAAAAGGACCTTTCGACGTTATCATCGCCAACATCAACCGGAATATATTACTAAATGATATGAAGCAATATGTTGCCTGTATGCATACGAATTCCGAACTCTATATGAGTGGATTTTATGTAGACGACATTGCCGCCATCCGCGAAGAAGCGGAGAAGAACGGACTGACTTTCGTTCATTATAAAGAGAAGAATCGTTGGGCAGAAGTGAAATTTATTTATAAAGGATAAGAGCCAACAAATATCTTTAAAAGAGAAAGCTCCCTTATCATTAAGAGATATAAGGAAGCAAGCAAAAATCGCAGTCGATATACGCTATAAACAAGCGTAAGGCTCCAGATTAATGCAGAAAAAAAATAGTGACGGTATACGCTTGGGATAGTGACGCTATCCCAAGCGTATACCGTCACTATTTGCATCGGATAGCGTCACTATCTTATAAAGAGAAACAAAGTCGTTACGCGAACTCTTTTTTGACCTGTTGGCACCATGCTTTGATTTTCTTTTCCGCCTGTTCGGACTGATTATCCAAATCGACAACCAACCCGCACCACTGCTCGCCACGTAAAGCCTTGGAACGTTCGAAAGTGTAACCTTCGGAAGAAGTAAAACCGACCAAGGTAGCCTCATCCTCTTCAAAGACTTCTGCCAGCAAACCGATTCCATCTGCAAAATTTTCCGGATAGCGTATCTGATCTCCCAAACCGAAGATAGCAACCTTCTTACCTTTCAATTTCATTGTTCGGAGTTCCGGCAACAGTTCGTCCCAATAAGTAGGAAGTTCCCCGTCAAACCAGGTGGAAGCACCCACAATGAAGCAGTCATAAGCAGCAAAATCATTCTGCCAGGCCTGCTCGATAGGCACTACTTCTATCTTGTCTTCACCAAACTCTTTCTGTATTTTCTCTGCCACCCAACTCGTTCTTTCGGCTTTGGTAGCATAAAACAAACCTATCTTTTTCATCATTCTTCTCTTTTAATATTCCAATAATTTCCGTGCAGCTTCGTATATCTTAGCTTCGTCCGGCAAAATTTCTTTTTCCAGTATCGGATTGAAACCGACGGGAGTAAACGTAGAACCGACACGCTGCACCGGTCCGTCGAGATAACGGAACATTTCCTCACCAATCATTGCTGCAAGCTCCGCACCGAAACCGGAGAATACTTTATCTTCATGTACAACCAATGCTTTGCTGGTCTTCTTGACCGATTCAAAGATTGCCTCTTTATCCAGCGGAATCAGAGAACGAATATCGATCACTTCTACTTTCCAACCACCCTCTTTCTCCAATCGTTCGGCGGCATGCAGACAGAAATGGGTTGTATTTCCATAGGTGATAATACTCAAATCCGTACCCTCACGGCGGATACGTGCTTTTCCGAAAGGTACTTCAAAGTCTTCCGGCACCACAGTGGCGGCTTCTACCGAATTATACAATGCTTTCGGTTCGAGAAACAAAGTAAATCCCTTAGAGCGCATACTAGTACGTAACAATCCAGCTGCATCATCGGCAAAAGAAGGGCAGACAATTCGTGCTCCCGGCAATGTAGTCAAAGCTCCTTCTATATTTTGAGAGTGATACAACCCTCCACCGATATAACCTCCGGAAGCCAACCGCAGCGTTATATTCGGGGCAAACTTACCATTGCTACGCCAATACTCATGCGTACATTCTACATATTGTTCTACGGCAGGCCAGAAGTAATCAGCAAACTCTGCTCCCTCTATCACGACATGGATTTTAGGATCAAAGCGGCTCATTCCGTTGGCGGTACCTACAATATAATCTTCGGCAATCGGCGCACTGAACACACGGGCTTCGCCGAATTCCTGCTGCATCCCTTTGGTGACATTAAACACGCCGCCTTTCTCTCTGTTTGCTACGTCCTGTCCCCAGATAAACGTATCGGGATTGTAACGGAATTCGGCTTTCAATGTCTCGTTAATGGCATTTACCAGGAAGGTCTTTTCGCCCTCTGCTTCATGAGTACCTTCTTTGTACTTCTGGGGTTGATAAGGTTCGGGCATCACAAAATCGTAAATACTCTTAGGATCAGGATCGGGAGCAGCCAATGCTTTTCGGTTGGCAGCCGACAGTTCTTTCTTTGCGTCAGCTTCGATCTGTTGCAATTCTTCCTCCGTCAGGCGTTTGTAACGCAACAACATCCGGCGGAATTTCATTAGCGGATCGGCATCTTTTACGTATTCCAGTTCGTTCTCATCCCGGTACAGGGTATGTTTATCCGAGTTGGAATGGGAACCGATACGAACACAGTTGGCCTGCACAATCACCGGATTACGGGTTTCCCTTGCATATTCGTGAGCTTCGGTCATGGCATTCATCGAGTCGAACACATCTTTTCCATTGCAATAGATGATCTTCAGATTCTTGAAACCGGAGAAGTTCTCGGCAACTTTGCGGTTGGCTGTCTGTTCCGATTTAGGGACAGAGATACCATATCCGTTGTCCTGTATCACAAAAATGACAGGAAGACGTTCAAGGCTGGCGCCATTGATAGCCTCATATACAAATCCTTCGGAAGTGGCAGATTCTCCGTGAGAAGTGATGGCGACTCCTTTATGTCCATAATATACCATTGCCCGTGCCACACCTGCCGCATGAAGGTCGTGTGTACCCGTTGCAGAAGAAATGTTTTCGATGTGCCATTCCGGTTTGGCGAAATGGTTCGACATGTGACGTCCGCCGCTGCCCGGGTCTGTCGCTTTCGAGATACCATTCAGGATGATTTCTTCCGGAGTCATTCCGGCAGAAAGTACAGTCAGCATATCGCGGTAGTAAGGAAACAAAAAGTCTTCGCCCAAAGTGAATACCTGACCGATGGCAAGCTGAATACCATCATGCCCCGCGTAAGGAGCATGATAAGACCAACCCAAAGATTGTAGCAGGTATGACGGTGCTTTTTCATCCAAAGCACGTCCCAATGTCATCAGATGATACCACTTTTTCAGGGTTTCTACATCTGTCGTTTTTATATCATATTTCTTTTTCATAGTGAATGAAGTTCTTAATGAGTGAAACAATCAATTATCAGCCTTGCCAGTTTTCGAGGTAGTCGGCTATAAAGTGGAGGAAGTTACCTCCCAACATTCCGTCTACTACCCGATGGTCGTAAGACAAAGACAGATACATTTTATGGCGGATGGCAATCGTATCGCCTTCCGGTGTTTCTATCACAGCAGGTTTCTTTTCAATATATCCTACTCCCAAAATAGCAACCTGCGGCTGATTAATTATCGGTGTACCGAACAGGCTCTTGAACGTTCCGAAATTGGTAATGGTAAATGTACCGCCATCAATATCTTCCGGCATTAATTTATTATCCCTTGCTTTCAGGGCTAAAGAGTCAATGGCAACTGCCAGGCCGTTCAGATTCAAACGATCGGCGTCATGCACCACAGGCACAATCAGATTTCCATCATTCAGAGAGACGGCAATACCTACATTGATATGTTTCTTAAAGAGGATGTTATATCCGTCTACTGACACATTCACTTGAGGATAGGCTGCCAATGCTTTCGCTACGGCCTCGGTTATCACAGGCATATAAGTCAACTTCACTCCTTCGCGACGGAAGAAAGCATCTTTATTCTTTTCGCGCCAACGCACCAGTTTGGTGACGTCTACTTCTACCACATTGGTTACATGAGGAGATACTTTCTTAGACATAACCATGTGATCGGCAATAATCCGGCGGACACGATCCATCTCTTTCACTTCAACTCCAGGCATGGCAACAGGAGCAGGCGATTTGGATGAAGTAGCAGCCGACTGTGCAGCAGGGGCAGATGCAACCGGAGACGTTTTCGGAGTTATCAGTTCGGGAGCAACAACCACCGACGGTTTGTTTGCAGCCGGAGCAGCAACGGCAGAGGCTGGCTTCTGTTCAGCCATATCTCCTCTTTTCTTCTTTTCAATATAGTCTTTTATATCTTTCTTACTCAACCGCCCTTCATAACCCGTACCTTGTATAGCATCCAACTCTTCTTTCGGAATCTTAGCCTCCCGCGCCAACTGAATCACAACAGGAGAATACCAACGTTCTTCCTCAACAGCAACGGGTTTGGATGTATCAACGGGGGTTGATGCAGTATTCACTGATTGATTCTTAGCAATGTCTGCTGCTGATTGTGATGTTCCGGAAACATCAGCAGCAACCTGGCCAGCATCGGCTCCTTCATTTGCAGTACCTTCGCTTGCCGGCTCTGTACCGGATGCTTCTTCGCCATCCAAATCAATAATGGCGACAACTGTTCCTACAGCAACCGTGTCACCTTCCTTATATAAAATCTCCACCACTTTTCCCGCTACGGGAGAAGGGATTTCCGCACTTACTTTAGCAGTATTCACTTCAAAAAGCACATCGTCTTCCTGAATCATGTCACCCACCTTTACAGACCAAGAGACAATGGTCCCTTCGGTTATACTCTCGCCCAACTTGGGCATTTTTATTTCGAATTTTGACATAGACAGTAAATTTATTATTCAACCTTAGATATATTACAACAATGGGCTGAAATAGAAAGTTTTAAGTTAAGTAAAATTTAACCGGATGCCAATCGGCACAAACTGTACATCAACGGCTATATATCCACTCTTTCTGAATATATTTCTCTTCCCGGAGCTGATTGATGGCTTCTATCTCCTCCCTGGTGAAAGCACTGACGGATTGCGACTTACTGAAATACTGAAAAGCCTTTTCTTTGAAATCAGTGACAGTCCCCACCGACAAATGCCAGCGAATATTGGTTACCTCACTCCGAACGGAAGGAACAGCGTATACAGACGATAACGTTTCATCATCGTCCATCGGTTCCGGATTCAATGCTTGATGCAACGCTGTAAGGTCCGTATCATACAATAGCGTGCAATGATACAATACCCGATCCTTGTACAGGCATTGCGCACTTCCTGATATTTTCAATCCATTCAGATAAATCCCCAATCGTTCGCCTCCTGTTGCCATCAGTCCCATAGAGTTCAGGAAATCCAACGTCCGCTGCAAATACGTGACAAACTCCGGCAAGCGGGGAGTCGTTTCTATAAAAGTCAGATTGACATTGCCCAAATCATGGTACACTGCTCCCCCACCGGAAAAACGACGGGCAATATGTACCTGCTCCCGTTCCGCCCATTCCTGATCGACTTCCGACCGTAACCGCTGATGCTTCCCTATTACCACAGAAGGAGTGTCCTGCCAAAGCATAAAAATGTCTTCATTTCCCTGCTTCAACAGATATTCTTCCGCAGCCAAGTGAAAGTAAATATCAGTAAACGGACTATAGATACATCGAATCATAGGTCAGACAGAATAAGAGTTAAAACATAATCTCGTGATAAATCTCTCCGACCGTAGGATGCGGAAATACAGTCTTCTGAAATTCTTCCACCGTATAGCCTCTCTGAATAGCAATACCTGCGATCACAATAAGTTCTGACGCCGGATTTCCCAATATGTGGCAACCGATGATCTTCCCTTCTTCATCCTGAATCAACTTACAAAGGCCGTTTCCCTGTTCATTCTCGGCTACAAACCGGCCGGAATAAGCCATCGGTAATTTGGACACACGATAAGAAAGTCCTGATTTTATCAATTCTTCTTCTGTCTTTCCCCCTCCTGCCACTTCGGGATTGGTATAAACAACTCCCGGAACACAATCGTAATTCATCCGGTCTTCCACTCCCAAGATATGATTGATAGCGACTTCCGCTTCACGAATAGCGGTATGTGCCAATAAAGAATAACCTGTAATATCCCCACAAGCATATACACGGGGATGCGAAGTCAACAGATGTTCATCTACTTTGACCCCGTTCCGATGCAATTCTATATTCAGCTTGTCCAGCCCCACTCTGGATAAATTTGCCTTACGGCCTACACTAAGTAAGATTTTCTCCGCTTCAATAGCGGAAACTTTGCCTTCTTTTTCTATCACGACTCCATGAGCGTTCACTTCCACTACTTTCGTATTCAAATAGAAAGTGACTCCCCGTTTGGCATATTCGGCGCGAAGCATACCGCTCGTTTCCTTATCCATCGCTCCCAAAATCTCCGGCATCATTTCTACCACATGCACCTTTACTCCCATACTATTGAAGAAAGAAGCAAATTCCATCCCGATCACTCCACCGCCAATAATAACCAGCGTCTTGGGAAGCTCTTTTATCTCCAACGCCTCCTTGGAAGTCCAATAACTGACTCCCGACAATCCCGATATGGGAGGAATCACTGTATCGGAGCCGGTACATACCAGCAAGTATTTCACAGAATAGGTTTCTCCATCACAAGTGATGCGAATCATCCCCTCTTTCTCTCCTTCTATAAAAGCTTCTTTCTCCACGATCGTCACTCCGTAAGAATTCACAGTCATCTTCACGCCACCCGTCAACATTTTCACTGTTTTGTCTTTGCGGCTCATAATCTTGGATAAATCGAACGAAGGAGAATCGGCAGAAACGCCATATTTGGAAGCACTTTTAATGCTATCCAGTATTTTAGCAGAATATAACAAAGTTTTAGTAGGAATACACCCCTCATTGAGACACACTCCACCCATTGCCTTTTTCTCAAAAAGAACGGCTTTTAATCCGTTGGCCCCTGCCCGTTCGGCAGCTGTGTAGCCAGCAGGACCACCACCAATAATAGCTATATCAAAATTCATAATCGTATCTTTTTTAGTAATAATACGATTATAACAAATGAGAGAAGAGATAAGTTGTTGGGAAAAAAAATACCTGTTACTTAATTGTCAGCTTTTTAAGTTCTTCTAACGAACCATTGAACACGTTCAGGTCTACGTCTTCTTTGATGCCGGGAACACTTCCTACATCAGTATGTTGCCAAAAGTCCCATTTCCCCTGATACTTTACAGAGTCAACATAATAATGGGCAATCCAGTAAGGGTATGTATTGAAGATGGAATCGTCCAGATAACGAGTTTTAAATTTATAAGAAGTATAAAGAATAGGTTTCACTCCATAATGAGATTCCACCCGGTCCAGCCAGCGTTTAATGCCTTGCTGCAATTCCTTTTTTTCCTTCCGCCCGGTCACTTCCACATCAAGTACGGGAGGTAAATCACCCGTGTCCAGTTTCACCGTACGAATAAAGAAGTCCGCCTGTTTCAAAGCATCCGTACCAGGAATATAAAAATGATAAGCACCACGGATAAATCCATGATTACGTGCATTGGCGAAGTTCGCCTCAAAGGTGGTGTCGTTATGATCTCCTCCTTCTGTAGCTTTCATAAAAACGAAATGCAAAGGAGTAGCCGTCTCTTTATTCTGCAACAGTCTTTTCCAATCAATCTTTCCCTGGTAATGAGAAATGTCAATACCATGAATATCATATCCGTCAGGGATACAAACTCCGTATTCCTTTAAACCATGACAAGGTTTCCATCGGTAAGCATAAGGACGGATAAAAAAATAGTAGAATACAACGGAAAAACAACCGACAATCACCACTGCCAAAATGTTACGAATCCAGACAGGCATCACAGTTCGATGCTTCATCTGTTCCTTTTTTGAGGTACGGGAAGTTTTGGAAGAAGAGGTCGTTCCCTTTTTCTTGGTAGTGGAAACGGTTCTTTTCTTCTGTACGGCAGACATCGGGTTGTTGCGTTGCGGCATTTACTTTAAACGATCAATGTTTTTAGAGATAGGCACGGATTACGCGAATTAACACGGTTTTTTAGTTATTTCTTATAAACCGTGTATTCCGTGTAGTCCGTGCCTGAAAGAATCTTTCATTGCAGCTGTTATTGCAACTGTTACATCAACAACTGCTCTGAAGTGTATTTATTTAGCTTGTTCCAGCTGCAAAGTCTTAGTTGCCTGGTCGCAAACCTCTGTAGGACCGAAGTACTGGATCGGACCCGGATATACATAATCCGTTTCGATAGCCCAACGATCACGTTGCGCAGCAAATGCCTTGAAAGGAGCGCCATCCAGTTTCACCAATGCTTTCTGGATAACCGGTTTCATTTCACCGTGGCGACGTTCCATGTTCATCATCATAGTGATAGGCACACCACCAGCAATCCATTCAGCAGCAGGAGCAGTTGTATTGCGTACAGAAGACATATAACCAGTCTTGCCGTTAGCAATCAACATAGAAGCTGTGTAACCCAGAGAGTAGCAATAGTCAGCGTCAAAGTTTGACGGAGCAGCACAACGTCCTTCATAACCGAAGAAGTGGTGTTGAGCAGCAAATTTACCAACATACTTGCCTTCTTCTTTCCATGCAGCCAACTTAGTAGCTACCATTTCAGACAACAGCTTTTCTGTTTCGATCAGTGATACCTGAACGTTTCCGTGCGGGTCACGATCCAAAGTCAACTGACGGGCAACACCTTCCGGCAGACTTGCGTAGATAGCAGAGTTTTCCGGAGAAAGTTTGCGGATGATATAATCACGTTGGTGAGATTTCTTAATCTGACCGAATTCTTCAGCATTAGCAGCCAGGAAGTCGTTCAATTCAGCAATCAGGCGTTTCATGGCAGGAATGAATTCTACCAATCCTTCCGGAATCAATACAGTACCGAAGTTGTTTCCCTGTGCGGCACGGTCAGCTACCACTTTAGCGATGTAAGTCACTACATCGTCCAAAGACATATCTTTAGCTTCTACTTCTTCAGAAACGATACATACGTTAGGCTGTACCTGCAAAGCACATTCCAGTGCGATGTGAGAAGCCGAACGACCCATCAATTTGATGAAGTGCCAGTATTTACGTGCAGAGTTACAGTCACGTTGGATGTTACCGATTACTTCTGCATAAGTCTTACAAGCTGTATCGAAACCGAAAGAAGTTTCAATCATATCGTTCTTCAAGTCACCGTCGATTGTTTTCGGGCAACCGATTACCTGTACACCATACTTCTTAGCAGCATAGTATTCAGCTAATACACAAGCGTTTGTGTTAGAGTCGTCACCACCAATGATAACCAATGCTTTGATGCCAAGTTCTTTGATGATTTCATATCCCTTTTCGAACTGGCTTTCTGCTTCCAGTTTCGTACGTCCGGAACCGATGATATCGAAACCACCCGTGTTACGGTACTCGTCGATAATATCAGCCGTCAATTCCATATATTTATGATCGATCAAACCGCCCGGGCCCAAGATGAAACCATACAGACGAGAATCCGCGTTGTGAGCCTTGATACCGTCGAACAAACCAGCGATCACGTTGTGACCACCGGGAGCCTGACCACCGGAAAGGATCACACCAACGTTCATGACAGGCATAGCCTTCTCCTCGTTACTCTTCTCGAATGTAACGATCGGCATTCCGTAAGTGTTCGGGAACAATTTCTTGATTTCTTCCTGATCGGCTACTGATTGAGTATACTCGCCGTCAACGGCTTTCACTGCACCTTTCAACGCAGCGGGTACCTTCGGTTGGTAAGCTGCTCTTGCGATTTGTAATGCACTCTTTGTCATTTCTTAATTGATTTATTTAGAAATTATTTGATACGTGTTCAAAAGTGACGCGAATATAAGGAAAAAAATCCGTATTAATAAAAGAGAAGGGGGATATGTTCATTCAAAATAGCATCGAAAAAAACTTCCGGGAAATCACTGGTAAACTTGCCCTCATCATTATAACCGATCAACCTTCAACAAGAAGAGGGTGTGTCACCATGAAGTGAACACGAGAAAACAGGTAGCTTACTGTATATTTTACTTGACTATTTTTTACCCGGTCGTGTTTTTCCAAAAACACGTACGTGTTTTGCGGAAAGTATAATCGTCTTTTTAAGATGTTTATGTTCAATGATTTATATAAGAACATTATTTACGTGCTTATTGTCTAGGATTTGCCTTGGGATACGTATGCTCTAAATAGACTCCGGATACTGAAAATCGGGTGGGAAAAGTAAACAGGGATCGTTGGCAAACTTACCAGCGATCCCACTAAATCCCTATTATAATTTCGCTTGATTCACTTGCGGCGTGCGGATACCCGGTTTCAATTCTCCGTTGATGATGGTTAATCGGCCATCTTGGATAACCGCTCCCGCTCCGGCACGGGCCAACTGCTCATATTCGCCCAGATCGCTCCATGCTTTCGTGGATAGGTCGTATTGAAGTAAGGCGGTATTGAATCGGTACCATTCTACCGGATGGTGCATATAGGCCTTGGCTTCCGCTTGCAGGCGGGTAATGGCCGCCGAATCTTGCGTCGCCTCCGCTTTTGCTAAATGGATCGGGCGGGCGATGGCGGCTAGGAAACAATCGAAGTTAACACCTCCCATAAATAAGATTTTATCCGTTTGGAAAGTCACGGCACAGCCTCCTGTTAGGGTACGGTTCGCTCCGTCCTTAAACGGGGGAAGAACGGTCTCTTGTTGCCAGGTAAAAGTTGCCGGGTCGAATACCAATACATCCGTCGGGACGATCGGTTCCTCTTCGTTTAGGATGGGCTGGAAGCCTCCGGCTAGATAAATACGTGTGCCGTTGGGACTTTCTCCGGCCGCTAATACCGGTTGTACACGGGCTGCTCCCGGGAAGTCCGGTAGTTGTTCCCATCCCTTTTCGATATTTGCGAGGTTGAGGCGTAAGAAGGTATGGCAGGGCTGTCCGTTCTCATTTCCCCCTGCTACGTAAATCTCCTGTCCGGTAAAAGCAGCCGAGAGATTATCCATTGGAGACGGTAAGGAGGGTAAGGCGCAAACCGCTACCTCTCCTTTCGTGGGGTTATAGGAGATGCGGGAGACCTCGACCAAGGAAGAATCACTGTTGTTTCCTCCGATGCAAACGATACCTTCCGGGGTGGAAACCGTAGCGCCGTAGGCGACGGGACGAGGCAGTCGGTCGATCTCTTTCCAGCCTTCGGGAAGAAGGACGAATATCTCGCTGTAATATCGCTTGGCTCCTCCCTCGGTGACGGGTTTGTCCGGAAAGTTGCAACCTCCGGCAACGATCAATACGCCGTTATGGATGCCGGCGAACGGGGCAGAAACGCCAAGGGAAGCCGTATCGGCTGCTCCCGGTAGATCCGGTAATTTTGTCCAGTTTATCATGGTGTTCTGTTTTTTAGATATACAGAAATAGCCACCAATGGCTGTCTTGTTC
>ERZ833608.1799-NODE-1799-length-12785-cov-3.134328_pt1 | contig 12785 bp, 10 predicted proteins | sample MGYA00519694_ERZ833608 | MGnify/ENA primary metagenome ERZ833608 (study PRJEB31850, sample SAMEA3708742) | human gut metagenome | biome: human gut; feature: human-associated habitat; material: faeces | place: China | collected 2014 ... | reverse complement strand
GGGGAAATTCTTGATAAATTAGAAGAAGAACAATTGCTGGAATTTAGTGGGAATCGAATCCGACTGACGCATCGGGGGATGGATGTCAGCAACTGTGTGCTGGCGGAGTTCTTATTTTAAAGGCAAAAAACTAAAATTGTGCAAATTCCACCAAAAACAGTCATGAATTTTGTTGATTAGTTTGATTGACTATGAACGAATTCGAACGTATAATACAAACATAAAGAAAAACAAGCAGTCATAAATGAAAGCAGCTTATCGAGACTGACCGAGTTTGACTGAATAAAGCTTACAAATAAACTGTGGCAGCAGTTTGAAGTGACTGGATTGAGAGAAGGAGGAGTAAAATGATTTACACAGTAACATTTAATCCGTCATTGGATTACATTGTCTCTGTTGAGGACTTTAAGCTTGGACTTACGAATCGAACAAGTTCGGAGCTGATCCTTCCTGGTGGAAAGGGCATCAATGTTTCTACAGTGCTTGGTAATCTTGGCATCGAGAATACTGCACTTGGATTTTTAGCCGGATTTACCGGAAAAGAGATTGAAAGAAGACTCAAAGAGATGGGAGTTGCATCTGATTTTATTGAGATCAATGAAGGTGTATCTCGAATCAACCTGAAGTTAAAATCTATCGATGGAACAGAGATTAACGGAAGCGGTCCGGTGATCTCAGCGGAAGATGTAGAGAAGCTGATGGAGAAGCTTGACAAACTTGGAGAAGGTGATGTCTTATTCCTGGCAGGAAGTATTCCATCATCTATGCCGGATGATATGTACCAGAAGATTATGGCGAAGCTTGACGGTAAAGGCGTCATGATCGTTGTAGACGCAACGAGAGATCTTCTGTTGAACGTTCTTGAATATCATCCATTTTTAATCAAACCGAACAACCACGAACTTGGAGAGATTTTTGATGTGGAGCTTCTGACAAGAGAATCTGTTGTACCATATGCAAAGAAACTGCAGGAAAAAGGAGCAAGAAATGTTCTTGTATCCATGGCAGGAGAAGGTGCAGTCCTTGTAGCAGAAGATGGAAGTGTTTATGACACTCCGGCGCCGAAAGGGGAATTAAAAAACGGTGTTGGAGCAGGAGACTCTATGGTAGCCGGATTTATGGCAGGCTGGATGGAGAAACATGAATACAGACATGCATTCCATATGGGAGTTGCATCAGGAAGTGCAAGTGCATTTTCAGAGAATCTGGCAACAAAAGAGGAGATTGCCGGAGTATATCAACAGGTTGTAAAGGAGGAGCGATAGGATGAGAATTACAGATTTGCTCGATAAAAGAAGCATTGCCTTTGACAAGAATCCGGCGAATAAGCAGGAAACTTTGGATATGGCCGTGGATTTGATGTGTGCAAGTGGTAAGATTAATGACACGGAAGCCTACAGAAAACAGGTTTACTTAAGAGAAGAGGAAAGTACAACAGGAATTGGTGAGGGAATTGCCATTCCGCATGGAAAAGGTGATTGCGTAAGCAAGCCGGGACTTGCAGCAATGGTCATTAAAAATGGTGTTGATTTCGATTCTCTGGATGGAGAACCGGTAACACTGCTATTCCTGATCGCAGCACCAAATACAGAGGATAACGTTCATCTGGAAGTACTTAGTAAATTATCAATGATGCTGATGGATGAGCAGTTTACAGAAGCTCTGAGAAATGCAACATCTGCGGAGGAATTCCTTTCTATTATTGATAAAGCAGATGATGAGAGAGCTGACATTGATGAGCAACTGGCAGATACAGGAAATGCAGAGAGCGATTTTAAGATCCTTGCAGTAACAGCATGTCCGACAGGTATCGCACATACATATATGGCAGCGGAAGGAATCGAGAAAGCAGCAAAAGCTGCCGACTGTTTCGTAAAAATCGAGACAAGAGGAAGCGGCGGAGCGAAAAATGTGCTGACTGCGGAAGAAATCAAAAATGCAGACTGCATCTTATATGTGGATAAAGGCGATATTTTAGAGCGTGGAAATCATGACGAACTGATGGAACAGAAGGGTGAGTATTATAAACTTTATATGTCACAGTATGATTTCTTAAAATGACAGGCAATGCGGTGCCATTTGCCAATCGAAAAACTTAAAGCCAGCGTTTGACACTCGGATCTTATAAATAAAAACTGCCGCCTCACGGTGATATGCCCCCCTTTTTCTGAACTTACAGAGAAAAGGGTACATATATTCACCCGGAGACGGCTGTTTTTATGAAAGTTTATTCAGTTTTATGTTCTTTCCGGTATTCTGCCGGGCTTTTTCCAACGTATTTTTTGAACTTGATATGGAAATAATCGACATTCCGGTAACCGACTTTTTCTGCGATCGCATAAACTTTTAACTCTGAGGAACAGAGAAGCTCCATCGAGTGTTTGATGCGGACATGGTCGACGTATGAGTTGAAGTTTTCACCCATCTTTTTGCGGAAAATCTTTCCGAGATAGGAGCTGTTGTAACCAAACAGCGGTGCAATATTTTCTAATGTGATATTGCTTGCATAGTTGTGGTTGATGTAGTGCAGAATATCATCCAGCACGCTTTCACGGGAAGAGTTACCGATCGAGGACATGATCATCTCAAACTGTTCCGTAAAGTACAGGATGATCTCGTAGAGATAATATTTTTCTTCGATCAGACGGATGATATCCGCATTGCTCGGAAACGGGATATTTGTACCATTGTAAAGCCGGTTTGCCTGTTCCTTGATCTGCAGATAAAGGTCTGTCAGGAAAAGCCGTATGGAATCAATCGAATCTGCAGCATGGTAAAGTTCATTGGTAAGCTGTGTCAAAGTCTCCGCTAACATATTGCGGTTGAATGCCTGAAGATATTCAAACAGGCTGGTAGCGTAACGGTTTAAAAAAGCGTCGTTTAAGATGGATTTTAAACTGTCCGGGTCCGGCAGTTCGGCATAACCGATCGTGTGCTGTTCCTGCTCGCAGAAGAAACGGCGTTCTAACAGCTGTTTCGCCTGAATATAGGAAATATAGACTTCCGACAGGTCTGACACACGCGCACCATATGTAATAAAGAGACTGTCAAGAGGAGAATTCTCCTGTGGACGCCGTTCTCTCCGGTAACGCTCCAGAAAATCATTAAATTTTTGAATGGCAAAAGTGCCTTTCAGTAAAATAACCTCATGATATTGCAGCGTAATGTTATCATAGGAGTTATTATCCTGATTTGTCACGCGCAGAAGATCCGAAAAACGATAGGAGGCATCTGCAGTATTGTGACTGTATTTCTCATAGATCACAACCTGATAGGTGTCTGCTGTCAGATGGAGATCTGTTGTATTTATGTGGGAAAGATCGATATTATTCGTTAAAAGATCGCGGATGATGGTCTCTCTTGCCTTTTCACGGTAATGTTCCCGGGTATTTGCAGTTGCAGCATCCTTGTCTAAGTTTTCTTTGATCGAACGAAGAATCTCCTCAAGTTCATCCTCGTCGATCGGCTTTGTCAGATAATACTGCACTCCGTAACGGATGGCTTCCTGCGCATATTTGAAATCAGAGTAACCGCTTAAGATAATGACTTTTCCGGTAAAACCCTGTGCTCTTGCCTCCCGGATAACGTCAAGCCCTGACATTCCCGGCATGCGGATGTCTAAGAGAACGATATCCGGCTGTAAGGCAAGAATCTGCTGATAGGCGGTCTCACCGTTTGCAGCTTCTCCGGCGATCGTATAGCCGAGAGATTCCCAGTCGAACAGACATTTGATACCTTCCCGGATAATGGATTCATCATCTGCAATTAAAACGCGATACATAAAAATAACCTTCCTGTTCCAATGATAAAAGTACTAAACGTAAGTATAAATGCGAACGTTTTGTTTGTCAAATTTATCGAGTGTTTTATGTACAATTTAGAGGGTATTTTTTGCAGGGTGGGTATAGTAAGATGAGACAAAATGAGATAATTACAGGGAGGAAAATCCTCTGCGCCTGCAAGAGGCAAATGCTATAAAAAACATAGCATGCATTTTTCTCCGGAAAACAGGGAGGATTATCATATGAAATTCAGTAATGGATGCTGGCTGCAGAAAGAGCGCTGCGAGTGCTTTTCTCCGGCAGAAGTATATTTTTCAAAAATCGAGAAAGATCAGGTGACGATCTGTGCGCCGACAAGCAAGATCACACAGCGCGGCGATACCCTTGGCGGAATCAACCTCACGATCGTGATTTCAGCACCGTATGAGGAAGTGCTTAGGGTTCAGACTTATCATCACATGGGCGTGCAGAAAAAGGCACCGTCATTTGAGATCGCACCTGCGGAGAGCGGACATTTAAAGGCAGAAGATACGGAGGACAAGCTGGTCATTTCAAGCGGTACACTGCGTCTGGAAGTGCAGAAAGAGAACGGAGCACTCACATTTTACCGCGGTGAGGAGAAAATCACTGCAAGCGGATGGAGAGATCTTGCATACATGAAGACCGACTGGAAAGGTTTTGCCTATGATAAAGGACCGGAAGATGCTTATATGAGAGAGCAGTTATCACTTTCCGTTGGCGAGCTGATCTATGGACTTGGCGAGCGTTTTTCTGCATTTGTAAAAAATGGACAGAGCGTGGATATCTGGAACGAGGACGGCGGTACTTCCACAGAGCAGTCTTATAAAAATATCCCGTTTTATATTTCCAATAAAGGATACGGTGTGTTTGTAAACCATCCGGAGCGCGTGTCCTTTGAAGTTGCAACAGAGATGGTAACCAAGGTTGAATTTTCCGTACCGGGTGAAAACCTTGACTATTTCCTGATCAACGGGCCGACGATGAAAGAAGTGCTGATGCGCTATACAGATATCACTGGAAAACCGTCACTTCCGGCACCGTGGACATTCGGTCTCTGGCTGTCCACATCCTTTACGACAAATTATGATGAAAAGACAGTCAACAGTTTTGTCGATGGAATGTTTGACCGCAAGATCCCGTTATCCGTATTCCATTTTGACTGCTTCTGGATGAAAGATTTCAACTGGTGTGATTTTACCTGGGATTCAAGAGTATTCCCGGACCCGGAGGGCATGTTAAAACGTCTGAAAGCAAAAGGATTAAAGATCTGTGTCTGGATCAACAGCTATGTGGGACAGGAGTCCTCCATGTTCAAAGAGGGTGTCGAGGGCGGTTACTTCTTAAAACGTCCAAATGGCGATGTATGGCAGTGGGATATGTGGCAGCCGGGACTTGCCATTGTGGACTTTACTAACCCTGCAGCCTGCGAGTGGTACAGCAAAAAGTTAGAGGCACTGCTCGATATGGGTGTTGACTGCTTCAAAACAGATTTTGGTGAGAGAATCCCGACGGATGCGGTATATTACGACGGTTCTGATCCGGTCAAGATGCACAACTACTATACATACCTTTACAATAAGGTGGTATTTAACGTATTAAAGAAGAAAAAAGGTGAAAAAGAGGCTGTTCTTTTTGCACGTTCTGCAACTGCAGGCGGACAGAAGTTCCCGGTTCACTGGGGCGGTGACTGCTGGTCTGATTATGAATCCATGGAGGAGAGCCTTCGCGGAGGCCTGTCACTGACAAGTTCCGGTTTTGGATACTGGAGCCATGATATCGGAGGATTTGAGAGTACCTCCACACCGGATGTCTATAAGAGATGGTGTGCATTCGGACTGCTTTCTTCCCATTCAAGACTGCACGGATCTACTTCTTACCGTGTGCCGTGGGCATATGATGAGGAAGCAGTAGATGTGGTACGTTATTTCGCACAGCTTAAGGCATCCTTAATGCCGTATCTGTACCGCAATGCGATCGAGACATCAAAGACCGGTATCCCGATGATGCGGAGCATGGTGCTTGAATTTACCGAGGACAAGAACTGTGCTTACCTGGCAACCCAGTATATGTTAGGTGATTCCTTACTGGCTGCACCAATCTTCCGTGATGACAGCATCGCAGAGTACTATCTGCCGGAGGGAACCTGGACATCCTTACTGACCGGAGAAGTCAAAGAGGGTGGTAAATGGTATACAGAAAAACATGGTTATTTAAGCATTCCTCTCTATGTCAAAGAGGGCAGCATCGTGGCTATGGGAGCAAGAAATGATAATGCAGTTTATGACTATGCAGATGGTGTGACATTCCGTGCATATGCATTAAAAGATGGCATCAAGGCAGAAACTGTCGTATATGGAACGGAAAATGAAAAAGAAGCATCTGCAAATGTTGTAAAGAACGGATCTTCTTATCAGATCGCGGTAGAGAGTAATAAGGCATCCAAAGTGGCATTGATGAACGTTGGCACTCCAAAGCAGGTAACCGGTGCATTCTATACACAGGATGGGGAAAATGTCATCGTAGCATTTGACGGGGACGGCAAGGCTGAGGTTGTATTTTAATGCAGGAAACATACATTGAAGAAATTTTAAAAGAGCTGACTTTAGAAGAAAAAATCGGTATGATCCACGGTGCGGGTTTATTCCGCACCGAAGGAGTGGAGCGGCTTTCCATCCCACCGCTCTATATGTCGGATGGACCGATGGGAGTGCGCGCAGAATTTGCGGACAATGAATGGCGGAATGTCGGGACGACGGAAGATTATGTGACTTATCTTCCGTGCAACAGCGCCATTGCATCCACCTGGAATCGTGCGCTGGCAAAGAAAGCCAGAGAAGTGCTGGGCGAGGAGGCAAGAGGCAGGGGCAAAGATGTGATCTTAGCTCCGGGCATCAACATCAAGCGGAGTCCGCTCTGTGGCAGGAATTTTGAATATATGAGCGAAGATCCGGGACTCATCGAAGAACTGGTTGTACCGATGATCGAGGGAATCCAGGAAAACGATGTTGCGGCATGCGTGAAACATTTTGCGGCAAACTCACAGGAAACCGAAAGACTCTGGGTGGATACAATCATCGATGAGACAGCACTGGAAGAAATTTATTTTCCGGGATTTCAAGCGGCGGTAGAAAAGGGACACACCCTTGCTCTGATGGGAGCCTATAATCTGTTAAACGGTGAGCACTGCTGTATGAGTAAGTCCCTGCTCAACGAGAAGCTGCGGAAAGACTGGTCATTTGACGGTGTGGTAATCTCCGACTGGGGTGCTGTGCATGATACGAAACTGGCGGCAGAGTCCGGGCTGGATCTTGAGATGGATGTCAAGTATCAGTTCGACGAACAGTACATGGCAGATCCTCTGTTAAAAGCAGTGAAGGATGGAGAAATCGAAGAATCGCTGGTGGATGAGAAAGTGCGCAATATCCTCCGCATGATGCTGCGTTTAAAAATGATCGGACCGGAGAGAAAACATCGTAAGACAGGCGCATACAATACGGAGGAACACCGCAGGGCAGTGCTCGATGTGGCGCGCGAGTCCATTCGAACGGGGGAGGAAGTGCAGAAATCAAGGCACTGTATGAGATATCACCGCTTATGGGAATCAAAAAGTTACTTGGTGGAAATGTGAAAGTTTCTTACGCACCGGGCTATGTGATTCCGGATAAGAAAGAGGCATCTGAGATCAACTGGCAGGCGGCGAGCACGGAGACTGCAGAGGATACCGAAAAGGAAAGCACTGTAAGTGGAAGAGCACTGGATGAAAAACAGCAGGAAGCCTTAGCGGAAGCAGTTGCGCTGGCAAAAGCAAGTGACATTGTTATTTTTGTGGGCGGACTGAACCACGATTTTGATGTGGAGGGACTTGACCGCGTGAACATGAAACTGCCATACGGGCAGGATGAAGTAATCGATGCTCTGCTAAAGGCCGTGCCGGATACGGTGGTCTGCATGTATGCAGGTGCACCGGTTGAGATGCCGTGGGCAGAAAAGGCAAAAGCAATCCTCTGGAGCTACTATGCCGGTATGGAAGGGGGAACAGCCCTGGCAGAGATCTTGTCTGGAAAAGTAAATCCATCCGGAAAGCTGGCAGAAACATTTATCCGTGATGCGTCGCAGTGTCCGGCACATACGATCGGAACATTTGGAAAGAAAGACCGTGTGGAGTACAGGGAAGGTGTGATGGTCGGTTACCGTTATTATGACACAAAAAAAACAGATGTCCTGTTCCCGTTTGGGCATGGATTTTCCTATACGTCATTTACTTATGATGATCTTGAAATTATAAAACAGCAGGAAAATGGCAGACAGACCGTGAAAGTTTCCTGTTCGGTAACCAATACAGGAAAATGTGCAGGGAAAGAGACCATTCAGATTTATGTGGCACCGGAACAGAAAAAAGACAGACCGGTTCATGAACTGAAAGCGTTTGAAAAAGTCAGGCTTGATGCCGGGGAAACAAAGAGGATCTGTGTTATTTTGGAGGAAAGAGATTTTTCCCGTTATGACACAGACAAAAAGATGCCGGTTCCGGTAAATGGAACGTATGAAATTCAGGTTGGCGCATCTTCGACAGATATCTGCCTTTGTGGAAAAATCGACCTTTTTTTTGCAGAAGGTTAAATGATGACTATTGAAAAGAAACTCTGACTTTGCTATGATAAAGTCAGGTTTTTTTTATGGGATTTTTTGGGGGCGGATAGGTGAGAATATGTCTGAAAAGAGCAAGGTATTAGTCGTAGATGATAAACAGGTCGAACGTGTCATGATGAAAAGAATTTTGAGCGGTACGTACGAGGTGATAGAGGCAGAAAATGGCAAGGAAGCATTTGAGATTCTTTATGAACGAAGCACGGAGATAACGGCGGTACTTTTAGATATCGTTATGCCGGAGTATGACGGGTATTATTTTCTGGAACGGTATCATAAAGCGCAGATGTATCAGGCAATACCTGTCATTGTACTTACGATGGAGGTTGACATTGAGACAGAGATTAAATGCCTGGGCATGGGAGCATGGGATTTTATCCGGAAACCGTATGATGCGGATGTTGTCCGGTTCCGGCTGAAGAATGTGATTGGCAGCAGCAGTCAGAATATCAGCAAAGCGTTAAAGTACCGTGCAGAATATGATATCCTTACCGGAATCTATAATAAGACCCATATGTTTCAGGCGACATCTGCTATGTTAGAGCGATATCCGGACCGGCATTTTGCTTTTGTGCGGATGGATATTGAAAAGTTCCAGCTGATCAATTCTTTCTTTGGAATGAGTGCAGGGGACGAGCTGCTGAAATATATTGCAGACCTTTTGATATGTGCAGTCAGAAACCGCAGTGACGTTACCTTTGGCAGGATGGATGCGGATATATTCTGCTTCTGCGTATCCTATGAAAATACAAAAGAACTGGTCGAAAGTTTTGATAAAATGCGTGATATCTTAAGCAGATACCCGCTTGATTTTGATATCGTACCGATATTTGGTGTTTACCTGATCGCTGGAAAGAAAATAACACCGGATCACATGTACGATCGTGCCAACCTTGCGGCAAAGCACTGCAAAGGCAATTATATCCGTAACTATGCATTTTATACACGGCAGATGAGCCAGGAGATCGAGAAGGAACAGCGGATCGTAAACAGCATGAAAAGTGCACTGGAAAATCATGAATTTGTTGTATTCTATCAGCCCAAATACTGGCTCAGCGATAATCAGATCGCGGGAGCGGAGGCGCTGGTTCGCTGGAAACATCCGGAACGGGGAATGATTTCACCGGGAGAGTTTATACCGGTATTTGAACGGAATGGATTTATCACAAAGCTGGATTATTATGTGTGGGAGCAGACCTGCATCCAGCTTAGAAAGTGGATGGATGAAGGAAAGAATCCGCTTCCGATATCCGTCAATCTTTCGAGGGTCAGCCTTTACAACAAAGATATCGTGAATGTGATCTGCAATCTGGTGGACAGTTACCGGATTCCACGCAGACTGTTTCAGGTAGAACTGACAGAGAGCGCATACAATACAAATCCCAAAGCAGTGCAGGATATGATGCAGCGTTTGCGCGAAGAGGGATTTTACATTCTGATGGACGATTTTGGAAGTGGTTATTCTTCTTTAAATGTTTTAAAGGATATTGTGGTTGATGTTTTAAAGATGGACATGAAGTTTTTTGCCGGTGATGACAGGGAAGGACGCGGAGAAAATATCATGGCGGCAGTGATCCGTATGGCAAAATGGCTGAATATGCCGGTTGTTGCGGAAGGCGTGGAACGGATCGAACAGGTGGAATTTTTGCGGAGTATTGGCTGTGAATATGTACAGGGATATTATTTTGCAAAACCGATGCCTGTGGAAGAATACGAAAAACTGCAGTTTGACAGACCGCATGCGGAGAGAAAGAAAGAGACAGAACGCTTAGTTGATATAGATAGCCTGTGGACGCCGGCCTCCCAGCTGGAGTCACTCTTTTTAAATGCGAAACAGGGTGTGGCTGTCTATGAGTACGGCAAAGAACAGATTGAGATAATACGCGTAAATAATGCGTATTATGAGGTGTTTGGATATCAGGATATCAGTCAGAAAAAGGATATTTTTCAGGGAATTCCAAAACGATATCATAAGCGTATTCTGGATGCCTTTTTTTATACAGCAGATAAAGGACGTGAAACACAATGTGAATTTTCCAGGAAGAATGAAGCAGGAGAAGAAATTTTTATATCATTAAAGCTGTATGATGTAGGAATTGTAGGAAATAAACATATCATATATGGTGTTTTCTTAAATGTGACAGAACCAAAACAACTGGAATGGGAATTAGAAAAATACAGGCTGTTATTATCCGGAAAAACGAAAGACAGGGAGATGGAACAGGAAAAAGAACAATCGGAGGAATGATAGAAAAATGTGTGAGGTATTGGAAAAATTAAGAGCATGGGGATGCGATTTAGATGGAGCTTTAGAGCGTTTTTTAGGAGATGAGGAATTATATAAAAGCTGCCTTCCGATGGTGGCAGAGGACGAGGCTTTTGATGGATTAAAAGAGGCACTTGCAGAAGATGAGAGAAAAAAGGCGTTTGACTGTGCACATACTTTAAAAGGTGTCTTTGCCAATATGGGAATCACACCGATGTTTGATACGGTCGAAAAAATTGTAGAGCCGCTTCGTGCCGGAATAAATGATGGACTGATGCCGGTATATGAGGAATTGTCCAGGGAAAGAGAACATCTTAGAAGCATTATCCGGATCGAGGGAGAATAAGACGCGTGAAGATTTATATGACGGATATTGTTCCATTTGGGGATGAAAAGATATTTGCACAGATGCTGCCTTTTATCACGGAAGACCGGAAAAATAAAATAATGCAATTGAAAAAAAAAGAAGACCGGTGCAGATCTTTAGCAGCAGGATTATTGTTAGAGTATGCCCTGAGGGAATATGGAATCAGTCTGTTACCAGGGAAAATGCAGCAGATGTATCTTAGATTCGGAGAGAAAGGAAAACCGGTATTAAATGGAAAAACCGGTATACATTTTAACCTGTCACATTCGGGAAGATATGTGGCAGGTGTTTTTTCAGATGAAGAAGTTGGAATTGATGTGGAACAGATCCGGAAAGGACAGATGAAAGTGGCAGAACGTTTTTTCTGTCCGGAGGAATATCTGGCATTACAAAAGGGAAAAATGAAAAAAGCAGACTGTTATTTTACAGAGTTATGGACAAGAAAAGAAAGTTATATCAAAGCGGTTGGAAAAGGGATAGCATTGGATCTTGCATCGTTTTGTGTACTGCAGGATCAGGTTAAATTTTTAAAAGCGGGGCAGACGGGAGAATGGTATCTGCAAAGCTATGATCCCGCAAGTGGATATATATTGTCAGTATGTGCGAAAAAATGTACAAAATGCGAAATTCAATGGATCAGTAAAGAGATGTTTACACAGAAATTTATTTGACGGAAAACTGGAAAGAATTTATAATAATCGCTGAAATGACAAGTAAGGAGGAAGATTCATGTACGACGAATTGACCGAACAGGATATAAAAAAGATGGAAGAGGAGATTGAGTACCGAAAACTTGTGGTGCGCAAAGAGGCCTTAGAGGCAGTGAAGGAGGCAAGAGCGCAGGGAGACTTAAGTGAGAATTTCGAGTACCATGCGGCAAAGAAAGATAAGAACCAGAATGAGAGCCGTATCCGCTATTTAGAGAGAATGATCAAAACAGCAAAAGTGATTTCAACGGATTCTGCAGAGGATGAAGTTGGTATGAATAATACGGTGACGGTTTATTTTGAGGAGGACGACGAGGAAGAGGTTTATAAGATCGTGACAACAGTCCGCGGTAATTCTTTAAAAAATTTAATCAGCAATGAGTCACCGCTTGGAAAGGCATTGCTTGGACATAAGGTTGGTGACCGCGTGGAAGTGGCTGTCAATGAGAATTATTCTTATTATGTCGTAATACGGAAGATCGAGAATACCGTGGATGACGGTTCCGATAAAATAAGACGCTTTTAGCAGAAAGAGGGATTTATGAGACTTACAGAATTATTAAATACAGAGAATGTAACGATTTCCTGTGAACTGTTCCCGCCGAAACAGGGTGCACAGTTAGACAACTACAAAAAGATTGTCGGTGATATGGCAGCATTGAAACCAGCATATATGAGTGTTACTTATGGTGCAACCGGCGGAACTTCTGATTATACGGTAGAACTTGCAAATGAAGTGAGAAATGTGAATCATATTCCGGCACTGGCACATCTCACCTGTGCATCTTCGACTAAGGAGAAAGTTGCCTCTGTGATTCAGGAGTTAAAAGAAAAGCAGATTGAAAATGTACTTGCACTGCGCGGAGATATCCCGCAGAATGCGGATTTCCCGCTGCCAAATCAGTATAAACATGCAAGTGAGCTGATCTATGATATCAAATCACAGGGAGATTTCTGTATCGGCGGAGCCTGCTATCCGGAAGGACATCCTGAGT
>ERZ833608.1790-NODE-1790-length-12841-cov-65.717660_pt1 | contig 12841 bp, 10 predicted proteins | sample MGYA00519694_ERZ833608 | MGnify/ENA primary metagenome ERZ833608 (study PRJEB31850, sample SAMEA3708742) | human gut metagenome | biome: human gut; feature: human-associated habitat; material: faeces | place: China | collected 2014 ... | reverse complement strand
CCACCAAAACAGGCTTTTCCTCCCGGATCAACTGCTTAAACTGCTCCTGATTCATATTCATAGCTGCCATATCTGTCAGCTCCTTTCCTTTGTTTGGGTGTTCTCAAGACTCCGGTCTCGCCCCACACCACATTGTGACCGCATCCTGAGATGACGGTAGCCATATAAAAAATACCTCCTATTTTCCTTACTCAGACTCTGACGGATAGGTTCTTCTTTTCTAATGAAACATACGCTCGACCGCGGATTGACGGTCGCGCATTTTACCGTTGCCTTGCTTCCCCCAGAGTCGTTACATGTGGTACACCGCAGCGGAGCGAAGTCCTTCCGGCAGGCCGTCGGGCGCAGCAGGTGAAAGTTCCCAGCGTACCTGCCCCGCCCACTGGGAGGCGACGGCGGAGAAGTGGAGCATGACAATACCGAGATCCAATGCGGCATCCAAATTATCGGTGTAGGCATCCTCCTGCTGCACCAAATAGATGCTGTGATCCTGCACAAGGAAGCCATAGGGCTGACGGTTGAGATAGCTGGGGGAGAGCGAAGCGGCGTAGAAGGACTGCCAGAGCATATCGTCGTAGAAGTCCATCATCTCGTCAAGCCCAGACTTGTTGCTCCAGCTCCCCATGTGAACCAAATCATGCACGCCCTTTTTGGGCGCGTAGTACTGCTGCTCGGCCCGCACATCGATCTGAGACATACTTAGGATATTCAGCCGCAGCTTTTTTGCGGTCTTTTCCCCGTAGCCAAAGGCAACGATTGCCGCCACCTCTAACGGGGTGGCGAGAGACAGTGCCTTTTTGATTTTGTCGCTGTCGGTGAAGGTCATCCAGCAGGTGTCAATGTCCAACTCAGTCAGCTTGAGGACGAGATCTTCCATCATGTAGCCGGCGTTGATGGCCGCATAGGAATGCGGGGCAGACATAAGGAGCAGGTAGTGCGGTGCTCCGATGAGAAATTGATTATAGCCCGCTGAGCTCTCCAGCGCCGGCTGTGCATCCTTGTCCAAGACGATCAACTCCGTTGCAATCTCCGGGACAAGACGGGGGCAGGTCTTTTCATAGTAGGATCGGAGCTGGCCGATAGCCTCGCTCGGAACTTCCTTTTCGCGGAATGCGTGAACGGATCTGCGATTTTGAATCATAGCGCTGTAATTCATAGTAGTATCTCCTATTCTGATGTCTTTGGTTTTCTTATAAATCGTCTATCAGTGCGGTGCTCTTGGCGTAGGCGGTACTGCGTGCCTCAAAGAAATCGGTCTTGACCATGTTGGCGTCGGCGTACTGGCTGACCCATTCCATGCTCTCCGGTTCGCTCTCAAAGCCTGGATACAATGCGGGATAGCCAAGGCTCGTCCAGCGGAGGTTGCCGAGATAGCGGATGTAATCGCTGATCATCTGCCGGTTCAGCCCCGGGATGTCGTCGCCGATCACATAATGCCCCCATGCGATCTCCTGTTCCACGCCCTCACGCATCATCTCGCGCAGCGCTTGTACGCTCTCGGCGGTGAACAACTCCGGCTGCTCCTTTTGCAGCTCCGTGATGATATTGCGGAACAGCCACAAGTGCGTGTTCTCATCGCGGTTTATGTAGCGAATCTCCTGCGCCGAGCCGGGCATCTTCCCGTTTCGGGAGAGATTGTAGAAGAACATAAAGCCGCTGTAAAAATAGATGCCCTCCAAAATATAGTTTGCCATCATCACGCGCAGCAGCGTGGGAGCGTCCTTCCGCTCCTGAAACTCGTTGTAGCAGTCCCCAATGAAGGTGTTGCGGCGCAGCAGATGCTCGTCCGTTTTCCATTGGTAGAGGATGTCATTGCGCTCCACGGGGGAACAGATGGTGTCGAGCATATAGCTGTAGCTCTGTGAGTGGACACACTCCTGAAACGCCTGAATGGACAGGCAGAGATTGACCTCGTTGGCGGTAATGTAGGCGCCGATATTAGGCAGGTTCGCTGTCTGAATGGAATCCAAAAAGACAAGAAAACTCAGAATTTTATCGTAGGCGCTGCGCTCGGCTGACAGCAGGCGGGGATAGTCCTTCACATCCTGCGAGAGATTGATCTCCTCAGGGATCCAAAAGTTGTTCATGGCCTGCCGGTACCAGTCGCTGACCCAAGCGTACTTCATATTGTTGAAGTCATTGAGGTTGGTGGTATTGCCGCCGATCATGCGCCGCAGGCGCACATCAGGGTCGCCCTCCGGGTTAAAGAGGGGCTTTTTCTTCAGTTCCGTCATGCTATCCTCCTTATGACGAGCAGCTTTCGCAGGCCTCGACCTCAAGGGCCTTGCTGCGGACATAGTAAATGGTCTTGACGCCGGCCCTCCACGCCTCCAAATACAGTCTGAGCACCTGACGCATGGAATAGTCGTTGGTGATATAGAGATTCATGCTCTGCGCCTGGTCAATATGTCTCTGGCGAAGGCCCGCGGCGCGTACCGACCAGCTTTGGTCGATTAGATGCGCTGCCTTATAGTACCACCATGTGTCCATAGAAAGCTCCGGAGCAACGCGGGGCAGCATGCTGCCCTTTTTTTCCTCTAAAAAGAATTTCTTCATAATTGGATCTATGCCCGCCGACGTGCCGGAGAGGATAGATGTGCTGGAGGTCGGTGCGACCGCCAGCAGATAGGCGTTGCGCATTCCCTGCACCGCCACCGTTTTCGCAAGCGCCCGCCACTTTTCGGAGGTATAACCCCGCTTTTCAAAATACGCGCCCGTCTGCCAGTCGCTGCCCTCAAAGAGCGCGTAACGACCCTTTTCCCGTGCCAGAGCTGTGTCCGCCTTGACAGCGGCGTAGTTGATGAGCTCGAACACTGCGTCGGTGAAGGCAAGGTGCTCATCGCTCTCCCAGTGGATGCCGCGCTTTGCCAGCATGTGGTGGTAGCCGCTGACGCCCAGGCCGATGCTGCGGTACTTCTGATTGGTAAGCCGCGCGTATTCCAACGGGTAGAAGTTGAGGTCGATCACATTATCCAGTGCGCGGATGGCCGTTTCCACCGTGCGTTCCATATAGGCCTCGTCCTCCACCGGCAGATTACCGAGAGACAGACTCGCCAGGTTGCAGACCACAAACTCACCTGGGCGTGTGGCCGTCACCACTATTGTGTCGCCGTTCTCCGTGTGCACCTCAGTGCTGATGTGCTCGATGGGTGCCATGTTCTGCGCGATCTCCGTACAGAGATTGGAGCAATAGATCATTCCCGTGTGGCCGTTTGGGTTCATATGATTTACACTGTCGCGATTGAAAGCGAAGGGCGTGCCGGTCTCCACTGCCGAGCGAAGCACCAGCCGCACGATGTCCTTGACGGTGACGCTGCGCTTTTCGATGCGCGGGTCATTGACGCAGTCCAGATACCGCTTCTCCCATTCTGTACCCCAGTAATCCTCCAGTGCGTAGCCCTTGACCGTGAGGATCTCATGCGGACACATGAGATGCCACGGCGCGTCTATGTTCTCCTCCGCCAGTCGCCAGAAGAGATCCGGATAGCACACGGCGGGAAACACATCATGTGCCTTCATGCGGTCGTCGCCGTTGTTGGTGCGCAGTTGAAGGAATTCCGGCAGATCCCGGTGCCATGCGTCTAAGTAAACCGCCACAGCGCCCTGCCGCATCCCCAACTGATCCACCGCCACGGCGGTATCGTTGACCAGCCGGATCCAGCGGATAACACCGCCCGCCGCCCCTTGAAAGCCGCGGATGGTGCTGCCTGCAGCGCGCACCTTACCGAAGTACATCCCCATTCCACCGCCGAATTTAGAGACCTTTGCGAAGTTGTCCAGCGAGCGGTAGATGCCGTCCAGACTGTCCGGCACAGTGTCCACAAAGCAGCTTGAAAGCTGATGGTAGGGCTTTCGTGCGTTGGACATGGTAGGTGTCGCCATCGTGACCTCCATACGGCTGAGCATATCGTAAAAGCGTTTTACCCACCCCATGCGGTCAGAGCCTTCGTTCATAGCAAGATGCAGCGCGATACCCAAAAACATCTCCTGCGGTGTTTCCAGCGGCACGCGGCTGCGTGACTGGATCACATAGCGTTTGAGCAGCAGGTCAAGGCCGGAGTAGGTGAACAGCTCGTCCCGTTCCGGGCAGAGAAAGTCCTCCGCCATGGCAATCTCCTCGTGGGTATAGTGGGCAAGGATATAGTCACCGTAGAGTCCCTTATCCGTCAGATAGCGAAGCCTGCCATAGAGGTCGCCGACGCCGCGCCCCTCCCATTCCTGTGCGTTGCGACAGCGAAAGGAGTGGTTCAGAAGCCGCGCCGCGATGAACTCCCACTTGGGTGCCTCTGCCGTAGTCAGCTCTACCGCCGCCTTGGTCAGTGCCTCAGCCCGCTCATCCTCCGTCATGCCCAGGCGACAGAAACTCTCAAACTTCATTTGAAGCGCCGCGAGGGAGTAGACTTCCTCGGTAAAATCCATCTGGATGCGGCGCAGCACCTCGTCAAGCGAGTCATCCCCCACCGTCCGCGCGATGGTATGCCGGACACGGCGCAGCGCAGACCGCTTTTCGCGGTAGAGGATGTACGCCTTGGCCACCTCATAGTGTCCGCGCTCCATGAGCGTTCGCTCCACCTCGTCCTGCACACGTTCTACGGTGAGCGGCACTGTGACGGAGAGATTGTTGAGAACGGTGGCGAGGATCTCATCCATCTCTCTGCTCCCGATCTCCTTGCCCTGTCCGTCAAACGCCTTTTTCATGGCGTTGAAAATTTTCTCCTGTTGAAAGGGAACAGACTCCCCGTTTCGTTTTCTGATCTCCATTTCGATCCTCTCATCTTCTCCGGTCACTTCTCATGTCCTTTTGAGCAAAGAGCGGGCAAGCGCAGTATCACGCTTGCCCGCTCTGTTTTTGAAAGCCGGTTTTTCTGCAGCCGACGCGGCGGGGCTGTTTGTTGTCTGTTGTCTTGGTTTTGGCTTTCCTGCCAGTTACTTCATAGATTCCAGAATGGCGTCCGCCAGTGCTTCCAGCTCAGTGCGCTTGTCCGTGCCCATGGACGAGGCGAGGCTGAGCCGCTCGTTGAGCACCGTCATGTTCTTTAGCTCATTGTTGACGAATTTCTGCATGAGGTCACCGGACTTCACCGCCCATGAGCCGTTTTCAATGATGGCAAAGGTGCGGTTTTGCAGATTCAGTGCCTTCATATCCATGAGGAAGTCATGCATGGCGGGGTAGATGCCGAGGTTGTAGGTCACAGAGGCCAGGACAATGTGACTGTACTTAAACGCCTCGGAGATCAGCTGGGAGACATGAGTGGAGGACACATCGTACATCGCCACCTTGCTCATGCCCTTATCGCAGAGCGACGTCGCCAGCGCCTGCGCCGCGTTCTCCGTGTTGCCGTACATAGAGGCGTAGACGATGAGCACGCCCTGGGTCTCAGGGGCATAGCGGCTCCATGTGTCGTACTTTTCGATGAACCAGCCCAGATCCTTGCGCCACACGGGGCCGTGGAGCGGGCAGATGTACTTGATCTGATCCAAAACGCCGCCGGCCTTTTTCAGCAGGAGCTGGATGTGGGGGCCGTACTTGCCCACGATGTTGGTGAGGTAGCGGCGGGCGTCGTCCAGCCAGTCCCGCTCGAAGTCCACCTCGTCGGCGAACAGCTTGCCGTCCAGCGCGCCGAAGGTGCCGAAGGCGTCGGCGGAAAAGAGGACGCCGTCGGTGACGTCGAGGGTCACCATGGCCTCCGGCCAGTGAACCATAGGCGCGCCCACAAAGGTGACGGTGTGCTTGCCGAAGGAGAAGGTGTCGCCCTCCTTCACCTCGATGCACTCATGTCCGTCCACATGGAAGCCGAACTGCCGCATGAGCATGAATGCCTTCTCGTTGGAGATCAGTTTCACCTTGGGATGGCGCAGCAGGATCTCCTCGATGCAGGCGGCGTGATCCGGCTCCAGATGGTTGACCAGCAGGTAGTCCAGCTCGCGGCCATCCAGCACATACGCCAGATTTTCCAAAAGCTGGCGGCAGGCAGACCAGTCCACCGTGTCAAAGAGCACCGTCTTTTCATCCAGCAGGCAGTAGGCGTTGTAGCTTACGCCCCGGGGAATGGGAAAGCAGTTTTCAAACAGGGCCAGACGATGGTCGTTGGCGCCCACCCAGTAGAGGTCGTTCGTTACTTTACGCACGCAATACATCTTATCTTGCCTCCTTCACGGCCTCAAGCCTTTACAAATTGATCCTTCGTCTCCGCGCACTCGGGACACACCCACTCGGCGGGAAGCTGCTCAAAGAGCGTACCGGGCGCGATCTCGCCGTCCTCGTCGCCCAACTCCGGCACATACTCGTAGCCGCAGCCGCTGCAGACGTAGCGGTCGCCGATGGGGGCGGGCTTCGGCGGCGTGGGCCGCTTCATCTTTACCATGGGCGGCGCGGGCAGCTTTTCGCCGCTATCCAGCGCGGCAGTGAGCAGGGGCAGGATCTCCTCCACATCGCCCACGATGCCGTAGTCGCAGTTCTTGAAGATAGGCGCGTTACCGTTCTTATTGATGGCCACGATGGTGGAGGCGTCCTTGATGCCCTTAAGGTGCTGGGATGCGCCGGAGATGCCGCAGGCGATGTACAGATTGCCGGTGAACTTCTGACCGGACATACCCACATAGCGGTTCAGCGGCAGATATTTGAGAGTCTCCGCCACAGGGCGGGAAGAACCGATGGCCGCGCCGGCGGCCTTGGCCAGCGACTCTACCAGTTTCATGTTCTTTTTCTCCCCGATGCCCTTGCCCGCGGAGACCACCCGCTCCGCCTGCGGGATGGGCGTATCCATAGGGATGCCCACGGAGAAGTCGTGACCATCCTTCTTCAGCGCCGCCACAAGGTCGGCCACCTGCTGGGCAGCATCCCCCTCCCGGAAGATGGTCTTTTTGCGAATGCCGGTGATGGGCGCGGGTTTCTTGGCCGCCGAACGGCTCTCGCCGCCGGAGCTCTTGCCCAGCCTGCCCAACAGATGAGAGGCGATGACCACCCGCTGGATCTCGTTAGTGCCCTCGTAGAGGGTGGTGATCTTGGCGTCGCGGTAGGCCCGTTCCACCTCCATGCCCTTGAGGTAGCCGCTGCCGCCGTGGATCTGCAAGGCATCGTTGGTGACCTCCAGCGCGATGTCCGAGGCGTACATCTTCGCCATGGCGGACTCCATGCCGTAAGGCGCGTGCTGCTCCTTCAGCTCCGCCGCGGAGTAGATGAGGAACCGGGCGCAGCGCAGCTTGGTTGCCATATCCGCCAGCTTGAAGGCGATGCTCTGCTGGGCCGCGATGGGCTTGCCGAACTGGACGCGCTCCTTGGAATAGCTCAACGCGTGCTCAAACGCGCCCTGGGCGATGCCCAGCGCCTGCGCGGCGATGCCGATGCGTCCGCCGTCCAGCGTGGACATGGCAATCTTGAAGCCCTCGCCCTCCTTGCCCAATAGGTTTTCCTTGGGAACCTTCACGTCGTTGAAGATCAGCTCCGCCGTGGAGGAGGAGCGAATACCCATCTTGTCATAGTGGTCGCCGAACTCAAAGCCCTTCCAGCCCTTCTCCACGATGAAAGCGGAGATGCCCCGGGTGCCGATGTCCGGCGTGGTGACGGCGAAAACCACATAGGTGTCCGCCTTAGGGGCGTTGGTAATGAAGATCTTGCCGCCGTTGAGGAGGTAGTAGTCCCCCTTATCCAGCGCCGTGGTCTCCGTGCCGCCGGCGTCGGATCCGGCGTTGGTCTCCGTAAGGCCGAAGGCGCCGATCTTCTCGCCCTTGGCCAGCGGAACCAGATATTTCTTCTTCTGCTCCTCGGTGCCATAGGCGAAAATGGGCCATGAGCCGAGGGAGACGTGGGCGGAGAGGATTACGCCCGTGCCGCCGTCCACACGGGCCAGCTCCTCCACCGCGATGGCGTAGCTCAGGGCATCAAGACCGGCACCGCCGTACTCCTTGGGGTAGGGAATGCCCATCCAGCCCAGCTTACCCAGCTTCTTGACAGCCTCCTCGGGAAACTCATTGTTCTGATCCATTAAAAATGCGAGGGGCTTGATCTCCTCCTCCGCAAAACTCCGGATCTTCGCGCGCAGCTCTTCGTGCGCCGACGTGGTTTGAAACAGCATACGGGTACCTCCTTTTAAAATTTTACAGCTTGCTTGTATCTTGGGGATCGGATCCGCCGGTCAGCAGCCTGCGCAGGCTCACGGCACGGAACGCCTCGTCCTGCTTTTGCTGCAAGGCCGCCAGCTGACAGTGGATGGTGCACCGCCCATGCTTGTCCTGCCAGCGGCATTCATATCCCGGTTCCATGCAGGCGCACAGGATGCCCCGCTCCCCCACGACCCCCATGAGATCGTAGAGGGAGGTCGCGTCCAGATCGCAGGACAGCGCGCAGCCGCCGAGAGCGCCGCGGCTCACCCGCACCAAATTGCCGGCGGAGAGCTTGCGCAGAATCTGGTAGGCAAACTGATTGGGGATCAATTCCGTTTCCGACATCTCGGCCACCGAATGCTTCTCCCCGTCCAGCAGCACCCGCAAAATGCGCAGCGCGTAGTCCGTCTCTTTGGTGATGATCATGCTCCACATCCTCTTTTCGCTTGCTTGTTAATACCATCATATCAATCTTGATAAAATTTGTCAAGATTATTTCAAAAAAAATATCGCTTTCATACAGACCGCCCCAGCCCGGGTCAGCTTCGCTTTCCATTCAGCGAAAAGCCATGTTCCTTACAATTATAGAAGCCGAAAAAGCTGTGCCGTGGCAGTCCGCCAAAAGCAGAAAAGACTATGCCTGAAAACCAGAAAGCGGAGGAATTGGTTGGGGCTCGCAGGGGTCGCCCATCCAAGGCGGATGAGGCGATCCCCGGCAAGTCCAAGGCAAGCACCAAAGTGCGTGCTTTTCATTTTATATCCGACGCATTATGTTAAGATGTGCAGTAGATGTTCCATTTTGCTGTCCCATTCTCTGCTGGAATCGGCGCACTCTTTCAGTTCAGTTTCGATTTCAGCATTTATCGGCAGATTTTTCTTATAGCGGATGGTATGCTCAAGGCTTGCCCAGAAGTCCATAGCGATTGTACGGAGTTGTATCTCCACTGGCACATGGATCTCTTTTTCCGCAAAGAATACCGGCAGCCGGATCGTCAGGTGCAGACTGCGATAGCCATTTGGCTTAGGGTGTGAAATATAATCTTTCTCCGTGATGATTTCAATGTCAGACTGATCCTTTAAGCACTTTGCCAAAAAGAACACATCCTCCTCGAAAGAGCAGATCACCCGCACACCGGCAATATCCATGATATTTGCCTGCATGGTCGGAAAATCCAGAGAAAGTCCGCGCTTCTGCATCTTATTCATAATGCTGGACGGCGACTTCAAGCGACTTTTCATACTTTCTATCGGATTGCGATCATGCTGCAATGAAAACTCTTCGTTTAGAATTTCCAACCTGCTTTCCAGTGCTTTCAGCGCACATCGGTATTGCAGCATGACTTCCTGATACCTGCGATTTTCGCTTAAAAGGCGCTGGCACTGCAGATCATCTAAGCCTTTATCTGCCGCAACCGTCAAGCCAAATAAATTTTCACTCATAGTTTCTCCATTCCGCAGGGATAGGCGCTCCGCGCTGTCTGCTGCTCTTGTGTTACGACCTGATAAAAACTGTATCCGCCGGAGAGATGGGAACAGCTGAAACCATACTGCGTTAAAAGCCGACAGGCCAGATAACTGCGAAGCCCTGTCTGGCAATTCACATAGACAGGCTTGTCCCGCTCTAACTCGTCCAAGTGCTCCCGCAGATCGTCCAGTGGAATATTGCGGAATCCATTCAAGTGCCCACGCCGATATTCGCCTTCCGTACGGACGTCCAGCAGCGTCGCACTGCCATCGCAGGGCAAGTCCTCAACATCATTCCAATGGAACTGCTGCACTTTCCCGCTCTCCAAATCCTCGATCATAAAACCGGCCATATTGACCGGATCCTTGGCAGAGGAATAGGGCGGCGCATAGGAAAGGTCAAGCTCCGTCAGTTCCAAGGCTGTCATTTTTGCGCGAATGGCCGTTGCCAGTACATCAATGCGCTTGTCCACGCCCTCGCCGCCAACGATCTGCGCACCCAGCAGCCGCAGGCTTTCTTTTTCATACAGCACCTTCATTGCCATAGACTGTGCGCCGGGATAATAGATAGCGTGGGATGCCGGGAAACAGATCACACTGAGCACCAGAAGGATAATGGTACTTATGCGGATACAGAACCAGCAGGCTTTCTTCACACGGTTATAAAGCCCAGCGCCGAAGCAGTAGCTGCAAACCGGCTGGAAGCCCTGACCAAAGCCTATGATAACGGAGTTGATAAAGAACATAAAGCGGCTGACAATGGACATGGCTGCAATGGCTGCATCCCCGTAAGGCTGGCACATAAAGTTTAAAAGTATGGTTGCCACGCTGGCAATTCCCTGACGTCCCAAAGATGGGATGCCGCCGTAAATGATCTCACGGTAAATAGCCAGTTTCGGGCGGAATTTGCGTATGCTGATAGAAATACAGCTTTCCTGATGATTGCACATCCATAAAAGGATGCAGAAGCTGATAAACTGGGAAAGTCCTGTAGCTAAAGCAGCTCCGGCAGTACCCATTCCAAGGGTAAAGATAAACAGCGGATCCAGGGCGATATTTAAAAGACCGCCGATGGTAATACCAACCATGGCATAAGAAGCCTTCCCCTGAAAGCGCAGCAGATTGTTCATAATGAAAGAGCAGATCATAAATGGTGCTGCAATAAAAATATACTGTGCATAGGCTTTAGCATAAGGGGCAATGGTTTCTGTTGCGCCTAAAAGCAGGACGATTTTGTGGATATTAAAAGTAGCGGAAACAGTGATCACCAGTCCCATGATGATACCGGTAAAAAAGGCAATGGAAACGATCTGTTCTGCCAGTTCCCGCTTACCGGCGCCTAAAGAACGGGTCATGTAATTGCCGCTTCCCATTCCGATCATAAATGCCAGTGCCTGGATGATGGCCATGGCAGAAAAGATAACGCCTACAGCACCGGAAGCACTGGTGCCTAACTGGCTTACAAAAAATGTATCTGCCATGTTGTAGATAGAACTGATCAGCATACTGACAATGGTCGGTGCCGCAAGCTTTGGTATAATGTGGCTGATAGGAGAATGGGCCATTTCATAATACTGGTCATGTTTTTCTTTTGTTTGATTCATGAAAATGCTCCTTATTTGTAAAAATTTGTAAAATCTTATGTAAATTTAAAAGTTTGAAAAAGACTCTGAAGCTTATTATAACAGAGGAAAATATGGATAACAAGATGAATCACTTGACAAAAACACGCCCCACAGGTATACTGGATAAGCATAAATTTGTTATAAAGTTTCCACGCAGCCGGGGAGATAGCGGTGCCCTGTATCTGCAATCCGCTCCAGCAGAGGTGATGCCTTGCCCCGGACCGACCATTGCAAAGCTGCCTTGTGTAAGTGGCGTTGACGTTTGGGTCTTACGCAACGGAAACCTGTGAACCGTGTCAGGGCAGGAATGCAGCAGCACTAAGCAGGACCTTTCGTGTGCCGTAAGGCAGCCTGGATCGAGCTAACTGCATCGGTAACGTCTGTGGATATCAGTTCGAAGCCGGACGCACGGCTTTTGTTATTAAAATGTTACTCGTCGCAGCTAATTTAGGAATGTCAGGCAGATTCGTCATGCTTGCATGTAAGACCGGATTCTTATGAAGACTTGAAAGCGTGTAACGCGACCGAGGAAGCAAAGCTTCCGAGGTGCACTCGTACGAATCGCAAGCTATCAATTAAAGACCCTCGAAGATCTCGATGTCTTTAGAGTCCTCAGTCAGCTTAACGATTGCTTTCTTAGTCTTAGCAGTCTTACCAACTACCATACCACGTCTCTTATTCTTTCCGTCTAAGTTCATTGTGTTTACGCTGGCAACTTTTGTTCCTTCGAACATTTTTTCAACTGCTTCTTTGATCATGGATTTGTTAGCTTCTGGATGAACTAAGAAAGTATATTTCTTCTCAGCCATAGCTGCCATGCTCTTCTCTGTAACTACTGGTTTGAGGATTACATCATAATATTTAATATTTGCCATTATGCATACACCTCCTCGATTGTCTTAACAGCGTCTTTTGTTACAACTACTGTATCATATTTTAAGATATCATATACGTTGATCTCGTTTGTCTGAGCAGTCTTAACTGTTGCAAGGTTGCTTGCAGATTTGATCACGTTTACATCGTTGTCGTTTAATACAACTAATGCTTTCTCAACTTTTAAGTTATTCATAACTTCAACAAATTTCTTTGTTTTGATCTCATCAAGTTTTAACTCGTCAACAACAACAAATTTGCTCTCGTTTACTCTTGATGTTAATGCAGATTTAAGAGCTGCTCTCTTCTCTTTCTTGTTAAGTTTGAAAGAGTAATCTCTTGGTACTGGAGCGAATACTACGCCACCATGTGTCCACTGTGGAGCTCTTGTAGAACCCTGTCTTGCATGACCTGTTCCTTTCTGTCTCCATGGTTTTCTACCACCACCGCTTACTTCGGAACGAGTTTTTGCTTTCTGTGTTCCCTGGCGGTTGTTTGCCAGCTGCTGAAGTACTGCCATGTGTACTAAATGTTCGTTAACTTCTACTCCGAAGATAGCGTCGTTTAATTCCAGGCTTCCTACTTCTTTGCCTTCCATATTATAAACAGCTACGTTAGCCATCGTTAAGTTCCTCCTTTCCTATCTAAGCACTATTTACCTGCTTTAACAGTTTCTTTGATTGTTACTAAACATTTCTTAGCTCCTGGTACAGCACCTTTCACTAAGAGCAGGTTGTTCTCAGCGTCAACTCTTACAACTTCAAGATTCTGTGTTG
>ERZ833608.1777-NODE-1777-length-12920-cov-8.932763_pt1 | contig 12920 bp, 12 predicted proteins | sample MGYA00519694_ERZ833608 | MGnify/ENA primary metagenome ERZ833608 (study PRJEB31850, sample SAMEA3708742) | human gut metagenome | biome: human gut; feature: human-associated habitat; material: faeces | place: China | collected 2014 ... | reverse complement strand
GCGGCCTGGGTCGCGGTCTCGACGCCAACGACGGCACCGGCCCCGTGGCCGCGGCGCTCATGCTGCTGCAGCAGCTGGGCGTCAGCGATGACGACTAATGGGTCGACGCTGCAAACGCCCCATTTGGGCAATCTGACCCCATCGAAAGGAAAGCATGTTCGGATATATCTATAAGAAAGATGTCGCCATTATCGCGGTTGTCCTGTGCCTTTGTCTGGGCGTGGGCAGCTTCTTCGATTATCAGATCTCGAGTGCGCTGTTCAACATCGGCAGCATGTACGGCCGCTTTGTCGAGGCCGCCGGCGAGCTGCCGTTCGAGCTGACGGCGAGCATCGCGGGCGTCATGCTCGTGCGCTCGATGCGTCCCAACTCCAGGGGGAGCAAGTGGCTCGCCGCGCTGGGCGTTTTGATCAACGTGGGCCTGGTCGGCTACGAGATTATCGGATCGCTGCGGGTTGGCGGCAAACTCGTCGCGGCTCAGCTGGTGCTGACGTTTGTGCTGGTCATCGCCGCCAACCTCATCGTCTATCGCCTTACGCGTGACACCGACCCCGACGATCTCACGCGCTGGGCGCTGATGGTGCTTGCCGTGTGGGTCGCTCAGGCCATCATCCTCAACGTGATTGTCAAGCCGCTGTGGTCGCGCCCGCGCATGCGCGTGATTGAGGTTACGCCGGGGCTCAATTTTCAGCCGTGGTGGGTAATCGGCAATCCCGACAAGTGGAGCTATATCGCCGCCGGCGTGATCAAGGACGGGTTCAAGTCGTTTGCGAGCGGACACACGGCGCATGCGGCGATCGGCCTTATGCTCGCCGGGCTTCCCGCGGCAGCCTTTAAGGAAAAACCTTCGCGTCGCCGCGTGATCTTTTGGGCGGCGGTTGTTGTTGCAGCGTTCGTCGCCTTTGGGCGCATCGTGATCGGCGCGCACTTTTTGAGTGACGTGAGCTGCGGTTTTGCCCTGGTACTGGCACTTGAGTGCCTTGCCGCACGCATTGCCTATCCGCACGGCGTACAATAGCCCCACCTGAATCATCTGGTCGATACCTGGTAAGAGAGGATTGCCATGCTCGCGTTTAACAACGACTATTCCCACGGCGCACATCCGGCGGTGCTGCAGGCGCTCGTCGACACCAACATGGAGCCGCAGCCCGGCTATGGTACCGATGCGCATACCGAGCGCGCCAAGCAGCTTATCCGCGAGGCCTGTCAGGCTCCCGATGCCGACGTATTTTTGCTGGTGGGCGGCACGCAGACCAACGCGACGGTGATTGACATGCTGCTCGCGCCGTACGAGGGCGTGGTTGCCGCCGAGACCGGCCACGTTGCCTGCCACGAGGCGGGCGCCATCGAGTTTGGCGGCCACAAGGTGCTCACCATCCCCGGCTACGAGGGCAAGATGCACGCCGAGGATCTCGAAAGCTACATCCAGGTGTTCTACGAAAACGAGAGCTGCGAGCACATGGTGTTCCCGGGTGCCGTGTACGTGAGCCTGTCGACCGAGTACGGCACGCTGTACTCCAAGGCCGAGCTGGCCGAGATTTATGCGGTGTGCCAGAAGCGCGAGATTCCGCTGTTTGTGGATGGCGCCCGCCTGGCCTATGCGCTGGCGGCCGATGAGTGCGACATTACCCTGCCCGAGCTGGCGCAGCTGTGCGACGTGTTCTACATCGGCGGCACCAAGTGCGGCGCCCTGTGCGGTGAGGCCGTGGTGTTTTGCGGCATGCACGCTCCGGCGCATCCCATTCCGCGCATTAAGCAGCACGGCGCGCTGCTGGCCAAGGGTCGCCTGACGGGCGTGCAGTTTGAGGCGCTCTTTACCGACGGCCTGTATTTTGAGATTGGTCGCCAGGCGATTGAGACCGCTCAGGCGCTGCGTCGCGTGCTGCACGAGCGCGGTTACCAGTTCTTCTTGGAGACGCCGACCAACCAGCAGTTTGTGATTCTGCCCAACGAGGACATGGCGCGCATTCGCGAGCATGCCTCGATTGAGTACTGGGAAAAGTACGACGAGACCCACACGGTGGTGCGTTTTTGCACCAGCTGGGCCACGACGCAGGAGGATATCGACGCGTTGGCGGCGGTTCTGTAGCCTGATGTAATGACGAGGGGCCGCCTTGCGCTGGGTTTGGCGCAAGGCGGCCTTTGTTTTTGAGGGAGAAGGGTTGTATGACCGAGATGTCCGATCCGACGATTCGTCTGGCGACGCCCGATGATGCGCCGGCGTTGCTTGCCATCTATGAGCCGTATGTGAGTAAGACGGCGATTACCTGCGAATATGAGGTGCCGAGCGTTGAGGAGTTCGCCGGGCGTATTGAGCGTACGCTCAAGCGCTATCCGTATCTGGTGATGGAGTTGGACGGGCGCCCGGTAGGCTATGCCTATGTGAGTCCGCTCAACAGCCGCGAGGCATACGACTGGTCGGTCGAGACATCGATCTACCTGGCACGCGATGTGCGCCATGGCGGACTGGGTCGCAAGTTGCATGATGCGCTCAAGCAGTGCCTGATCGCGATGGGCATCACCAACATGTGCGCGCTCATTGCCGTGCCGCACGACAAGGACGACGAGTACCTGACGCACAACAGCCAGGATTTCCATGCCCATATGGGATATCGCCTGGTGGGTGCCTTCGACCGCTGCGCCCAAAAGTTCGGTCGCTGGTACGACATGTGCTGGATGGAGCTGGTCCTGGCTGAGCGCACACCCAACCAACCCAAACCAATCTGGTTTCCCGACCTCCCCAAACCCACCATTTAGGGACAGGTTTATTTTGGCAGGTTAGCCGATGGGCTCGGTGTATTTGGCGCGGTCGGTGCGCTGGATGCGCTTGGAGATATGGAGCGGGCGGCCGTCGGTGTCGTAGACGTAGTCGGTGATTAGGATCAGCGCCTGCCCGCGCTCGACGTTGAGCAAAAACGCCTCGTTTTGCGAGGCATAGCACACCTCAAAGGTCTTATGCCCCTGCGCCGGCGCACGATGGAACTCCTGGCGCAGCGTGGCGTAGAGCGAACCGTTGATATCGCGATCGATGAGCGACCCAAAGCTTGGCGGCAGATAGGTGGTCTCCAGGCACAGCGGCGCGTCGTCCAGGTAGCGCAGGCGGACAAGTTTGACGAGCTTGCTGCCCGCGGCGGCGTCAAAGAACTTAGCTATGCTGCCGGCCGCCTTGGTAAAGCCCGAGTCCACCGTGCGCGTGGTGGGCTTCATGCCCTGGCCTTCGACCTGCTTGGTATAGCTCGAAAACACCAGGTTGTTCTCGTGGAGCGCGGGCGTGTCGGCCACAAAGGTGCCACGTCCGCGCTCGGTGCGCACCAGGCCCTCGTCAACTAACACCTTAAGCGCGTGGCGCACGGTGCTGCGCGACAGCCCCGATTCGTCCATGAGCTCCATCTCGGACGGCAGCTTGTCTCCGCGTGCGTAGGTGCCGGCGGCGATGCGGTCACGCAGCGTACTCGCCAGACGCTCGTATTGGGCCAAGTTCTTTTTTGACGAAGTGCTCATGCGAACAACCTGTATCTAACTTGTATGCTTACTGAACCAAGCATGTATCCAACATGACAACAAAACCGCTGGTAATGGATTGTCGATAACTTTACCAGCAAAATTTCTAAGACAAATATAGCATACAACTAGTCGACATAACCAAAACGTGTATGTAACTTGTATGCCATCGAGAGCATCAAACGAGAAGAAAGGCTGATGCACGATGACTACTCAGGAACAGGTTAAGGACGTCGTCTCCCAGGTTTTGGCTGACAAGGCAGACAAGGGCGGCATCAAGCGCGTCGTGTGGATTGGCGCCGGCGGATCCAACGGCGGCAACTATCCTGCCCAGTACTTTATGGAGCACGAGGCCACGCAGGTCGTGAGCTCCAGCTACACCAGCAACGAGTTCGTGCATGCCACCCCGGCCTACGTCAACGAGAACACCCTGGCCGTCGTCGTGTCCATGCGCGGCACCAAGGAGACCATCGTCGCCGCCCAGGTCGCCAAGGACCACGGCGCCAGCACCATCGCCATCTATGTTGACGAGTCCGGCCTCACCGAGGTCTGCGACTACAAGATCCAGTACGACAGCCTTGCCATCGACGAGTCCTGCATGGGCCGCACCAACTCCGCCGTCGTGACCATGATTGCCATGGAGCTCACGCAGCAGACCGAGGGCTATGCCGAGTACGAGACCGCCATGGCCGCCTTCGACCTGATCGATCCCATCTACCGCAAGGCCTTCGAGTACACCCGTCCGCTCGCTGCCAAGTGGGCCGAGCAGAACGCCGACAAGCCCTGCATCAACGTGATGGCTCAGGGTCCGCTCTTTGGTGCCGCCTACGTCTTTAGCATCTGCAACGTGCAGGAGATGCTGCAGATCGACTCCTGCACCATCAACACCTGCGACTTCTTCCATGGTCCCTTCGAGATCCTGGACAAGCGCACCTCGCTGTTCCAGCTCATCAGCGTCGGCCGCAGCCGCTGCAACGACGAGCGCGGAATCCGCTTCGTCAACCAGTACGGTGGCGAGCGCGTCTACCAGCTCGACGCCAAGGAGCTCGGCCTCAACGACATCAAGGACAGCGTGAGCGAGTACTTCAACCACCTGATCTTCGCCCCGATCCTCAACAACGTGTACATGCGCGCGCTCTCCGCCGTCACCCACAAGGACTACATGACGCGCCGCTACATGTGGAAGCTCGATTACTAAGGGATAGAGCGGCCTAACAGCCCAATACTCCTCATAAGTTGCGGTGGAATAGTTCCTGTTGGGGGGCGTGAGGCCTCTATTTGAGAACTATTTCACCGCAACTGCTAGAGCGGCACTTGGGGACGTTCCCTTTCTGCCGGCACCTGCGACACTCCCTGTGTCAAGAGTTTTCCCGTTCGCCGATTTCAGTCTTGATAAATGTATATAACGACTATAACGTAGCATGAAACATATTGGAAATAATACCGAGGAGGCTGCGTTGAAGAGAAGTAATGTGGGCTATGTGCTGGTGCTGATCGCCGCGCTTATGTGGGGCACCATCGGAATCTTTGTTAACGGAATATCGGCCCTGGGTGTTTCGTCTCAGAGCATGGCGGCCCTTCGTCTGTTGTCGGGTGCCGTCTTAATGGCTCCGGTCTTGGTATTCATGGGCTGCCAGGGAGGTGCTCGTGAGGGAAAAGCCTCGGGTCCCATGGCACTGTTCAAGGCAAGTCCTAAAGAGCTCGTCCCCTGCGCACTTGTCGGTATCGTCGGTTTGGCCGTCGCCAACACCTGCTATTACGAGTGCATGGGCGAGGTGGGCATGTCCACGGCCTCGGTGCTGCTCTATACCTCGCCGGTGTTTGGCGTCATGCTCGGCCGCGTGCTTTATCGCGAGGGCGTGACCCCCAACAAGCTCGTCGCCATCATCTTTAACATTGTGGGTTGCGTGCTCGCGGTGACGAGCGGCGACCTGTCCGGTTTCCATTTCTCGACTTGGGGCGTCGCTTCGGGTGTGATCGCCGGACTTTGCGGTGCGCTGCTGGCTGTGTTTAGCCGCATGGCCACCAAGACGCTGCATCCGCTGGCGGTGACGTTTTGGGGCTTTGTCTTTGGCGGATGCTTTATGGCTGTGCTTTCTGCTCCGTGGTCCGATGTGGCCGCGGCAATGTCCCCGCACCTCATTCTGTTGTTCGCGGGCTTTGGCTTTATTCCGACGGCTCTTGCGTACATCTTCTATATGCAGGGCCTTTCGATGGATCTTGAGACGTCGAAGGTGCCGGTCGTGGCTTCGTTCGAAACCGTGGCGACCGTTCTGGTCGGTATTGGCATCTATGCCGAGTCCGCCGGCGCAATCAAGGTCCTGGGCATTGTGCTGGTGCTCGCCTCCATCGTGATCATGAACACCGACTTTTCCAAGCTGCGCAACAGCGCCATTGTCAAACGTATTGTCGAGAGCATGACCTTTAAGCCCAACGCGTGGTGGACGGAGAAATCGCAGGACATGGACCTGTTCCGCGAGCGCACGGGCATTGCGCTGGAGCCCACCGTGCAGGAAAGCCCCTGGTACTTCGTGCGATAGGGGATTGCGCGCGGCGTCCGACCTGGGGTTATCCAGCCAGCGCCGGCCAACCCAGCCCCAACGTTTCAAGTACGTTAAACCCGTCAACGGTCGATTTTCACCCGCGAACGGTCTTTATACTAATTAGCAATATAAGCAACGTATAAGACGTTATAATGACCATAACGAAAAGGAGGAGGCAAGATGAATCAGATCATTCTCGCATCTCATGGCGGCCTGGCCGCAGGCGCCAAAGACACGCTCGAGATGGTTCTCGGCGACGTGTCGAACGTCCACGTCGTGTCGCTTGCTCGTGACGACAAGGAGCCCATCACCAATAAGGTTGAGGCTATGATCGCCACGTTCAACGCGGACGACACCGTGTATGTGCTAACCGATATGCTCGGTAGCTCGGTCAACAACAACATGGTCGAGCTTTCCAAGAACGGCACGAAGTTCACGGTTGTCAGCGGTTTCAACATCCCGCTGGCGCTCACGCTCGCTATGAGCCCCGCCCCCGTCAAGGGCGCCGAGCTCGCGGCCCTCATCAACGAGGCCCGCACCGGTCTGACCAACCCCAACGCACCGGTCGAGGCCGCCGCGGCTCCCGCAAAGAAGGCCAAGGCGTCCCGTCACAGCTCCGGTCCCGCCAAGATCGTCCTCGCACGTCTTGACTACCGTCTGCTGCACGGCCAGGTCGTCTTTACCTGGACCACCAAGGTCCAGGCCGAGCGCATCATCGTCGTCGACAACGCTGCCGCCAACGATGACATCAAGAAGGGCGCTCTTAAGCTGGCCAAGCCCCAGGGCGTGCGCCTGAACGTCTTCACCGTCGAGCGTGCCCTCGCCAAGATGGACAAGCTCAACACCCTCGGCGAGCGCGTCATGTTCGTCTTTGGCAACACGGCCGAGATGCTGCAGTTCTGCCAGGGCTACAAGCTCGACGCCATCAACCTGGGCGCCACCGCCAACCACGACGGTGCCGAGCAGGTCGGCGGCAAGGACAGCTCCGTCTTCCTCGACGCCACCCAGAAGGCCGACGTCAACCAGCTGCTCGACATGGGCATCAAGCTCTACGTCCAGCAGACCCCTACGTATCAGAGCGTCGACATCGACGCCAAGCTGTAATCAACCAGGCTTTTGCCTGACTGAAAGGAGAAGGGTATGAATACGTTCATCAGTGCGGTGCTCGTCGGCCTCGTCGGCGTGTTCTGCATGTGGGACTCCCGCCTGCTCGGTCGTCTTAACTTCGAGCAGCCCCTCGTTGGCGCTACGCTCGTCGGTCTGCTGCTGGGCGATGTGCCCACCGGCCTTGCCGTCGGTGCCGCCGTCGAGCTCGTGTCCATGGGCCTGGTGCAGGTCGGCGCCGCCGTTCCGCCCGATATGGTCCTGGGCGGCATCGTGGCCGCTGCCTTTGCATGCCTGACCGATGCTTCCGCCGAGACCGCCATGACGATCGCCATCCCGGTCGCCGTCCTGGGTCAGCTCCTCGGCATCGTGTTCCGTTCCATCATCGCCGCCCTCACTCATGTGGCAGATAGTGCGATCGATAACGGAAAGTTCAAGACCGCCTACCGTATGCACATCTGCGCCGGCTCTGGTCTGTACGCCGTCATGTACTTCCTGCCGATCTTCCTCGCCGTCTTTGTTGGCACCGACCTGGTTCAGGCCATCGTCAACATGGTTCCCGAGTGGCTGTCCACCGGTCTTAACGTTTCGACCAAGATCATGACCGCCTACGGCTTGGCCCTGCTGCTCACCATGATGATCAAGAAGGGTATGACTCCGTTCCTGTTCATCGGTTTCCTGCTCGCCGCTTACCTCAACCTGTCCGTCATCGCGGTCGCTCTGATCGGTGTGTGCCTGGCTGTCGTCTTCATGGGCTTCAAGTTCAACGGTTCCCATGCAGCCGCCGGTGTCGATTCCGACTACGATCCGCTCGAAGACGACGAAGACTAAGGAGGAACACACTATGGCAACCGCAACCAAGGACGTGTCCCTGAACAAGAAGGTCAGCCAGTTCTTCTGGCGCTCCTGGGCCATCCAGGCCTCTTGGAACTACGAGCGTCAGATGAACATGGGCTTCCTCTACGGCATGGTTCCCACGCTCGATCGCCTCTATCCGGATGAGTCCGATCCCAAGCAGCTCGCTGCTAAGAAAGAGGCTTACCACCGTCACATGGCGTTCTACAACTGCACCCCGCAGACGAGCGCTTTCATCCTGGGCCTCTCCGCCTCCATGGAGGAGGAGTACGCCAAGGATCCCGAGAACTTCGACCCCGATTCGATCAACGCGGTCAAGACCTCCCTCATGGGTCCGCTTTCCGGCATCGGTGACTCCTTCTTCCAAGGCACCATCCGCGTTATCGCCTTTGGTCTGGGCGTTCAGCTGGCTCAGCAGGGCTCCATCATGGGCCCGATCCTGGCCATGCTCATCTCCATCGTCCCCTCCGTGCTGATCACTTGGTTCGCAGCCAAGATGGGCTATCAGGGCGGCCACGAGTACCTGAGCAAGCTTCAGGGCGGCGACCTCATGGAGAAGCTCATGTATGTCTGCGGCATCGTGGGTCTTATGTCCGTGGGCGGCATGATCGCTACGCTGATCGGCGCCACCACCCCGCTGCAGTTCGCTGAGGGCACCGTCGTTATCCAGGACATCCTGGATGGCATGATGCCCCAGATGATCTCCCTTGGCCTCACCGGCCTTATGTACTGGCTCATCAAGAAGAACGTCAACACCGGTTGGCTTCTCGTGATCGCCATTGTGGGCGGCATCGCCCTCTCCGCGGCCGGCATCCTGGCCTAGTCGCGACCAAGCGTCTAACCGCTTTCCCCCGGGGGCCTGCCTGGCATCCCATACCCCAGGCAGGCTTCCATCCCTATACGTGACAAAGGGCAGTCTCTTTGTCACATCCTCAACGGGCCGGCGACTCGGCCCAAACCACGGTAACCCTGCGAGCGCCCGGCAATGTGGCGCCGCAAAAATCGAAAGGAATGTGTCAGATGTACGAGATCGACCTTAACCTCCCTAAGCAGATCGTCGCTGACGTCCTGTCCAACCACGAGATCCACAGCGTCGCCTTCGTCGGCTGCGGTGCCTCCATGTCCGACCTCTACCCCGCCAAGTACTTCCTGGCCAACAACACGGACAAGCTGAACGTTCAGATCTTTACCGCTAACGAGTTCAACTACGACACGCCTTCCTGGGTCAACGAGCACACCTTCGTGATCACCTGCTCCCTCGGTGGCTCCACGCCCGAGACCGTCGAGGCCAACAAGACCGCCAAGAAGCACAACTGCCCGGTCGTCTCCCTCACCAACAAGGCTGGCTCCGCTCTGACCGTCGATGCCGACCACGTCATCGTTCACGGCTTCCACGCCAACTACGCTGCCAAGTGCGAGAAGCCCGGCTATGCCATCGCTCTTGCTCTCGAGATCCTTCAGCAGACCGAGGGCTATGACCACTACGAGGACATGATCACCGGCCTCACCAACGTCTTCGATCTCTGCGAGAACGCCGCTCAGCACTGCAAGAAGCTCGCCAAGAAGTTCGCCGAGGACTTCAAGGACGACAAGATGATCTACTTCATGGCTTCTGGTGCCTCCGAGAAGATGGCTTATTCTCACGCCGCCTTCCTGTTCACCGAGATGCAGTGGATCGACGCCGCCGCCTACAACACCGGCGAGTACTTCCACGGCCCGTTCGAGGTTTCCACCGAGGGTAAGCCCTACGTCTTCTTCATGTCCGATGGCGCCACCCGTCCGATGGACGCCCGCGCCCTCACCTTCCTTGAGCGCATGGGCGCCAAGGTCGCTCTGATCGACTCCAAGGACTACGGCCTGGCTGACGCCGTGCCCGCGAGCGTCGTCACCTACTTCAACCCGCTGCTGCACCTCGCCGTTATGCGCGAGTACGGCAACCAGATCGCCGAGGCCCGTCAGCACCCGCTGACCATGCGTCGCTACATGTGGAAGCTTTCCTACTAATCACAAGTAAGTAGACCTTACGGGTTGATTGAGAGGGGATGGGGTTTGCGCCCCGTCCCCTTTTTTGCTCTGGGGAGGGCGTGCCCGTCACGCCGCAAAACCCCAGATAAAACCTACCAAAATAAACCTGTCCCTTTTTGGCAGGTGGGAGGAGATGCGTATGATCAAGGCAGTGCTGTTTGACATGGACGGCGTGCTGGTCGATACCGAGTGGTTCTACAACCGTCGCCGCGTGGCGTTTATGGAAGAGAAAGGGTTCCACTTTGACGAGATTCCCGATCTTTCGGGGTCTAACGAGCCTGCCATTTGGGAGGCACTGGTGCCCGACGATGTTGAGCTGCGCGAACGCCTGCGCGTTGAGTACAAGCAGGTCTACAGCCCGGACCATCCCGTTCCGTATGCCGAGCTGCTCAACGAGCAGACGGAGCCGGTGATGCGCGAGCTGCACGAGCGTGGCGTGAAGTGTGCCATTGCGAGCTCGTCCTATCGTGAGTTGATTGACGAGCTGGTGGAGATTGCTGGCATTGCCGATGTGCTGGATTACACCATCAGCGGTCACGAGTGCAGTGCGTTTAAGCCCGATCCCGAGATTTACCTGCGTGCCATGGAGGCGCTGGGGATGGAGCCTGCCGAGTGCCTGGTTATCGAGGATTCGCCTATGGGGATCGAGGCTGGCAAACGTTCCGGCGCCCGCGTCCTGGCGCTGCGTCCGCACGAGGGCGTCAACCTTGACCAGTCCGCCGCCGACGTCGTCATCGACAGTCTGACCGACATCCTACCTGCCATTTAGGGACAGGTTTATTTTGGCAGGTTTTATCTGGGCAAACGCCGAATTCGCCGTGAAGGGATTGCTCTCTTCACGGCGTTTTTCTTTTGAGCGGCCTCACGGTCCCCTGATGGTTGTCGAGAGAGGGTGAATTGAAGCGCCCCCGCACGCTCCATGCTACAATCGCGGGCATGCCCCACAACCACATCTGCCTTCGAAGGGAGCCTACGTGGCGAACGCCATCGACCAGCTCACGGACCGCGTGCTCGTGCTCGGCCGCCTCACCATCGTCCGCCGCGCCATCACCGCCGTGGCGGTCACAATTTCCGCCGTTCTCCAGACATTCCTGATCCAGGCGTTCATTCAACCCGCCGACCTGCTTCCGAGCGGCCTCACCGGCGTCGCGGTCCTGCTCGATCGTGTTACCTCGCTGGGCGGCGTTCACATCGACATCTCGCTCGGCATGCTCGCGCTCAACATCCCCGTGGCGCTCCTGTGCTGGAGCGGCATTAGCAAGCGCTTCGTCATCTTCTCGATGATGCAGGTCATGCTCTCGTCGCTGTTCCTCAACGTCTTTCACTTCGCGCCGTTTTTGGGCGACAAGATCATGCTCATCATTTTTGGCGGCGTGGTCTCGGGTCTGGGCGCTGCCATCGCGCTTAAGTCCGGCGCATCTACCGGCGGCACCGACTTTATCGCGCTGTGGGTCTCCAACCACACGGGCAAGACTATCTGGGGCGTCATTTTTGGTTTTAACTGCTTTATCCTGGCGATCTTTGGCTTTATGTTTGGCTGGGACAAGGCGGCGTACTCCATCGTGTTCCAGTTTATTTCGACCAAGACCATCGACAGCTTCTATCGTCGCTACGACCGCGTGACGCTGCAGATCACGACGCGCAAGGCGGACGAGGTCATGACCGCCTATGTTGACCATTTTCAGCACGGCATTAGTTGCGCCGAGGTCATCGGCGGATACAGCCGTGAAAAGATGTACCTGCTGCACGCCGTTGTCTCGACCTACGAGAGCCAGGACATTATCAAGCTAGTGTGCGACATTGATCCCGGCGCCGTGATCAATGTGTTCCACACACTCAACTTTGTGGGCGGCTGGTGGGGCGGTCATGTCGACGAGCCCATGCCCACGGCCGTTCCCGATCCCGACAAGCCCGCACGCATGGCCAGCAGGCAGGCGCGCCTCAGCGAGCAAGACAGCCTGCAGCAGGACGACGGCAAGTAAGGATTTGCTGTATGTGGTGTATCGTTTTATCAATATGAGGTAACATGAAACTAGACGTTATATACGTATTAGTTATTTCAATATTTCGATAAGAGTGATTAGATATGCCTGCGCCTAAAAATGCACCGCTTTACCAGCAGATTTACGACGAAATCAAGGATGCGATCGAGAAAGGTGTTTATGCACCCAAGGAGCGTATTCCGTCCGAGCTTGAGCTAGCCGAGCAGTACGAGGTGAGCCGAATTACGGTGCGCCGCGCCGTCGAGGAGCTGTGCTCCGATGGCTACCTGGTTAAGCAGCAGGGCCGTGGCACCTTTGTTTCCACGCCGCACATCAATCGCCAGTTTCACGCCTCGACGCTGCAGACGTTTACCGCGCTGTGTGCCGGCAACGGCATGAAGGCCGGTGCGCACGTGATCGATCGCCAGATTGTGCCGGCGCGCCAAAACGAGATGGAGTTCTTTGGCCTGCAGAAGGATGCGCTGCTGCTGCACATCAAGCGCGTGCGTACTGCCGACGGCGAGCCCATCTTTGAAGAGAACATCTTTGTGCCGTTTGACGCCTACCGTGAGCTGTTGACGGCCGATCTTGAGGACAAGTCGATTTTTGCCGAGGTCGAGCGTGTTGGCGGAACGCCGATTGTCTCGGTTGGCTACCGCACGGTCGAGGCCGTTCGCGCCAACGCCGAGCAGGCCGCCGAGCTGGGCATTGCCCCGCACGACCCGCTGCTCAACCTGCGCGCCGGCTTTATCGGTCCCAACGACGAGCCGGTTCTGATGGGTAAGCAGTACTACGTGGGATCGCGCTACGTTATGGTCATGTAAGTTACGCGGTTTTACCAAACCGCGTAACGGCTCGACGCTGCAAACGCCCCTAAGCGGCAATCTGACGTTCAATCGTCGGTCGCGTA
>ERZ833608.1774-NODE-1774-length-12940-cov-8.287544_pt1 | contig 12940 bp, 9 predicted proteins | sample MGYA00519694_ERZ833608 | MGnify/ENA primary metagenome ERZ833608 (study PRJEB31850, sample SAMEA3708742) | human gut metagenome | biome: human gut; feature: human-associated habitat; material: faeces | place: China | collected 2014 ... | reverse complement strand
ACAAACATTTCGGCCTCGCTAACCTCGCCCTGAAGGACGGGGCTTGCGCGAGGCCTATCTTTTGGTCAGCCGCCCGTCCCGGGGGCGGCCTCTCCGGCGCCCGCCTTGGGAGCGTCCTTGGGCTTTTTGGCCGCGTATTCAAGCGCTTCCGCGATGTCCACGCTCACGACGCGCGAGACGCCGGGCTCCTTCATCGTGACGCCGATCAGGGCCGAGGCATGCTCCATCGTCACGCGGTGGTGCGTGATGATGATGAACTGCGTCGCCTCGGACATGCTTTGACACAATCGCGCGAGCCGCCCCTGGTTCGCCTCGTCGAGGGGCGCGTCCACTTCGTCGAGCAGACAGAAGGGCGCGGGGTTGAGGCGGAACATCGCGAAGATGAGGGCCGTGGCGGTGAGCGCCTTCTCGCCGCCCGAGAGGAGCGTGAGGGTCTGGTTGCGCTTTCCCGGCGGCTGCGCGCGCACTTCGACGCCCGCGGTGAGGATCTCGTCGCCCACGAGGTTGAGCGACGCCTCGCCCCCGCCGAAGAGGCCGCGGAACGTTTCGGTGAAGCTGCGGTTCACCTTCTCGAAGGTCTCGCGCATCCGCGCGCGGGTCTCCGCGTCGATGCGGCGGATCGCACCTTCGAGCGTCTCGACGGCGCGCCGCAGGTCCTCCATCTGCAGCTCGGCGGCGCGCATCTGCTCTTCGGCGGCCTCGAGGTGCGCCAAGGCCGCGTGGTTGACGGGCCCGAGGGAGGCGATCTCGTTCATGAGACGCGTCACCTCGCTCTTCACGGCCGGGGCCTTCATGCCGAGCTCCTGCGCGAGAAGCGCGAGCCGCTCCCAGTCGGCGCCCAGCTCCTCCATGCGTTCGGTGAACTGCGCGAGCAACCCGGCCTTCTGTTCGGCCGTGACGCGCCAGCTGCCGAGCGATTCGGTGAGCGGCATCATCGACTCGGTGATCGTCTTGGCGAGCCGCCGGTTGTCGTCCACGCGGCGCTTCGCCTCGGTGAGGCGCCCCAAGGCGTCGCCCGCGGCGCGCTCGAGCCCCGCGGACTTCTCGATCAATTCGGCCGCTCCCTTCTCCAAGGCCGAGCGGTCCTCTTCGGCGAGCAGCCGCTCGGCTTCGGCGATGCGCGCGCCTTCGCGCGCGGCGTCGCTCTTCGCCTCGGCGAGCCGCTGCTCGTCCTCGACGCGGGCGCGCTTCGCCTGTTCGATCTCGAGGCGCTTCATCGCCGCCTGGTGGATGGTTTCGGTCTCGAGGCGCCGCACCTCAATCAGCCGGTCCTGCGCGCGCCCGTGGGCGGCGGCGGCCTCGGCCGCTGCGGCTTCGGCCGCATCGGCCTCAACGCTCTTCGCGTCCACGGAGTCGAGGAGCGCCTCGACGCGCGCCTCGACTTCGGCGCGCTCCTCTTCGAGGGCCTCGCGCGAGCGCTTCCGGTCGGCTTCGCGGCGCAGAGCCGCTTCGAGGCGGCTCTTCGCCTCACGCTCCTCGAGCGCGAGCCGCGCGGTTCTGCGGCCCGCTTCGGTCGCACGGAGCTGCGCGTCCTCAGCGGCGCGGCGCAGGTCCGCCTCGCACTTTTGAGCCGCGCCGCGGCGGTCGTCGGCCTCGCCCGCCTCGAGGTCGAGCGCCTCGACCTTGTCGCGCAGCGCCTTGATCTCGCGGGCGCGCGAGAGGAGCGCGAGCCGCGGATCCTCGGCCGCCCAGAAGGTGACCGTGGCGCGCGTAACGACGTCGCCCGCGGGCGTGACGAGCGCGCAGCCTTCGGGAATCTGAGTGCGCACGCGGAGCGCCTGCGCGGCATCTTCGGCCACCCCGATCCCCGCCGTCCACGCGGCGAGCGCGGCCGCGGCGGCCGGATGGGAGGCGCGCACGAGGTCGCCCAACCGCCGCACGGGCCTGCCGTCGATCGTCCAGTCCGCGGCGGGAGCTCCGGCGGCGGCGCTGGAGCCGTCGGGCGCCGCAAAGGAGAGACGGGCGGGCGGACGGCGCCGCGCGAAGTCGGCCGCTGCCCGCAGGTCGCGGAGCAGAAACGCCCGCGTGCGGTGCTCGAGCACGGCTTCGAGCGCCGTCACCCAGTCTTCGGGCACGTCGATCGCGTCGGCGAGCTCCGGGAGCCCCTCGAGCCCGGCGTCCTTGAGCCACGCCGAGAGCGCGTCGGAGTCAAGCGCCTGCTTCTGCACGTCTTCGAGGGTCTGGAGCTTCGCCGAGAGGGATTTGAATTCCGAGAGGAGCGCGAAGTACTTCTCCCCCGCCGCGGCCGCCGCAAGGCGTGCGGTTTCGGCCGCGGCCGAAGCGTCTTCGAGCGCTAGGGAGGCCTCCTCCTCTTCGGCGCGGGCCTCTTCGAGGGCTTCGGAGAGCGCCGCCGCGGCCTCGGGGTTGGGCTTTTCGAGCGACGCCTCGTCTTCGTCGAGGCGCTCGAGGCGCCCTTGGAGTTCCGCCGCGCGGGCGCGCTCGCGCTCGAGCCCGGCCTCCTCGACCTTCAGCGCCGTGCGCGCCGCCGCGACGCGCCGGCCGGCGTCTTCAGAACGCTCTCGGGCGGCGTCCGCCTCGCCCTCGGCGGCTTCCAAGGCCTCGGCGCGCGCCTCGTTCATTTCTTCAAACTCTTCGAGCGCGGCCTCGAGCGCCTCGATGCGGCCTGCGGACGACTCGATCCTCGCCTCGAGCTCGCGGGCGAGCTTCGTCTTGCCCTCCATCGCCTCACGGGCGTCCTTGAGGTCGCGCTCGGCGGCGCGCCGGCGCTCCACCTGCCGGCTCATCTCGCCCTCGAGCCGCGCGAGGTCCTTTTCGGCCGCGCGGAAGTCGGCCGAAATGCGCTCGTGTTCGGCGTCGGCGCGCTTGAGGTCGTCTTCGAGCGCGCTCTGCGCGCCCTCGGTCTCCTCGAGCGCCGCGCGCTTGGCGGCGATCTCGTTCTCCGTGCGGGTGATCGCCGCGCGCGCCTCGTCGTTTTCGCGGCGTGCGGACTCGCACTGCAGGAAGTACCAGAGGGACTCCGCTTCGGTCTTGCGGCGGTCAAGTTCGACCCAACGGGCGGCGGTGGCGGCTTCGCCCCGCAGGCGCTCCACCTCCTCGGCGCGCACGACCTGCAGATCCGCGGCGCGCTCGAGGTTCTCCGTCGTTTCGCGCAGGCGGCTCTCCGCTTCGCGGCGCCGCTCCTTGTAGAGCGACACGCCCGCGGCCTCCTCCAGATAGACGCGCACCTCCTCGGGCTTGGCGGAGGTGAAGCGCTCGATCATGCCCTGCGAGACGATGGCGTAGCTCTTCGACCCCAGGCCCGTGCCGAGGAAGATCTCCTGCACGTCGCGCTTTCGCACCTGCTGGTGGTTGATGTAGTAGGCCGAGAGCCCGTCGCCCGTGACGACGCGGCGGATCGAAAGTTCGGCGTACTGCCCCCAGGGGCCCTTCACCGCATGGTCAGAATTGTCGAGCACGAGTTCGACGCTTGCGCGCCCGAGGGGCGCGCGCTTCGTCGAGCCCGCGAAGATGAGCTCCGACATCGCCGAGCCGCGCAGCTCCGAAACGCGTCCCTCGCCCAACACCCAGCGCACGGCGTCGATGATGTTCGACTTGCCGCAGCCGTTCGGCCCCACGATGGCGATGAGCGGATCGCGGATTTCGATGACGGTCGGGTCGGCGAAGCTCTTGAAGCCGGCGATTTTGATCTGACGAAGGCGCAAGAAGAGACTCCTCTCGAAGGACGGGCGGGGGGAGGGAAAAATCTGGAAGCGTGCGCATTTTCGCGCAAAAGCGCGTCCTGCGCTCCGGCGGGCTCACCCGGGGGCCTCACGCACGCCCGCGAGCCCCCCGGCTGAATTGCCGCTCCTGTCCGCTTATTCTCCTGGGCGGGCGAATTGTCAAAACGTGAACAAATGAAAAAGCTGCCGGAAATTCCCATATGGCGACGATCCCGTTCAAAACGCGCGCAAGCGCGGATTTTCCAGACGTGCGCCTTTTCCTTCCGCCCTCAATCCGCCGGAATCAAAGCCGCAATTGCAGTTCGTCATTTTGCATTTCCAAAGGTTTTCTATAAAATAGCGATGAAGTTTTTCCGGCGCCTTCTTCACCGAGCCGTGAATCGAAATGATTCCAACCTCGGGCATGATTTCCTCCCGACCCCGGTCCGGCAGGGAGTCCATCGAAGCGGGCGCTTTGACGGAACAACATTCCCGCGCCGCTCCGGTTCATTCGACCGGGCGTTTCGAGATTCCCCCCGGCAATGCCGGCGGCAATTGAGGAGCGCCCTTTCGACCGTACCGGGGAGTACGGCGCCCCCTTGAATTCAATGTGATTGGAGCCTCAAGATGGATTTCATCTCCCCGGAACTCGAGAAGGAACTCGAGGACTGCAACGTCCTGCGCACGGAACTCGCCGCGCGTGAATCGAAGCTGCGCGACGCCGTCGTCGTTCAGGTTCAGCAACTCATCAACCAGATGAACATCAATGCGGACGAACTCGACTTCGACGACCGTCCGCGTGCGCGCGGCCGCGCGGCCGCCGCTCCGAAGTACCGTGATCCGATGTCGGGCCAGGTCTGGTCCGGCCGTGGCCGCAAGCCGAAGTGGTTCAGCGAACGCATCGCCGAAGGCATGACGAAAGATCAGCTCCTCATCTCGAACCAGTGATGAAGCGCTGCAGGGCGGCATGACGACGTTTTGACCGCCGCCCTTCACGCACTTCGCGAAGGAATGCCGGAATCCGCCCGAGGCGTCGGGCGCTCCGGCATTTTTTCTTTTCCGCCGCCCCGCCGTCCGACCTCCTGGGCCGGGCGCGTGCAGGTGCGGCCTTTATAATGGCGCGCGCCTAGACGGCCGCTCCAGGCGACCCGAAAAGGCGCGCCTCAGACCGAACCTCACCAGAAGGAAGACCATGTACGAAGTCGCTCCGCTCCTCGACGATCCCATCCACAACCTCAAAACCCTCCGCGACCTCTACCGCTGGGCGGTGACGGAGATGGAGAACGCCGACCTGAGCTACGGCCACGGTTCGCCCGACTCCTGCGAGGACGCGTCCTTCCTCATCTGCCGCGCTCTGAAGCTCCCCTTCGAGCGCTTCGAGATGTTCCTCGACGCGCAGCTCACGCACAACGAGCTCGTGCGCATCGTGCACCTGATCGACCGGCGCGTCCACGACAAGACGCCGACGGCGTACCTTCTGAAGGAGGCCTGGCTCACCGGCCACCGCTTCTACATCGACGAGCGCGCGCTCATTCCGCGCTCCTACATCGCGGAGCTCATTGAGGACGACCTCGCCCCCTGGATCGAGGATCCCGAAGCGGTCGAGTCGGTCCTCGACCTCTGCACGGGCTCGGGGTGCCTCGCGATCCTCGCGCAGGGCGCCTTCCCGAACGCCCGCGTGACGGGGTCGGACATCTCGCGCGACGCGCTCGAGGTCGCCAAGATCAACCGTCGCGACTACGGGATGGAGGAGACTCTCGAGCTCGTTCAGGGCAACCTCTTCGAGAACCTCCAGGGCCGCCGCTTCGACCTCATCATCTCGAACCCGCCCTACGTCACGACCGCCTCGATGGAGGCGCTGCCGGGCGAATACCGCCACGAGCCCGAGCTCGCGCTCGCCGCGGGCGAAGACGGCATGGACGTGGTGGAGCACATCGTGCGCGAGGCGGCCGACCACCTCACCGAGAACGGAATTCTGATCGTCGAAGTGGGTGACGGCCTCGAAGCGGTCGAGGCGAAGTTCCCGGGGCTGCCGATCACGTGGCTCTCCGTCTCGGGCGGCGACGACCAGGTCTTCATGGCCACCGCCGCGGATCTGCGCACGTACTTCGGCGCCTGATTCCTTCCGGAAGACTCAACCACCATTCTTTCGAGGGGGCGCTCCGCGGGCGCCCCGCGCTTTTTTCGACTTCCTCCCCCGCACCTCCGGTCATGCTTCGTCTCACGAACCTCGCGCTCATGCGCGGCACGCGACTGCTCTACTCCCATGCGACCCTCATTGCGAGCCCCGGCGAACGCATCGGCCTCGTGGGTCCGAACGGATGCGGCAAGTCCACGCTCTTCGCGGCGATTTTGGGCGAGCTCTCGCCCGAAGACGGAGAGCTCGAAACGCCGCGTCCCGAGCGGATCGCCCACGTCGCGCAGAGCTTCAAGGTCGAGGACGTCACGACGATCGAGTACGTCCTGTCGGGCCACGCGCCCCTGATGACCGCCCGCGCGAACCTCGCCGCCGCGGAGGCTTCGGGCGACGAGATGGCGCTCGCCGCCGCACACAGCGAATTGGCGGAGGTGAACGAGGGCGCCGTCACCGCGCAGGCGAAGACCATTCTCTCGGGCCTCGGGTTCTCCGAAGTCGACGCCGGGCGGCCGGTCGAGGACTTCTCGGGCGGCTGGCGCAACCGCATCGCGCTCGCCCGAGCGCTCATGCGGCCTGCGGACCTCCTCCTTCTTGACGAACCGACAAACCACCTCGACATCGACTCCCTCATCTGGCTCGAGAACTGGCTGCGGCGCGTGGAGTCCACCGTCGTCATCATCTCCCACGACCGCGAGTTCCTCGACCGCGCCGTGCAGACGATCTGGTCGGTCGAGGACGGCACGATCTGCCGGTACGCAGGCAACTACTCGCAGTTCGAGCGCGAGCGCATCGAAAAGCTGCGCCAGCAGGACGCGGCGCGCCGCGCCTATGAAACCGAAGCCGCGCACCTCACGAGCTACATCGAGCGCTTCCGCTACAAGGCCTCAAAGGCGAGGCAGGCGCAGTCGCGCATCAAGATGCTCGAGCGCCTCGAGGCCGTTGAGCCCGTGCGCGCGAAGCGCGAGTGGCGCTTCAACTTTCTCAAGCCCCTGCGGCTGCCCGAACACCTCGTGGACGCCGAAGACCTTTCGGTGGGCTACGGCGACCGGGTAGTCCTCTCGCACGTCACCTTCTCCGTGCGCTCGGGCGAGCGCATCGGCATTCTCGGCGTCAACGGCGCCGGCAAGTCCACGCTCGTCAAGGCGATCGTCGGCGACCTCAAGCCCATGGCGGGCGAAATCCGCCGCGGCCAGGGGCTCGAGATCGGATACTTCGCGCAGCATCAGCTCGATCAGCTGCGTATGGACGAGACGCCCCTCGAGCAGCTCCGCCACATCGCCCCCGACGCGCGCGAGCAGGAGCTGCGCGACTTCCTCGGGACCTACCGCTTCTCCGGCGACTTTGCCACGAGCCCCGTCGGCCCCATGTCGGGCGGCGAAAAGGCGCGCCTCGCGCTTGCCCTAATCGCGTGGAGGAAGCCCAACCTCCTCGTGCTCGACGAACCGACGAACCACCTCGACATGGAGACCCGCGAGGCACTCACGATGGCGCTCTCGACCTATGAGGGCGCGGTGCTTCTCGTCTCCCATGACCGGCACCTGCTGCGCGCCGTCACGGACGAACTCTGGCTCGTGCACGACGGCCGGCGCGAGCTCTTTGAGGGCGACCTCGACGACTACGCCGCGCTCGTGCTCGAGCACCGGCGGACCACCGCCGCGCAGGAGCGCGCCGAGCGCGTCGCCGCCAAGCCCGCCGCTGCGTCGGTCAACAAGTCCGAGGCCCGCCGCCAGGCCGCGCAGGAGCGCGCCCGCATCGCTGAGCTGCGCCGCCCCCTGAAGCGCGAGCTCGAAAAGGTCGAGAAGGAGATGAACACCCTCGGTGAGAAGCTGAAGGCCCTCGACGCGAAGCTCGCCGATCCGGAGTTCTACAACTCGGAGGCCGACGCCGACGCGGTCGCGAAGACCCTGCGCGAGCACGGCGAGCTCGCCCCCAAGGTCGAGGCGCTTGAAATGCGCTGGCTCGAACTCTCCGAACAAATCGAGGCGATCGGCGCCGAAGAAAAGGCCTGATCTGGTCCGGGCGGATTCCCCCCGCCGGAGAAAGCAGCGCCCGGAGCTTCAACGAAGAGGCCCGGGCGTTTTTGTTGGGTTTTCGAGCTGGCTCCGCGGCGTCAGCCTTCCTTGGGCGTCTCCTCAGAGGGCTGCTCCGGCGTCTCTTCGGCGGGATCGGCGGCAAGCCGCCCGGCCTGCCAGGTCTTGAAGACGTCCTCGACCTTCGGCGCCATCGCGACGCGGTAGACGTGGCGGTCGGCTTCGGCCTCGAGCCCCTCCTTCGGATCGTCGTCCACGCCCGGCACGAAGGCCGACGAGGCGGCGAGGAGCGTCGTCATCACGAAGAGGTTGATCGTCTCGGCGTCGAGGTCCATCTCCGCCTCCGTAGGGTCGCGGCCCGCGGCGAAGGCCGCGGTGGAGCGCGGCCCGTAGCGCAGCGCATACCCCATCACGATCTCCTCGCGGCGGCCCTGCGGGATTTCCTCGCTGCCCTCGCGCACGTAGAGCGCGCGCATGTCGTGGAGGAAGTACGGGTCGGCAACCAGCTTCTCGAGGAACGCCGCGTCGGCGTCGGAGAGCGCGTTGTAGCCGAGGAGGACTTCGTTCAGGCCGTCGGCGGGTTCGGGCGTCCAGTCCGGATAGTCCTGTCGGAATTCATCCGAAACGGCGCTCTCCTCAAAGACCGTCTCGAGGTCGACGAGGCGGTCGCCCGCGAGGGCGGCGTTTGCGGTCGCGTAGCTCGTGAAGGCCGTGACCACCTGGTCCTTGCAGGTCGACACTGAAATGACGGAGCCCGATCCGCGTTCGGCGAGCTCGCCCGTCATGTCGAGGAGCGTCATCACGAAGTCCATGCCGAAGTAGCACGCGAGGCTCCGGTCGTCCATCGAACGCCCGGCCTCCTCGATGCCCGCGGCGCGCATCTTCGCAATGCCCCACCGCTCGCGCAGCGCCTTCAGAACCTTCGGGCCCATCCAACCCGAGACGTCGCGGAAGTCTTCGCGCAGGTCGAGGAGCGTCGCCGCAACGACGTACGCGACCGCGGCGCAGGCGTCCTCGCGCTGCTCCATGGTCATCTTGGTCGAGGCGCGCACCGCGTCGCAGAGCGCCACGGTCATGCCGATGAAGAAGTGCTGGAGCTCAAAGTAGTTCGAGAGGTCGCCCTTCGTCACGGGGCCGCTGTAGTTCGCCGCGAGGATCTCGAGGTGCGCAAAGCCCTGCTCCTCGTAGAAGCGCGCGTTGAGCGTTTCGCGCAGGCGGTCGAGCATCTCGACGTAGGTGATCGGCTGGGAGGGGCGCCGATTGTCGGCGCGGCGTTGCGCAAGCTTGCGCGCGCGGCGCGGGCTGGTCTTGCTCTTCGGCATGGTGGCTGAGGGTCCTTCTGCGGAGGGCGTGCGGACCGTCGGGGTCCCTGCGCGCGCCTTCAGGTTCTTTTTCGTTCGCGCTTCCGAGTCTATGAACCGATCCTTAAGCGTCGATTGCGCCGGGAGCGGTCCCGCGGGAAATCCCTCAGGAAGCGGCGGGGCCGCGGCGCGGATCGCTTAACATTGCGGCCGACCGAAATTCTTCTCCGCGCTCCCCACGGGAACGCGCCAACCCTTCAGCAAAGGCACCACAGATGTCCGAAGTCTCCGCCGACTGGCTCCTCGCCACCCTCATCGACGCTCAGGACGCCCTCGCCGAGGCCGTCACGAAGCTCGAAGACCATCCCGATTCCGAAACCGCCGCGGAGATCCTCCGCCGCGACCTCGTCGCCGCGTACGCGAAGCTCAACTACGCCGTCAACACGGCCGAGCTCGGCCCCGAGGCGCTCAACGTGATGAGCGAGGACGCGCTCATCGCCTGGCCCGCCGACATGCCCTTCCTCACCGTCGAGGAGCTCGAGGCGGCCGAGGCCGAAGAGGCCGAGGAAACGGACGCCGCCGGGCGCTGAGTTTCTCCCCGGACCGCCGAAGGCCCGTCAGCGCGCGGGCCGCAGATCCCGCGCGCGCCAGCCGAGCGCAAAGAGGACGCCGAAGTAGAGCACTGCCGCACCCGCGACGAGCCCGAGCACGCCCGCGGCGCGCACGCTCCAACCGAGCGCCGTCCAGTCCACTCCGCGCTGCGCCCACCAGAGGGCGGCGCCCATCGCTGCGCTCGCGGCGGCGATTCGGAGCACCGCCTTGAGCCACCCCGCGCAGGGGCGGTAGATCCCGCGCCGGCGCAGGATCACGAGAAGCGCCAGGGCGTTCACCACGCTCCCGAGGCCCACCGAAAGCGCAAGCCCCGCGTGGGCGAAGAAGGGAACGGCGACGCAGTTGATGAGCTGCACGCAGATAAGGGAGGCGAAGGCCGCCTTCACGGGCGTGCGGATGTCCTTGCGCGCATAGAAGGCCGGGGCGATGATTTTGAGTCCGATCAGGCCCATCAGCCCCACCGCGTAGCCCACGACCGCCACCGCGGTCTGCGCCACGTCTTCCGGCGTGAAGTTCCGGCCCTGGAAGAGGAAGCTCACGAGCGCGTCCGCCGTGAGCCAGAGCCCGATGCTCGCGGGAACGCCCACCAGGACCACCAGCCTCAGGCCGTGGTCGAGGAGCGAGTTGTAGCGCACGGCGTCGCCCTTGGTGTGGGCAGCGGAAAGGCCCGGCAGCAGCACCGTCCCGAGCGCGACCCCGAGGAGCGCCGTCGGGAACTCCATCAGGCGGTCGGCGTAGTTGAGCCACGTCACCGCGCCGTGCCCGAGGCGCGAGGCGATGTTGGTGTTGATGAGAATCGAGAGCTGCGCGACGCCGACGCCGAAGAGCGCCGGGAGCATCAGGGTCATCACGCGCCGCACCGCGGGGTCGGCGAGCGACTCCTTCAGGCCGCGCGGGCGCACGAAGATCCCCATCTTCGCGAGCGCGAGGCCTTGGGCGGCCAGCTGCAGCACGCCGCCGCCGATCACCGCGACGACGAGCGCCCAGACGGGCTCCACCATCCGGGGCGCGAGAAGGAGCGTGCAGACGATGAAGGCGATGTTGAGGAGAACGGGCGTCGCCGCGGGCAGCGCGAACTTCTTCAGGGTGTTGAGCACCGCGGCGGCGAGCGCCACGAGGCTCATGAAGGCGATGTAGGGGAACATGAAGCGCGTCATCGCCGTCGCGAGGTCGAAGGCGGCGGGGTTTTCGCGCATGCCGCCCGCGATCGCCCAGACGAGGAGCGGCGCGGCGAGAACGCCCAGGACGCTCACGAGGAGCACCGCACAGGCGAGCACCGTGAAGACGTGGTCGATGAAGCGGCGCGTCTTCGCCGGGCTCTGCGTCTCCCTCACCTCGGAGAGCATCGGCACGAACGCCTGCTGGAAGGCCCCTTCGGCAAAAAGGCGCCGAAGCATGTTCGGCAGCCGGAAGGCAACGTAGAAGGCGTCGGTCTCGGCCGTGGCGCCAAAGAAGCGCGCGATGAGCATGTCGCGCACGACGCCCGTGATGCGCGAGAGGAGCGTAAGGCCGGAGACGGCGGCGGCGGACTTGAGAAGCGACATGCGGGATCGGCCGGGGAATCGGGAGAAATTTCGGAAATGACGCGGATTTCCGGCGCCTTCAAGGTGAAGCGCGCCGAAAAAGGTGCTATAGTCTAGGACTTTTCCGGCCGTCCCATTCGGATGATTTGTTTCCGAAGTGGGCGGACCCCAATGAATTCCGTCCCCGGCGCCCACCGGGCGGACCGCCTTGAGCGGCCGCTCAGCCGGAGAGGGAAGCTTGATCGTCGACTGATTTTTAGGACATTTCAAACATGGCCAATACCAAGCAAGCCCGCAAGCGCGCCCGCCAGACCGTCGCGCGCAATCTGCATCTCGCCGCCCAGCGCAGCCAGTACCGCACCGCCATCAAGAAGGTGCGCAAGCTCGTCGCGGCCGGCGACAAGGCTGCTGCCCAGGAAGCCTTCAAGGCTGCCGAATCCGTGATGGACAAGATGGTCGGCAAGAGCGTTCTGCACCGCAACGCCGCCGCCCGTCACAAGAGCCGCCTCTCCGCCGAAATCAAGGCGATGGCCGCCGCCGCTTAATTCGGCTCGGCTGAACTCCTGAAGCGCCGTTCCCTCAGGCGGCGCAGACCAGGCGTCGATCTAGAAAAAGCCCCGGGTATCTCTGCCGGGGCTTTTTCATATCCAGCGTGAAGCTCCGGCCGCGGGCGCCCTTCTGCACGGAGAGCCCGGAAGCCGGCGGCCGGAGTGAACTCAAGCCGAGACGGCGACGCCCGCACCCGGAATCACATAGAAGAGCACGGCGAAGAACTGCAGCGCCGTGCCGGCGAGCACGAAGACGTGCCAGACGGCGTGGCTGTAGGGCAACCGCTCCCAGAGATAGAAGATCACCCCGAGCGAGTACGTGAGCCCGCCTCCGGCGAGAAGCCAGAGCCCGCCCGCGGGAAGCGCGTCGATCAGGGGCTTCGCCACAAAGACGATGCACCAGCCGAGCGTGAGGTAGAGCACGCAGTTGATCCAGTCGGCGGCCTTGAGAAGCACGGGCTGGAGCACCGCGCCCGCAATCGCCGTGCTCCAGACGATCGAGCAGAGGACGATGCCCTTCGTACCCCCGAGCGTGATGAGGCAGAAGGGCGTGTAGGACCCCGCAATCAGGATGTAGATCGCGCTGTGGTCGAGCACCTGCAGCACGCGCTTCGCCTTGAGGTTCGGTATTGCGTGATAGAGCGTCGAAATCGTATAGAGGATGATCATCGCGCAGCCGAAGATCACGGTCGAGACGAGCGTGACCGCGCCCGCCTTTTCCTGCACGGAGAAGACGATCATCAAGACGAGCGCGGCGATCGAAAGAAGCGTCGCCACGCCGTGCGTCACGGCGTTCGCGATCTCCTCGCCCAAGCTGTACTGGCCGAGCGAGCGCAGGGCCGAGCTGTCCGAAGCGTTTTCCAACCGATCCATGTTTCCCTTCCCAAAAAAAGTTCAGCACTGAAGGCCGGAGCCCTCAGACGAAGCACATTCTGGAGTCGGATTAGCCCGCTGACGGGATGCGGATTAGGTGAAAACCCTTGTTTTCTGCAAAAGCGGTAAGCAAATGCAACCGGTCCATATGAAGCCGGCCGGAAGCCGCTCCTTGTCGGGCGGTTTCCGGCCGTTGTCGGATCTGACTACTCCCGACGACTAAAGTCGCGGGGTTCCTGACCTGTCGCCTTGCGGCG
>ERZ833608.1768-NODE-1768-length-12971-cov-2.516569_pt1 | contig 12971 bp, 8 predicted proteins | sample MGYA00519694_ERZ833608 | MGnify/ENA primary metagenome ERZ833608 (study PRJEB31850, sample SAMEA3708742) | human gut metagenome | biome: human gut; feature: human-associated habitat; material: faeces | place: China | collected 2014 ... | reverse complement strand
AGCATCAATCCTATCCATTGATAAAGGTAGGATATCTGACGAAAAACTAATAACTCCAGATGAAGGTGAGTTTGAATCTTCTTGTTTTCCACAAAAAGGAGGTATGATATTAATACGCGAAGACGGATGTTGGTATGATGACATTAAAAGGAATATAGATTTTTTAATTTCCCCCCTTATTAATGAAAATTTTTCTACAGAATTTAGCAAACATGTTGGGAAGGAATATTCATTTCTATTGGAAGTAGTCCCTAAAACAGGACAAATTATTCCACACCTTTTATTACCGAAAACACTATCTACTGACGAGCAAATAATTGTATCTTATTTAGAAAAACGAATAAGAAAGTTTCCTATAAACAGTTTTGGTCCACTAATAACCATTGACAAGAAAATGCTATATGGCCGATATTTTAAATTTATAATAGAAAATAAAAAGTTTAAGGTTGAAGACTACCTTGAATATCGATATTGAGATTGTATACAAAGAAAGCCAACTACTACAACATATTGTATTACAAACGCTTGTCCCACCCATTTAACACTTATAAGCGATTTGTCACATTCTTATTCTTCACAGATAAAAAATAGAACAAACTAACTCAAACTATAAATTATTACCAATCAAAGTTCCTCTTTATGAGTTTATAAAATTTCTCATTATATGGCTTGAAAAAAGCCTTAAGCTTATTACGAATATCACTAGGTAATTTTACATTATATTGTGAGACAAACTTATCATCTAAATTTATTGCATTCCAGTCCACATAGGGAATATTTAGAAATTGTTCAATCTTTCTGAGTGTAGATATGCGATTGTTTTTTAATTCACGATGTTCAATAACTAAAATATTCTCCACAGGAAAAAACTGATAATAACGCTCTAATTGTTCATAATAAAATCCACGATGTAGAAAATCAGGAAAAAAATCTATTGGCGTATTCTCCTGATTTCTTATCTTTTCTATTTCTAGATTGACCCAATACGAAAAGGGAAAATTCTGAGTATCAAGTAGCTTCTTTAATAAAATATTCAATTTTTCTTTATCAGGGAAAAGTTCATATTCATGTAAAAGCTGACTTTTCCTCCAATTTATCAACATGTTATATTGCGAATAAGCTCTATCAATGGGATTTCTAACAAGAAAAATAAATTTCAAATGAGGATTATATTCAAAAAGTCTTTCAGGAACCTCATGCCAATAAGAATACCAAGTAGTAGATTCAAACAAAAGACTATCGGATAAAGAATAACGGAAAGGAGGATATTCCTTCCACATATATTCCATAAAAAATGGAAATCCTTTCGCATATTCAGTTGGGTAAAGAAAAAAACCGGGCTCTTTAAAAAATGATCCCCAACAAGAAGGATGATGATGAAGGTAGTCATGCAAAGCAGTACTTCCTCCCTTTTGAGTTCCAATTATCATAAAATCTATTTTTCTAAACCAATTCGTTATCTCGTCCAATAAAGGATACATTAGTTTGTACGGACGTAGCTGAGAACCAAAAGTTGTAGCGCATTTCCAATAGCACTGAGGAGAATAAGATAAATACAAGTCAAATATATTTCCCCATACTGGTTTAGTATTGAATCTCCATTCTCGTTCTCTCGAATGTTTCCAAGCAACCCAAAACTGTCCTTCTGTTTTTTCTAATTCTTCCGATAATACATCAAGTAACGTAGGAAGGTGGAAAACAACGACAGCAGCCTTTCCAATCAGTCTTTTATCTAGAGTAACCTCCCATCCTTTTGATTCGAAACCTGAAGATAAGTGAAAAGGCAAATATTCTGCATTATTATACAACAAAATTAACGAACTATTTTTCATACATCCCGATCACTATTCTCTACCACATTCTTCATAACCGCTAGTTTTTTATAACTACTGCAAAATTAACATTTTATTTATTGGAACAAATCAATTCTCCCACTTTTCTATCAAAAAACAAGACAACTAACCAGTTTGAATAGTATTTGCCGTAATATTTAGTTATCATTTTAAAACATACTGATCCACAATATTTTACATCAATTTGACACTTTCAGGAAAATTATCGTGTTTACATAAAAAAAGATTCATATTCTTTACAAAGATGCAAAATTTATTTCTATCTTTACAGAATCACACAACTTTAAATTAATACTCATGAAGCAGAAACAGACTTTTATATGGTTTATGTGCTATTGTTTTATAATCAGTAACACAACATTGGGTCAAACTAAAACCCTGCCAATCTCGAACATGATTTTGAATTTTAGTAAATCTGAAGTAAAAAATACACCTATGCAATCCATAGATGGCTTTGAAGTAGACGCAGTTGTAGTTAATAAAGATCTTTTTCCATTTTCAGAACCAAAAATAAATTTAGAATATGACAAAATAAAATGGAGTTTATTGTATACCCTTTCTTCCAGCGATCCTTTAAGACGTACCCTCACTTTAATGCAGATCGAAGACGAAAATGGAATTAGTCTTATAGATGAATTAGCCGATAAATATGGAAAAAACAGCAATGGAGTTCCTGCTGTCTGGTATTCGGGAAAGATTGATGTTTTATTATGCCCGTTAAATATGTTTGGAGAAATTGTATCTAGAGAAAAAGCTGTATTAACTATTTCTAAGGGTATTGTTATCTCACAAGAAAATGTACCTATAAAAAAAGGAAGCATAGAAAAAAAGTCACAGAAAGCAATGATGACGGTTGCTGGTATGATAGTATGCGATATAATGATTTGGGAGCATTAGAAAAATTTGTAAACCAAGATGCTGTAACATCATCGATAAAAGCATTTGCGTTATCTATTTTAATTGTAACCGATAACCAAGGAAAAGAATCAGGATATATTTTATCCCCTCAAAAAACAGAAAAACAAGAAGAGAAAATATTGGTTAATAATCTTCTAAAGCGTATTAATCAGCTATCTCCTTGGAGTTTTGGATGGTTGGAAACAATAAATGGTTCAATTTTTCAAGGACGATATTTGAAAGCGGACTATTCGCAAAATACGGGCTGGAGATTTAATGATTATTTTCATTAAAACGACTCTGTCATAAAAGATTAAAGTTATGAAAAAGTTTCTTTTGCTAAGTATCTTATGTTATACTTATAACGTTTATGCCCAGCATTATATTCCGGTCAAAGAGATGATATCTAACTATAAAAAGCAAAAAGCTATCGATACTTTGAAGAATCATGATATTATTTATAATATTGAAGAATCTCCTGAAGCAGGAATATTTATGGAACAATCTCTATTACCATCCGACTTACAAAGACCAAAAGATATTCGTGCGGAATGGTGCTTTGAATATTCTTCAGGACAAAAGGCTATGTTATACTTAAAGAAAATATATTCATCAAAAGAAGGAAAGTCGAATGAAGCATCGATCTATAAGAATAAGTTGGCTGAAAAATATGGAAAAGACGATTTAGGGATTCCTGCAATATGGTATTCGGGGAAGATAACAGCCTTATCGTGTCCCAAAGACTTATTTGGAGAAATTGTGACGAAGAATGTAGCTGAGTTTGACATAGAAAAGGGACAGGTTATATCACGAAACTTTTTAGATATTGCAAAAACCGGAACGATGGAAGGTCCTCGTCGTTCTCGTCCTACTATCAAGTATTCGCCTATTGCCAGTACAGATGGTTGCTGGTATAGTAATCTTCAATATAAACTGGATTTATTAGAAGAGTTCGTTAATGGTAATTTGAAAAAGCATAAAACATCAACCACAAAATTTGGCGTAGATATCTTGTTGGTGACGAATAAAAAAGGGAAAACGACCGGATATTTATTATCACCCAATGAGATCATGAATAAAGAGAATCAAGCTCTGACCGAACAATTAATAAAACAGATCAGCAAGTTGCCTCGTTGGAGTTTTGGATGGTTACAAACGATAAACGGTTCTATTTTCCAGGGACGGTATGTAAAAGCAAACTATTCATCGGATACAGGATGGAAGCTAGAGGATTATCTTCATTAGAACAAAGAGTAACTTCTACTCAAAAGTAAAAGCTACTCTTCATTCCATATAAGATTGGGGGATATTCAGTAAGTTTCCCTATTTATTTGCTTTAATACGTTGCCCGTCTGCCTGAACAGCGTACAGTTCCGCTCCTTCAATGTCTGCTCCGGCAGGTACGGTAAATACAAACCGATTGGCAAACCATACTTTTTTGCCATCCTTGATTAATTCGAAAGCAACCGCCTGTTCGCCATTAGTCACAGTGTATGTTCTTCCGGAAACGGTATAACTTACAGTCTTGGTGATTTTCACATTGTTCTGGAATGTTTCGAAATACCCTACATCTCCTCCATCTTCGGATATACCTTTTTGATTGCCTCCGGCTCCTGCCTGGTATCTTCGGTCTTCAATGTATTCAATAGGCGGACATTTAGTGGGGAATGTTTTCATATAAGCCAGCGTCTGATTAATCATATCCTGTGTCACGGTATATGAAAAGCTTCCGTAAGCATACAACTTGAAACTGACCGGAATAAAGAATCCCCAGGCATCGAAGAATTCGGTCATATCCATATTAGCGGCTTTTGCTACGTTGCGTGCATACATCAGCTGTGCTGCGCCCGGATCATTGAAAGGTAACCAAAATTCAGGGGTACGTCCTTGTTCGAATATCTTACGGATGGTATTCGGTTTCTTGCCGATACGTTCGAAATATGTCCACAATTGCTGGTTGAGGCGCATATGCATTTCGGAGGCTTCTCCTTGATATAATCCATATTTATTGGCATCATCAGATGTCATGTCCTGAGGGGTAAATGCCAACGTGTTCGGGTCGCGCGGATGCATGAATCTGCTCCAAGGAGTCGGAGGCGCATACCGGTAAGTAGCTAAAGTCCCAATGGAGCTTCCACGTGATCCCCACTGGTTTATCTTGTACACCACATAATTAGAAAAGAGATTATTGCTCGATTCCGTAGTACTGGGCCAGTTGATAGCTCCCTGATGCATGTGTCCGAGTTCATGTCCCGGCCCCCATTCATTGTCCTGATTCTTGTCCATATCACGCGGATCGAAGTTGTTTTTGAACCCCCATCCATCTTTTGTGCTTACATCACCCGCTGCCATATTAATGTAATAATTGGTAGCATAAAGTCCGTCGGTGAAAGTCGTGACATGCATCAGTGAATTGAATTCTCCTGTATTCGAATAGGTATCGATGGCAGCCAGTTCCTGCTCCCAATCTATCAGGTTATCCCATCGTTCCATTCCTCTTACTACTCCATACTGTTTGAAGTTGTCCTGATTTTGCAGCAAGTCTTTCAGTGCTGTAAACAGAATCTTCCTGCCTTTCAATACAAATACGCATTTATCAGATCCGTCCAAAGTGACAGATTTTGCCTTCCGGATATATTCACGGAACAAATCATCGGTTTTATCCACAGTCAGATCCCATACATTGAAGCCTACCCGCGCATGTTCCGTTGTCTCCACATACTGGGGCGGAAAATGTATTTTCACTGCCGGCATGCCACGGGGATCAAGTTTCTGATAGATGACAAACAGATTTCCCGCACGTGAGAAAGAAAACTTGTTGATTCCGTTTTTCAGGAATCGTTCTTCACCGTCGGGCCCCAGATCCGAACAACACCTTAGTGAAATGGATTCACCTTGCGGTATGCCGTCTGCTAAAACAACCATCTCTTCACCCGCATTGGTTATGATACCGGTAGGGTTGCAAAGAGGCGAGTAGTAATTGGTTCTCAATTTATCTCCCCAATATTCGGGCACACTGTATGCCTGATATGACTGTATCCTGAATCTCTTTTCCGCTTCGGGATAAGTATTGCTCTGCAAAGACTTTGCCAGCACATTGAAAAATGCCGGAAGCCGATTGATGGCTTCGTCGGAAGCGTCCGGGAGGAGTTCACTGCATGAACGGTCGGTGAATACTGTTATCAGTTGTTCGTCAAGCGGATTTTCCGCAGCATGGAAAAATTCCATCTCGTCGCAACTGACGAAATCATTTAATCCGCTTTTAACTTTGAATTGAACAGCCGCAGGTACAACCGGATCGTTCAGCAATATCCTATGGCTGCCTCCTGCTCCTTTAAAATCATAATCTTGTATATGAATAAAATCCGTACTTCCTTGAGGCTTGATGTAAAGTTCGAATGCTCCGAAATTACCGTTACCATTCCGGCTGTGATATAGGATATAGTCTAGCGTAAGCTGATTCTGATCGAATTGATATTCAAGAGTAACGGGGAATTTTGCAGATTGACTCCATGTGGAATGATAACAGGTTCCGCCGAACTGACCGTCATAAGACTTCGATATATCCTGCCCCGGCTGATGGTCGGTGTCGTATCCGCCGGTAACTTTCAACTTTACATCCTTCTCCGGATTTACCCCCGAAATATCACTCGATTTCTTTTGTTGTTTGATTTCCGACTGGTCATAAATGTTTGTATTTTCTTTGGATACAAACTTGATCGTAGCATTCCTTTCTGTAGTCAGAGGATTGGAAGCAATGGAGAATATTCGTGTACTGGATGCCAGATCGGCTCTTGTATCAGGTACTTCTTTCTCGGTAATCCAGTCTTTGGCTTCCTCCGGAATGACTACTTCATAGTCTGTATTGGAAAGCAAGTTGACTTCTATATGATCGTTTCCTGTTCCCGCCACCTGAATGACACGGCTCTCTTCAGCCACTTCAATGATCAGGTCACCGCCTGTCTGCACAACTCTGAGTTTAGCAGTCAGCGCATTATTGGTGATAGTAATATTTCCTTCTCTGACTCCTTTTTCGGGACTGGATGTTGCCGAAACCGTCAATTCTGTATCCGATGCTTTCCTTGCCGTCAGCCATTCTTTTCCCTCGGTTACCGATGCATTCCACTCCCGGTTCGATTTGACAGGTACGGCTACTTCCCCACCTTCTTTCTTGAATCCAATGGATTTCTGGACTTGCAGCACCGGCTCTCCCTGCAGCTCCTTATCATCACTCTTGCAAGCATAGAGAGTAGTGACTCCCACCAGCAGAATAAGAGAGATACATAGTATGTGTTTTACCTTATCCAATAACATAGTATTTATAATTTTTGTTGTTTTTCCATTTCATTGACCAGACTATCCAAATCGAAGTCAATGTTATATTCATTCTCTATCTGAATCTTTTTGATTTGCTTCACCAGCGAATGCGGCTTCAGTCTTCGGATCATCTCTATTTCCAAAAGCCTGTTCGGAAAACGTTTGCGAATGCCATCGATGTCTTTCATATAAATGCTGTCTGCTCCCTGATAAAGCGCATTGGCGGATTCTTCAAGAATAAATGCTCCCAAACTGTCAGGATATTGTTCGAGCACTGCCCGCAGAATTTCCAGACTTTTTCCGAAACTTTGATGCGCATCAGCATTCATATCTTTAGCCGCCTGAAACAATCCTAACTGAAACAGGTATTCTCCTGTTATCGCTTTTCTCTCCATTGCCAAAGTCTGGACATGCAATGCGGAATCCAGCTCCCCCATCTCAGCCAGTAGTTTAGCTTTGGTACCATAATAATCGGGGTTGAGACTGTCAATCGACAGTGCCCGGTCCAGAAGGCTGATACACTTCCGGGTGGAATCGACATCATAAGACGATTGCAGGATGGCTACTGCCTGTTGATAAAAACTGTCGGCACTGAGATTTACGGGATGGGGACGAATGTCCGGTTTCTGCCGTGAATGACAACCGATGGCTGTGCAAATTAGCAGCAAAACAAGTAATATGATATTCAGTTTCTTTGTTTTCATGTACATGATTCTCAATAGTCGGATAATATAAATAAAAAAAATGACTGACAGGGAGTTTTATAGGAAAATGTGTCTAATCTAATCTTATTTCCTCCCCGCCAGTCTTTCCATTAGTTTATCAGATGCCTAACTGCTCTTTGGCCCAGGCTTCATCATGCCTTACTCTGTAGAGATACATCTCAGCCATATTCCACCATGCTTTATTAGCGTTAGTATAGTCCAATGTGGCTTGATTACGGCGACCCGTAGGAGTAAATCGGATATAGTTGTAAGCTTGTTTACCATTCACATTGTTTTTAGCGGTAGCATGACCACCGTTTGATGTCGGTAAATTGAACTCTTCCGTACCCATGCTTTCAAAGTATTCACCGTTGGTACTTCCGTAAATAGTTGCGATCGTTACGTCGCCCCCATTATTTATGCCAGTCTGACGCGCATCATATTCAAAACGAAGCCCTTGCAACGGTTTGTTCAGTTTAATCTGCACGTAATGGGCTTCTGATACGACTGGATCTTGCCATCTGGAATGATAATAAGTTCCACCTTTGCCGTCAATCAAAGCAGGTAAGCCACCTCCATCACCGTCCTGTGTCGCATTAGCAGAAAGCATATCAACAGTGAGAATGACGCGTTCCAACTCGGAAGCTTCACCGGAAGTACCTGTAATGATTACAGGACTCTCAGTCTCCATTCCCGTAGGACCGTAGGTCTTGAAAGTAAAGGAATATTCACCAGCACACTGATAGGTATCATCTATGATAGCCGATGTTGTCTTGAATCCATCTATTTCTATCTCTTTATTTTCTTTTGTGACCTTATCATAATACGTGATTTTCACTTTACTATAATCCACATCTTCCGGTGCTTCCCATTGCAGAGTGATGTGTCCGGCTCCCGGTGTAGCGGTAGCATTCACCACATTTACAGGAGGAACGGGAACGAATCCTGCTTGTTTCACAGTAACTGTAAAGCTGTTTGGATCAACCGGATCTTTACTTGTGAACGTTATCGTTCCTTCACGGGGTTGTTCTACAACTGCGGTGTTAGGCTCTATGATGAAGCTTTCGGAAGCATCACGCAATGCTCCTCTGGTGAGCGGTGCAGTTGCAGGCTTAATCCATGTTTGAGCATTTTCGTCAATCACATATTCATATTCCGCACCCGCAGGACCGTTCACTTTGAAAGGAATCGTGATCGTTTCGCCCATTGCTTTCACTTCAAAGACCTTGTGTGCATCGTCAATGTCAACAATATATCCTCTCGGCTGCTGCTTGATAATGAACGTGCCGACACAGTTGTAATTCTGTGACGACTGAAGGGTGATTGTACAATACCTCACAATGGTATCAGTATTCTGATCCAAACTGAATACCAGATTTTTCTTGACGATATCTTCCGCTTTTACAGCTTTTTGTCCTTTCTTTGCTTTCAGCTCTTTCGGTTCGTTAAAGCGTACCCAGTTACAGGTATCCGGTACAGTGATGACATCCAGATTCAGATTGGTATTCACCTGGATAGAAAGTGAAGTCGCTTTAGCATCCCCCGCCTTCATTCCATCATCCGTCAATCCGGGTATATCGATCACCGGTTCCAAGCCGAACTGTTTCACACTTATGGAATAACTCTGGTGACCGTATGCTATCGTAACTTCTGCTATACGCTGTTTATAGCCTTCATTCTGATCGGCAGAAACCGTGACTTTACCTTCCTGCTTTTGTAGTTTGCACCATTCGGCATTCGAACTTACCGTCCAGTTATCGAGCGCCACGTTGGTCTCCACTTCTATCTCATGTTCGCCGCCGGAAAGCGGAAAAACAACAGCCGCCTGGCTCTCGCTGGGAATGGTCAATGTCAGTACATTGAACTCAGTTTCATAATCAGGACCACAGGAAGAGAGAGCTACGAAAGTTCCCAGGATTCCTGTCAGTCCGATGATTAGTATATTTTTTTTCATATTATTAGATGCATTACAAGTTTTCTACTCTTGGATTGAATTGGTATCTCAGTTTGGCATTTACCTCCCTGTAGAGGTCGGTAGACTTCAAACGGTATTTGTAATGGAGGCGGAACTCCTTATAATAAGTGGAGCGTCCGTCGGGCGTCCGGATGACATTCAATAAATACGTATTGTCATATTCGCCGATGGGTGTGAGCTGCACTACGTCGATGCTTTGATACGGCAGGATAGTGAGTTCCTTTGCCAACGGATTCTCGGGCAACTGTGCTCCCATTTCCAGAATGATGCTCCCCTTATTGATGATATCCAGCGCAGTGGTATAGTCAGTGAAATTTTCATCACCGGCCATCAAACGTACAGAGTTCTCAGAGATAGGAAATACACGGTTGGAATTGGTCGGACGGCGAACTTCACTATACCCATCCGGATTCGGGATAATGACCGTACTACTGGTGTAATTGTAGTAAGTTGCCGTCTGCGTGGACGCATAGTAATTCTCCTTGTGGATACGAAGCAGCACGTGCCTCTTTTTCGGATTACAGTCCGGTGTTCTCAATGAATCTATCTTATATTCGAGAAAATAGATGGAGTCGGGTGAAATCTTTTCCAGATTTTTCAGATACACCGGAAACATAGCCTTGGAAGAGCCGGCGGAAATGTTCATTTCCATCGTTGGAAATTCATAGCATTCTTCCGGCAAGTACTTTGCAAAACGGGCTTTATTGATATCAAAATTGGATTTGTTGTAAGCCCTCAACAGTGTATCGGAATGTTGCAGCACCACTGTTACCGGTTCGTCGGTAGCCTGCGATCCACTCAACGAAGCTACCACGAAAAGGGTATCTCCTCCCTGCTGCAACTCAGCTACCTGGCGATCATATACCAAGTTGGAATTACTGAGTAAATTTACTTCTTTGCGGAACTGTTCCTGATCGAAATCATACTTATCGCAACCACTTATCATAACCAAAGCAGAGCAAAGAATTATAGTTAATATCTTTTTCATATTATCTTTCTGTTATTCTTGTTTTTCATTATCTGTCCCATCCCGGATTCTGGTCCATGGAAGGTACTTTCAGTAATTCAGAGTGACTGATCGGCATAAATACCATTTTGGGCAGTGCGACGCGATCGCGGATATTCTGTTGGTCAATGGTCACGATGTTCCAGAATCCCGGATTGCCGGCGACGTCCGTACGGTCTTTTTGTACATCCAATCCCTGCCAGTTAGACGTATTGGCATCCTCGGTAAGGTAAGTACCCCATCTACGGGTATCGAAATAGCGGTAGCCTTCGTTGAAAAGTTCCACTTGTCGTTCATTACGGATGATCTGCTCAAATCTCTCCACCTCGTTGAAGTCACCCAAAGCCGGACCGGGTAATCCGACACGATAGCGGATCATATTGAAGTATTTAGCCATTTCCTGAATATCACGGCTGACAGTCACTTCGACATCCGTACCTGTCATATCAGGAGTAGTAACGGTGACCGTACCCGTCACCCGGTTCAACGCTTCTACATATTCAAGAAGTACTTCGGCATAACGGATGATGGCAAACGGTTTAGGCTGAGTAACAAATGCGCCTTTCACACTTCCTTTTCCGCTCGACCATGAATCGTCAGGATGGACAAACTTGACGGGAGTGTAGCCGCTGATATTGTAATCATTGACGTTATTTCCCGCACCGGCCAACCCGGCTTGCGTATCATCATGAGAATACCAGAACTGCTGGTTGACATAGGTTGCGTCGGAAGAAGCGGAACTCATAGTCCACAAGCGTCCGGGAAATCCGATGGAAGCATAGAAACGTGCCGAACGGTTGTCATACATCTTCGGAACATCACCTCTCAACTGATAGTTTCCCAGCACTTTATTCGTACCTATTGTCTGACTGAGATCCGCTACATACGGATAGTCTGCCGATGCATTGTGGATGTCTCTGCCATCCATCATCAGGAAGCAATCGACCACTCTCTGAGGTACGGACATGCCGCCCCAGCCTCCGAATTTAACAGGGAACGAGTGGTGCGTGTAATTAGTCACATTTTGGGATGCCATTGCCCAGATAAACTCTTTATTGGTTTGAATAATACCTTCACCGTTGAACATATCGGCAAAAGAATGGTAAGGGTCGATACCACCCGCACCATCGGGGAAAGGAGCCGTAGGAACATTATCTGCCAACGGATAAGGGTATTGATTGTCCGGTGCCACTGTGAACAGTGAATAGTATTCCATATTGATCACTTGCTTTGCGGCAGCGGCTGCTACCGCCCAACGGTCGGGATCATAAGTCTGGTTTACGTAATCGGCACCGTCGCTTTTGCGCTTCCAATTGCTAAAGCACAAGCGGGCGGCATCACCGCCATTGAACAACGGAGAAGCTTGGAACAGGCGCAGACGGGCAATCAACGCTAAAGCTGCCCCCTTGGTAGGACGGTCGGAATAGCTGATACTCTGCTCGGTCGGTCCATAAATACCTTGTGTGGCAAGCTTGAATTCATTGCAAATATAATCCACCGATTCATCGTATGTAGACCGTTCCCTGTCATAGTATTCCGCAGATTCGGAAGTACCTAGTACTTCGTCTCCGACAATGAGCAACGGACCGTAGTTCATCAGTAAATGGTAGTAGGCATAACCGCGCATAAAGTGTACGTATCCGATGTAACGTCTTCTGTCGGCTTCTGTCATATCAGACACTTTATCGATATTTTCCAGCATCCGGTTACATCTTGCCACTACTACATACATGCTATACCATATATCCTGCCGCAGGTTTCTTCCGTTGACAGTACCAACACTGAATTGCGCTCCCCAAAACTCGTTGGTCTGCCATCTGACGGCAATCTCGTCCGAGGCAGTTTCTCCCGGATTCCATGAGTTTCCCCAAATGGCACCCGCGTCGGGAAAACGGGTCGGGGTGTTCCAAAGGTATCCTTCGGCATTTTTCATGCTGTGGAAAATGGAATCTTCCTTGAATGTAGCCTGAAAATAATTGTCTACATCCAGAAAATTGCAGGAACTGAGCAGCAAAGAACTGCCGATCACGGCTCCCAAAAGTATTTTAATTCGATTTTTCATAAATTTTTCAATGTTATGTGATTAGAATCTTAAGTATACCTGGAATGAATAGGTAGCAGGTATCGGATAGACAGCACCATTTGCCGATGCTTGTTCGGGATCGAAATATTTCACATTGTCGAAAGTGCACAGGTTATTCGCCACAAATTCCAGATCG
>ERZ833608.1760-NODE-1760-length-13015-cov-7.254167_pt1 | contig 13015 bp, 2 predicted proteins | sample MGYA00519694_ERZ833608 | MGnify/ENA primary metagenome ERZ833608 (study PRJEB31850, sample SAMEA3708742) | human gut metagenome | biome: human gut; feature: human-associated habitat; material: faeces | place: China | collected 2014 ... | reverse complement strand
GCGTCACGTTTTTGAGCATCGGCTACCAGGCCATGAAGGCCATCGCCACGTTCCTGGTCACCTGGTACAACTACTTTAGCCGTCGCTTCTTCCTCGAGGGCGCGCAGTCGTAGACGGCCCAACATAATCTCGCTTCGCAGCCGGTTGGAATTCACATTCCAACCGGTTTTTTGTTTGCAGAGCCTGCCGAAGAAGGCGGACTATGGCACATGAATGGGACGCAGTTTCCCCATGAGCACCGTTCCGGAAAGTGCATCCCAGATTGCAGCCTCAGAATGGGATGTAGCTTCCGCAACGCCGTCCTAGCGGAAAGTGCGTCCCGGAATTCGCCTTCAGAGTGGGATGCAATTTCCGGTTGAACCTCGATTGAGAAACGGCGTCCCATTCGCATAAAAACGGACGGCTCGGATGTTGGTCCGAACCGCCCGTTTGGCGCGTTATGTCGAGGCTTCTAGCCCGTTACGTAATACCAAACGACGGTGTCGCCATTGGAGAGAACGTAGTTGCTGCAGGCCGTGTTGGGCGTTACGCCGTTGATGGAGTACATCCAGCCGCTCGTGCCGCCATGCTCCTTCTCGGCCAAACCGCCGATCGCAGCGACATACGTGCCGTACGACGAGCCGTGCGCGTTAATGGAAAGACCCAGCGCGCACAGGGCATCGTAGGCCGTGGCGCCCTCGTTAAAGGTAAACGTACCGCCAGACGAGACGGGATTGCCCACGGCACTTGATGTGACCGAGACCGTCACGGTAACACGTCCAGGCTGCTGCGAGCCGCCCTGGCTGTCCACAGAGGCACCGCCACCGTTAGAAGTGGACCCACCGCCGGTCATCGATCCCCCGCCCGAAGATGAGCCGTCAGAAGCGCTCGATCCGCCAGTGGACTCAGAATTCTGCGAACCCGATTTATCCCCGGACTTCTTGCCGCCCTTGCCTTCGGACTTCTTCTCTTTCGAGTCCTTGTCCGACTTCTTGTCCGAAGACTCGGAATCGTCCTTGGAGTCAGATTCGACCGAATCCTTGGACCCAGAGCTCGCATCATCCGAAGATTTTGAGCCCTTGACTCCAGTCTTACCCGAAGCGCTAGTCGAGCCGGAAACCGACGCATCCTTGGCAACAACGCTTTCCCCCGTCACGGTCTCGACAATCCAATCGATGGACCAGGCACCGCTGGCGGAAGGGTGAACAAAGCCCAGCGAGACGACAATCAACACGATGCAGGCGGCCGTCAGGGCACCAAGCAGTGCCTTGCGCCGAGGGGCGGACGCCGCCGAAGCGGCGCCCTTTTGCTTTGCATCGTCGAACTGAATGAACGACGAGTCGGGCTGCTTGGACTCGGCGTCCTGAAGCTTATCGAACACAGCCCTCACCTACCGACGCTTGGTAAATACGAACACGCCGATGACGGCAAGACCGATCACGCCAGCCGCAACGCCGACGATGGCAAGCGGATTGAAGCCAGACTGCTGCGCGGGAGCCTCAGCGGACTTCTTAGCGGTAGTCGCGGCGACCGAGCCCGTATCGGACTTGGAGCCGGACTTGCTGGACTTCTTATCAGACTTCTTGCTGTCCTTCTTGTCGGACTTGTCGGAATCCTTCTTGGAATCCTTGCCGTCCTTGGTCTCGGTCGTGGTCGTGGTCGACGACACCGTCTTCTGGCCAGGCGAAACGGCGCCGCCAGGCTGCTGGCCGTTTGTGCCGCTACCGGAGTTGCCGCCATTGCCAGAGCCGCCCGCATTGCCATTGGAGCCGCCGTTGGAGCCAGAGCCACTGTTACCACCAGGGTTGACGGCATTCTTGGTCCACTTGGCATACAGCGTTATATCTGCCGTCACCGCGGCGTCAAAGTCGTACGCCTCAGTGCAGGCCTCATCCGTGTACCAACCGGCAAAGGTATAACCCTCACGCGTCGGATCGGCGGGCTTAACCAGCTTGTTTCCCTTAAACACGGCAGAGCTCGAGGACGACCCGTCACCATATGCCAGGACGACGTTAATGCCGTCACTCAGGCGGAACAGCGTGCCGGAATCGTTGATGTAATAAAGGTTGCCGTAACGGTCGGAAACAACAGGCGAGTCACAGTACTCGTTGTGACCAGATGCGTCATATGCCAAGGTCGCTTCGGCATCGCCCATCTTGTAACGGTACACACCGCCGCCGGAAATACGGTTTCCCTTGTTATCAGACTGGGCGCTATTGACCGTAAAGTACACGTAGGTCCCCTCGGCCTGCTTTGAGACCAGCGGCGCAGCCTTAATGCCGCCCGCGGGCAGCGCTGTACCGTCAGAACCAGAGACAAGCTTGACGTTCATGGCCTTGAGGTCAACGATTGCCAACGCGGACGAATCGCCCTTTTCGCCACCAATCAGCAACGTGTTGTCATCAAGAAGCGTCGGAATCGACGCACAGCCCGTCAAACCAAGGTCGACGGTCTTTTCGGACAGCGACAGCTCGCTCCGCAGCGAATCATCGAACGAAATCACATGCAACCTGCCGTCGCGCGTGACCAAATACATGGTTTTGCCGTCCTGCGACACCACAATGCTCGAGTTTGTCGTTACGCCGAGGGAAAGCTCGCCTAGCACCTCGCCGGTCTTTTGATCGAGCACTTCCACCGTTCCGGAAGACGTGGGAACCACGAACTTGCCGTCCACGGCAACGCCGCCGGTCCAGTAGTAGCCCTCATTCGCGTTATTGTGCCTCCAGACTTCCTTGCCCGATTGGATGTCAATGCAGACGACAAAGCCGTTGACGAACTTAGCTATATCCTTTGTTGAATCAGCCGTCCCAATATACAGGTAGTCGCCATCGACCGTTAGCGAAGAGCTCGACTGGGCCTTGGCACTTACTGCCGAAGTCATCCAAACCGTCTTGAGCTTGTCGACCGTCAGAGCCTGCACCGAGCCACCGCTGAGCGGTACCATGACCAAACCCTTTGCGTACACGGGGCGAGCAGTGTAGCTCACGCTAGCCTTGAGCTTCGCAGATGAGGCCACTTCGCCCGTCTGGCAATCAATCTTAAGAAGCTGGTCATTGACCGCCAAATAGATGTAGCCGTCAACGATCACTGGCTCGCTCGCGTTTGCATAGCTTCCGCCAACATACTGCTTGTAGTTAAACGTCCAAGCCTCTGCCGTGGTGCCCGTGGGGGTATCGGCATCCGTTACGGCATTTCCAAAGCCATTAGCGTCGGATTTGGAATTGACGGGTCGATCGGCGTCCGGCTCAACGACAACGCCGTTCACAAACTCGGCAGGACGTTTGCCGTCAATCAGATAGCGCCAAACGAGCTTATCACCAGAGTTAAGTTTGGTCTCATCCAGGCTGCCATCGACACGAACGCCGTTGACGTATGCCTGCCAATAGCTAGTCGACTTATTGGCCAAAACCGTACCGTCAACAGTCGACGTCACACTATAAAGCTCGACGCCGCCCAAACCATACGGACGCAGATTGATGAACTGGAAGCCAATACCGAGGCCCTCAAAATAGCGCTTGGTAACTTCCTGCACCGTCGAGCCTTCATCGACAGCAAGGGATGCTTCCCCTGCCCACATCTGGGACATCTTGCCGTCATCTACGCCATAAAGCGTCGCGGAAACCGTAATCTGCTTGGCGGCGTTCTTGGTCCACTTGGCGTACAGGGTAACGTCGCCGGAGACGGGCGTCGAGAAGTCGTAGGCCCGCGTGCACCCCGCATCGGAGTACCAGCCGGCGAACGTGTAGCCCTCGCGCGCGGGGTCGTCCGGCCTGGCGGCCGCCTTGCCGTCCTCGACCTTCTGCGCGGCGACCGCGGAGCCCTCGCCCGCGTCGAACGTCACGGTGTGGATGGCAGGGGCCTCGGGCACCTCATATACCCAAGAGACGTCGTCGCCGCCCTTGAGCACAATGCTGCTCGCGCCGAGCTGCGCATACTCGCCGTTAACCACAAGCGACCAGTATGCCCACCGGTTGTTACCCATGTCGACGGTGCCGAGCACGCGGCCGTCGGGCGACGTAATGCTATTGAGCCTCCAGCCGTACTGGGTGTCCGGCGTGGCGTCGTACACGAGACCCGCCCGCTCAAACAGAGTTTCGGAAAGGTCGGCCGCCGTCGCGCCCTCGGGGAGCTCGAGCGTAGTCTTGTCCGCCCAAACCTGACTCTTGTTCTCGGCATCGACGCCAGTCACCGAGCCGGTAACCGAAATGGTTACCGGAACTTCCTTCTTGCTCCACTTGGCGTAGACCGTGACGTCGGACGAAATGGCCGAATCAAAGTCAAACGGCTGCGTCCCGTCCGCATCGGCGAACCAGCCATCAAAGACATAGCCTTCGCGCTCGGGGTCGGCAGGCCTTACGGCCTTGCCCCCCTCGTCGACCGCCTGGTCCGCTACGGCCGATCCCCCGCCCGTGTCAAAACGGACGGCGAAGGTCTTGACGGCAGGAGCCTCCTTGCCGGCGACAGCGAACAAGCTGCCCGAGTCGTTTATGTAGTAGAGCGTGCCGTCGGCACCGACCGCGGGCGTGCACATGCCATAGTCCCGGTTGGCCGAAGCGGGGGTATAGATCTCCTCGGCGGCCTCGTCCCCGACCTTGTAGCGGTAGAGCGCTCCGGGCTTGTTATTACCCGTGAAGTACACGTAGGTGGCGTCGCCCTGCTGGGAGACGACAGGGGTGGACTTGACCTCGCCCGAAATGAAGCCGGTCGTTGTCTTGGAGACAGACGCGATAACGGACATGTCGTCGGTATCGACGACCGTCAGCTGACCGTAATAGCTGCCGTACTTACCCGCTCGATCAGCGCTCACACCGCCGACGTAGATCCTGTTACCGGCGAGAACCGGCGTCGAGGTGGGGCCGAACGACTCGGCGCCCTTGCCGTCTTTGCCGCTATTGGAAACCGAAACCCTGTCGAGCTCCGTCAGGACGCCAGCGGTACCGACGCCGAGCTTGTGCAGGTAGCCGTCGTAGCTGACGACGTAGACAACCTTGCCGCCGGGCGCGACCGTGACCCCGGACCTCACGGAGGCGCCAAGGCTCAGGCTCGAGACCGACTTGCCCGTGGCGAGATCGACGGTCTCGACCGTACCGTCCATGTTGCCGACAAAGCCGTAGTCTCCCGACACTCCCATGCCGGTCCAGTAGTAATTGGCCTTGGTACCGACAGCCCGCTGCTTCCAGACAGTCCTGCCAGTCGCCAGGTCAAGGCAGACGGAGTAGCCGCCCGGGCCGGACCAGCCGGCGCTCGTCTGGAAATAGACCTTGCCGGCAGACACCGTAAGGTTGCCCTGGCACTGCTGCGCGCCGCCCTCGCCATCGGGGAGCTTCTCGCTCACCCAAACGGTCGTGAGGGCGTCTGCCGTCAGCGCCTGCACGCGCCCGTCGCCCAGCGGGACAAGCACCAGGCCGTCCGCATAGGCCATGCGCGATACAGACGAGATGGCGCTCACGAGCTTGGCGCTCTTAACGACATCACCGGTCTTGGCATCACGCTGGTAGAGCGAATTGCCCGCCGCGATAAAGAGGTAGTCGCCGGCGGTAATCGGTTCGGAGACATACGTGGACCAGTCGGACGACTCCTTGAGCTTGGCGACCCATTTTTCCTCGGTAGCGCCCGTGGGGGTCGGGGCATCGGTAGCACCCGTTCCGGCCGCGGGCCACGAGCTGCTCCAATCGGGGCCCTTAGCACTCGGGTCGACGACAACGCCATCGACCTCGGTTGCCGGTTGTTTAAAGTTATAGAGATAGATCAGGGACAGGGAGTCGCCCGGCTTAACCTTGTAGCTCGAAACGCCCTCGGAGGCAGATTCGCCGTTGACGTAGAAGCCCCAGCTGCGAGAGTAATCGTCCGTGGTGCCAAGCTCCACTCCGCCGGCAGACGTAATCGACTTGACGAACACGCCCCAGGACTCGGTGGGGGCATCGTATGCCAGGCCGGCAGCATCGAGCGCCTGCTTGATGAGGTCCCAAGCAGTGGCGCCAGAGTCGGCAGCATATGTCACGGCGACGCCGTTGAGCCAGGCATCCTGCACCGGCGTCGCGGCATCCGGGTTCTTGACGCCCACGATCGAGACCGTGGCGGACTCATCCTTGGTCCACTTGGCGTACAGGGTAACGTCGCCGGAGACGGGCGTCGAGAAGTCGTAGGCCCGCGTGCACCCCGCATCGGAGTACCAGCCGGCGAACGTGTAGCCCTCGCGCGCGGGGTCGTCCGGCCTGGCGGCCGCCTTGCCGTCCTCGACCTTCTGCGCGGCGACCGCGGAGCCCTCGCCCGCGTCGAACGTCACGGTGTGGGTAATCACCGCAGAGCCGTCAACATAACGGTATTCGACAACGTCACCCGGCTGGACGACATACTGCGTCGCGCCGACATCCGCCATGGCGCCGTTGACGTGGAACGACCAATAGCGATAGGGAGCACTCCAATCAGAACCAAGAATGCGCCCATCTTTGGTCTTCAGCGAAGTCAAGCCAAGCGAGTTGGTCTCAAAATCGGTGCAGCCGGCGTTCTCGAGCACTTGCTCGAGAACGTCCTCTGCAGTCTTATGGTCATCATACTGAACGGGAACCTGAGTCAAAGGCACAATGGACTCGGGCGAACGCTCAGAATCACCAGCGTTACCCGTGAGCCCTGTCACACCGGCTGTGACGATAATCGTCTTTCCGGCATTGGGATCTTCGACGCCAGTTGTGCCTAAAACCGTCAGCGTTGCCGATACGTCTTGGTTGACGAGCTTGGCATACGTGGCATTGTCGGAATAACGCTCGGCATAGCGAGCGTACTTTTCGCTCGTCAGGCGAGACGAGATTGTAACCTTCGTGTTGTACTGCGGCTGCGTGACCTTGAGGTTCTCGGCAGAAACAATGGAACTGTTGCTCGACTTAAACAGACGCCAATCCTGCCCGGACATCGCGTCATAGCCAGGCAGATCCACCGGAACAATACCAAGGGACGTCGAATCGGTCGTTGCCTTGTTGTAGCTCCAGGCAAGGTTGCCGTCGGCATCGAGATATGCCTTCTGAAACGCGTGCATGTCCGCCGAAACGGCATTGGCGTCCTGGCCATTCAGAATGGCGGCAGCATAGCCGTCCTTCGCCTTTTCCATAAGAGAAAGCTCGGCGTCGAGCTCGTCCTGGTCCTGCGGGGCAATCGCAAAATCGAGGGTCTTACTAGCCGTGACCTCGGAGTTCGACTTGTCGGTCACCGTGAGGGTGATCTTGGTGTTTGCAGCCTTGGCTCCGGGCAGCGGCTGATAGACCGTGCCCTTGTAACCGTTGAACGTGATGTCATCGGTGCTGGCGGAGTACTCAACCTTGTAGTACTTGCCGTCGATATTGAGCGTGCTCGTGCGCGGCATCTGCAGGTCGGCGGTCAAGCCGTCCTTGTTGGCGACCGTGTCGGTGCCGGAATACTTGATGTTGTCGTAGGTAAAGGCCGCATCGACCTTCTCCTGGAGCGCCTTCTTGTCGGCGGCGACCTTCTCGGGATCGCCCTTGACCGTCACGACAAAGTCATGCGAGCCGGCAAGCTTGATGTCGCCGCTCGTAACCGTAACCTTGGCGGTCAGCGTCACGTCTCGATCGCTCGATGCGCGCGAAACCTTACCCATCTTATCTTCCCAGCTATAACCAGAAACAAACAGGCGCTCGGTGTCGGAGCTTGTCCATTCAACAGAGAATTTCTTTGCGGAACCCGCCTTGTACGGAAGCGTGACATTTTGGGTCACGCCATCGGCGGACTCGCCCGCCGCGTAGCCAATCTGCAGGGATTCGGCGGCTCCGTCAAGAAGGTCTTGCAGCTTAGCCTCGTCCCAAGCAACCTGTACCGACTTGTTAGGCTGATAATACTCGGTCTTGCCATCGCGTGACAGCTCAAACATGACGTCGGCGCTGCGCAGGCCGTCGATGTTGTAACCGGTGTAATCGTTGGGGTCAATGAAGAAGAACGTCACATCGCCGTTGGTCTTACCCTGGGCGTCGGAGATACCGACCGTGGCCTTGGCATCCTCGGCCTTAAAGGCAACGCCGCCCTCGGAGACCTTGACGTCAATATCGGTAAAGCCCAAATCGGCAAGCTGCGCCTTCAGCGCGTCATTGACGTTGCCGCCCTTGGCGCTGTAATCAACGGCGATCTGCTTATTGGCATCGTTGAGCTTTTGGACTGCGGCCTCGAGCGAGCCCGCGGCGATAACCTTGTTGGCGGAGACGAGCTCGACCGTCGAGCTGCCGCTCGTGGAGACAGCCTTCAGATACTTGCCCGTGGCTGAAGCCGAAACCGTCGCCTCGGCGCCCGACATATCGGGCAGCAGCGTCCAGTCAGCCGCCGGAGCCTTCGCATCGTCTGCCGCATACCAGGCAACAGTCGCCTGGTCGGTGACATCGATGCCATTGGTGGCCGAACCATCGGCGCGCTTGGCCTGCGCCGTCGCCTTAACGCTATCGCCCGAGACGAGATGGGTCGAATCGCTATTGATCTGCGGCGTAGTTGTCACGCGCAGCAGGTTATACTCCCCCGCCGCGGTAACGCTGTCGGACGATACCCACTCAACCGTGTTGTCGAGAGCACTCGCCGTAACTTTGATGCGCTTGCCGACAAGCGCATCCGTAAGAGTCAGGCTGCCATCGGTCTTGTCGATGCCGTCGGTGAGCTCGGTCCAATCGGCATCGCCCTCGCCCTTGGCATACCACGCCATGGTCAACTCGGCATCGTCGGGCACGTCCTTCGTCGAGCCCGACCAGCTGCCCGGAACCTGCACGCTCGGCGTGATCTTTGAGCCCGCGCTCAGCGTAACGTTCTTATCGGCAAGCTCAATGCCCGCCAGCTTGTACTGACCCTTAAGCGTCACGGGGCCGAGCGGAGCTACGGACTGCGTGCCGCCGTAGGAGCTCTTCTTCTGCGTGCTGGAAACGGTGTTTTCACTCGTCACCTTCACGCGCAGATACTTGCCAGCATAGGCGGCGTCAACGGTATAGGTAACCTCGGTAGCACCGGGGATATCGGTATAAGCGGAGTCATAGCTCGAACTGGTATTTGCATACTGCCATTGGTAGGTCACATTATCGGTGCGGTCGATATAGCTGTAGCGCGAACCGTCCTTTTTGCGGACCTTAGTCTTGAGCGTATCACCCACATGTACGCCGTTGGTGGCAGGAGAGCCCTCGAACTGCACGTCGTAAAGCTCAACTTGGCCAGCGACGGAGACAGGACCCGCAGCATAGTACGGCTTCTGCTCGCCATAGCCGCCGTTGGCCTTGGCCACGACATAGCAGCCCTTAAGGGCAGCGGTCACTGTCAGGGTGTTGCCGGTCTCACCCTCGATAGGCGTGTTGCACGAGCTTGCGGTGTTCGAGGTGCCCTTATACCACTGCCACGTGATATGTGAATCGGTGGTAACGTCGGTGGAACCCGCCTTGGCGGTCGCCGTAATCGTGGAGCCAACCTCAACCTTGCCCGAAGTCGGGCTCATAGTCACGCTCGTGACATTAATTGAACCGACGGCAGCGACGAGAGCGCCCGTCGAGTTGGTCAAGCTCGAAGAGCCGATCTTCGAGGACACCTTGCACTTGAGGTACTTGCCACCCAAAGCGTCGGTAAGCTCGAGGGTCTCACCCGTGGCACCCGCAATGTCGGTATACGTGCCACTCTTGGTGTCAGAGCTCTGCCACTGATAGTTGAGCTTGCTCGCGTCGACGAACGCGCCGTACGCGCCGCCCTTCTCCTTGGCGCGGGCCTTAGCGGTATCCCCCACCGCAAAGACGCTCGTATCGTCCTTGGTATTGATGATGGACACGGCCGAAATCTCGACCGCACCGGCCTGCTTGACCTTGCTGGAAGTGGTCTTGTTCACCGTGTTGACGCCAGCGTTGGCCTCGACCCTGATGTACTTGCCCTCAAGGTCGTCGCCCACCACGAGCGAAGCACCCGTCTGTCCCTCGATCTTGGTAAAGCCCGAGTACTGCGAGGTGGATGCGGACCACGTGTAGGTAACCTTGGCGTCGGCGGGGGCTTGCTGATAATAGCTTATGTACGGAGTCGCCGTCAGGGTATCGCCTATGCTCGGCGTGTCGCTATTCAGCTTGACGCTGTTAAGCTCCATCTGACCGGCGCCCAGCACGGGGCCAGGAATGTAATTGGAGTTAATGCCCGAGCCGGAAGAAACGGACGGACCATAGTAGTCCTTGCCATCAACCGTTACCTTGCAGATGAAGTATTTGCCTTCCATCGCGGCGGTGACGGTGAGCGACTGCTCGTGGCCTACGACCTCGGTGTAGTCGGCGACATTGCTGCTGGCCCTAGTCGTACCGGCGAGCCAGGTGTAAGTCCAGGTGCCGGGATTGGCAACGGACTCAGTCGAAGTGCCGTACCAGTCGTCCTCGACCTCATCGTACATATTTGCCCAGAGTGTATCGCCCGCGCCGAGCGCTCCAGACTTCGTGGAATACGAGTTGTCCTTATCCTTGGCGTCCTGAATGAAGACCTTTGCCTCATCGGAAAGCGTTGTGGCGGAAGCGGCAGCAGCCCCTGTCTCGCCCTGCTCCGAAGCAGCAGGCGTCGCGGCAGAGTTCTCGGACTCAGTCGCGTTGTCTGCGGCGGTGTCAGCACCATTCGCGGCACTCGCAGTTGCGCCCTGATCTGCGCCGGCGCCATCGGCAGCAGCGCTCGCCGCCGCACTGTTCGCGCCGGTGTCGGCACCGGTGCCCTCGTCGGCCGGCGCGCCCTCGCCGCCCGTCGCAGCCTGCGCCACGGCCTCGGCAATGCCCTCGGCGCCCTCGGCCCAAAGTTGCGCCGGCGTGGTGCCAAAAGCCATGGCAAAAGCCAGGAACGCCACCAGACCGCGCTTGGCTACGCCACGGGCAATCGCCCCATGACGACACCACGAGGCGCGCTGGCACTCGTCCTCAAACATATCCATTTGTCTCCTACTGTCTGCACTTGGAGCATCGCCCAGCGGCTGCCCCACGTCATCGCGCATATTGCGCTCGAGTACCCCCATCGGGGTCCCCCTTCCCTCCAGAGCCCAACGCGTACCAGCGGCATGCGCCGCGGCCGCGTGCAAGATGGGAGGCGATCCGACTTAACCTTACCGACCCGGGCACGCCGTCCGATCTGCGACGCGACCATCCCGAGCCAAGAGGAATTACGGTTACTGGTACAGCCGGGGACTTGCACCCCGATTCTCCCAAACACGCAGGAAAACCGCGCATTCGTGCGTCTCCGCACCACCATCTAGGCCATCGATTTTTACTGTCAATATGGTAGCACGCAAAAGGGCCCCGCACATAGGCGAAGCCCAAGGTAAAAGCTATGGTTTGCGATAGAAAAGGGCGCGGATGGAGTGCCGAGCAAAATGATCCGTTTCCCCCGACCCCGGGAAATCGCTAACGCTTGCCGCCGTGACTATTGCGCCAGATCTCGCGGCCCAGCATCAGCGCCAGCGCCAGCGCGCTCACGTAGCCCATAAAGCCGATGACCGGGATACCAAACACAACCGGCTCGATGCGCGCGTAGTACACCACCGACGAACCGATAAACAGACCAGCGATCACAATTGCCATCGACATGCGGTCGATAATTCCACCCAGCTGCCGCAGCGCCTTATCGCTGCTCATGATCTGCGTGTTCACCTTAAGCTGGCCGCGCGTGAGCATGCGCGACGCCAAACCCAGATACTCGGCCGCCTCGAGCGAGCCTTTTGCCGCTCGATAGCTGCTCGCGGCAAGATCGCGCCCCATATCGCGCACGCGCGCATAGGTGCTCTTCTCATTTTTGATATGCGTCTGGATGATCTGGATCATGTTGACGTTGGGCATGTACTCGGTCAGCAGACCCTCGAGTGTCACCATGCCGCGCGCGAACATTGTCACCACGCTCGGCAGCTCAACGTCGTTTTTGCGCGCCAGGCTTAGCAGCGAGGTCAAAAACTCGCCGATATCCAGGTCCTTAAGATCGAGCCCCGCAAAGTCGGCAACGATAAAGTCCAAATCGGACAAAAAGGCCGAATGGTCGAGCTCGGCAGAATCGCCGCGCGTCACGGCAAAGCGCATGAGCGAGTCCTTGAGCTTGGGCACGTCGCCCTCGGCCACGGCGAAAATCATGTCCTTGACGATACCGCGGTCGTGGCTCGACATGCGCCCAACCATGCCCAGGTCAATAAAGTAGACGATGCCGTCCTTGAGGATGATGTTTCCCGCATGCGGGTCGGCATGGAAAAAGCCATCGTCGAGCACCTGCGTCGAATAGTCCTCGACAATCGACGAGCCGATTTTTTCCAGGTCATAGCCCTCGGCCACCAAGCGCTCGGGATCGGCAATCGAGATGCCGTCGACGTAATCCATGACCACGACATGCTCGGTGCACAGATCCAGATAGGACTTGGGGCACGTCACGCCATGGACGCTCTTATGGAACTCATAGAAATCGTTGAGGTTTTTGGCCTCGGCCAAAAAGTTGGTCTCCTCGCGAAACGAGGTCCACAGCTCCTCGACCACGCCATGCAGGTCAACAAACTGATCGGTGTTGACAAACTTGGAAACGATGCGCACCACCGAACGGATGATGTCGATATCCTGCGCCATGACCTGTTGCGCGCCGGGGCGCTGCACCTTAACGGCCACGTCCTCGCCGGTCACCAGGCGGGCACGGTGCACCTGCGCGAGCGACGCGCTTCCGAGCGGGTTGGGGTCGATCGCGTCGAACATCTGCCCCAAGCGCTGGCCGTACTCCTCTTCCAGACAGCGGAGCACTACCTCATACGGCACCGGCTCTACGTCGGAGCGCAGGCGACGCAGCTCGTCGCAAAACCGCTGCGGCAAAATCTCGGAGCGGTTAGCCAGAATCTGCCCCATCTTGACGAACATGGGGCCGAGCTCTTCGAGCAGACGACGCAGGCGCACTGGCGTGAGATTATCCCATACGCGATACTTTTTGACCAGGCGAACGATCTGCCCAATGCGCTCACGGCGACCTGCCGGTGTGAGCTGGTATTCCTCGTCCGGCGCCATCGCGTCGGGCTCCTCGGGGACCATATCGACAGCGC
>ERZ833608.1743-NODE-1743-length-13141-cov-2.046003_pt1 | contig 13141 bp, 9 predicted proteins | sample MGYA00519694_ERZ833608 | MGnify/ENA primary metagenome ERZ833608 (study PRJEB31850, sample SAMEA3708742) | human gut metagenome | biome: human gut; feature: human-associated habitat; material: faeces | place: China | collected 2014 ... | reverse complement strand
GTAACGCCGGAACCTCAGGCCGCTCCGGTTGCTCCAGCGGCTCCGGAACAGTCGTTGGCACACCTGTTCAAAGCGTCCAATGCGGTTGACGAGGAGCCATCTTCTGCAGGAACGGAAACCGAAGCGTTCAATCCGCTTTCTGATGATGGCGCGCCGAGCTATGACGCTCCGGCCGCGCCTGCGGCTCCTGTGATTCCAGACACTTCGGTCGCACATCAGCCGGAAGAATCTCACGGCATCAACATCGCTCCCGATTCTTCGTTGGCTGCCTTGGCGCAGATGGCCCAGAACATCGACGCTCCCGATCCGGTCGAAGACACGTTCACCCCGCGCATGCCAAGCCTGTCGACGCCGAACCTTCCGCAGGTCAATACCGACTCGATTAATCTCGGAACCTTGCCGACCGTCCCACCCTCCTTCACGCTGGAACCAGCAACCTCCGCAGATCACTCGGCAACGGCAACTCCCGTTGAACCGGCGAAACCGGCAGAGGAAGAGAAGAAGAACGAAACCAAGCCGGCAACCAATCCGATGTTCGAAGCATCCAACAGCAATCTGGATGTCGATATTCCCGACCTGTCGTTCCCCTCTTTTGAATAGGCAATCGCACTGAACAGGCTGACGTGACCGTCAGCCTGTTTTCGCGTTCACACGAATAATCCAAAACAAATACGGAGCACACGCATAACCCATGCAAACCTCAACCGTAGTCATTCTGGGATCCACCGGATCCATCGGCACCCAAGGACTTGACGTCATCTCCCGCCATCTCGACCGTTTCAACGTGGTCGGACTTGCGGCAGGCGGCTCCCACGTGGAACTTCTGGCCCAACAGGCGGTCCAATTTCACGTTTCGAAAGTCGCCATCTTCAACACAAACGCGGTCCATGCGCTCCAAGATGCGCTAAACCAAGCCGGCGCAAGCCATGTGGAAATCATGGCCGGGCCGGAAGCGGTAATCGCCATGGCCGGATCCGGTGCCGACGTGGTGTTGAACGGCATTACCGGATCCATCGGCCTTGAACCTTCGATTGCGGCACTGCAGGCAGGATCGCAGCTGGCGCTCGCCAACAAGGAATCCGTTGTGGCCGGCGGTCATCTGCTGTTCGACGCACAGGTTCGTGCGCAGCAGATCAATCCGGTTGATTCCGAACATTCCGCCATCTGGCAATCGTTGCGTTCGGGCACGCACGGTGAAGTGTCGAAACTCGTGGTCACCGCTTCCGGAGGTCCGTTCCGCGGTTGGAAACGCGAGCAGATGACCGACATCACGCCTGAACAGGCGTTGAACCACCCTACTTGGAATATGGGTCCGGTGGTGACCATCAACTCGTCCACGTTGATGAACAAGGGGCTTGAAGTCATCGAAGCGAGCCGTCTGTTCGACGTGCCTCCGAGCCGTATCGACGTGACCGTGCACCCGCAATCCATCGTGCATTCCATGGTGGAATTCCGCGATGGCGCCACCATCGCACAGGCTTCACCGCCTGATATGCGTCTGCCGATCGCGCTTGGCCTATCGGCTCCCGAACGACTTGGCAACATCGCAGCGGCCTGTGATTGGACGAAAGCCGCCATGTGGACGTTCGAACCGCTTGACGATGAGGCATTCCCCGCAGTGAGCTTGGCTCGACATTGCTTGGAAGCTTCCGAAAAGCATACGGCCGTGCTGAATGCTGCCAACGAACAGGCCGTTCACGCCTTCCTCGAACATCGCTTGCCATATCTCGGCATCGTCGATACCGTCAAGGAAGTGTTGGACGAAATGGATGCGGAACTGCGCGGCAATCCGCTATTCGCTTCCGTGGAGGAAATGAGCCAACTCGAGCTGGAAGCCCGTCGTCGAGCCGACGACCTGATAAACAAGTAACGGAAAACGAAACAAGACAAACAGACGAAACGTAAGTGACGCAAGGCTCCCTAAGTCGGGAGCCTTGTTATTGCAAGGATTTGACGTATGCCAGAAATCGAAAAGCCGTTCCGTAAAACCGGTGAGGCAGCCATTAGCGAAAGCCCGCTGCATCCGCGCCGCAAATCGCACCGTATTATGGTCGGTCCCGTTCCAGTCGGCGGGGGAGCGCCAATCTCGGTGCAATCCATGACCAATACGCTGACAGCCAATGTTCCCGCGACATTGCAGCAGATCGCGGAACTGACCGCAGCAGGCTGCGATATCGTGCGCGTGGCCGTACCAAGCCAGGATGATGCCGACGCATTGCCGGAAATCGTAAGGAAATCACCGATTCCGGTCATCGCCGATATTCATTTCCAAAGCAAATACGTGTTCCAGGCCATTGACGCGGGCTGCGCTGCGGTGCGTGTGAACCCCGGCAACATCCGCAAATTCGACGAGGTTGGCCCTTCCATTTGCAAAGCCGCCACGGACGCGGGCATTTCGTTGCGCATCGGCGTGAACGCGGGCTCGCTCGATAAGGAACTGTATGCGAAATATGGAGGTCCGACGCCGGAGGCACTGGATGCGTCTGCCATGAAGGAAGCGCGCATGTTCGAAGACGTCGGCTTCCACGATTTCAAGATTTCCGTCAAGCACCATGATGTGGTCACCATGGTGCAGACGTACCGTCTGTTGGCTTCCAAGGGCGATTGGCCGCTGCATTTGGGCGTCACCGAAGCCGGCCCGACCTGGCAGGGCACAATCAAAAGCTGCCTGGCATTCGGCGCGCTGCTGGCCGAAGGCATCGGCGATACGATCCGCGTTTCACTGTCCGCGCCTCCCGTGGAGGAAGTGAAGGTGGGCTGCAAGCTGCTGGAATACATGGGATTGCGCCCGCGTAAGTTCGACATCATCTCCTGCCCGTCCTGCGGCCGTTCCCAGGTGGACGTGATTCAGCTGGCCAACGCGGTGACCGAAGGGTTGAAGGACGTGACCGCGCCGATTCGCGTGGCCGTCATGGGCTGCATCGTCAACGGTCCGGGCGAGGCCCGTGAAGCCGATTTGGGTGTGGCATCCGGCAACGGCAAGGGACAGATTTTCATCAAGGGCAAAGTCATTCAAACCGTGCCGGAAGACCAGATTGTGGAAACGCTGCTGGTCAAAGCGCAGGAGATCGCCGCGCAGATGGAAGCGGACGGACAGGTGCCCGTCAACGCCACAGGACCGGTGGTGGTGCCGGTGGCGCAAGGCAATTGTTGATTTCGCTGACCGCGGGCGGTCGATTGCAGATTGTGATCGGCCGCCCGCTGGTTTTGCTGGTTGTCGATTGCCATTTCAGCTGGAGTCGGTACAATGAACGGCGTGTCAGATCAGGAACGTCAGTCAGTCATGTCCAGCGCGGAGAGCCAATCCAGTCAGTGGACGAGGGGCAGACGGCTGATGGTCAGTTTGCCTATCTTCATCATCCTGCTGGGCATTCTGGTGTCGGTATCCAATTTGACGGCATCGTCATGGAAGTACGAGCCAACCGGTCAAACCATCGAAACGTTATCATCCGACACGGCAGTGACCTTCGATAATCCTTCCGGCAAAACCCTTGCCAAACGAGGCGATTACGAAGTGACGCAACGATATGTCACCATTGAGGCGAAACAGCCGTCAACCGGTGAAATACAACAGGTCAAAGTGTTGATTCGAGAGCCGAAAGACGCGGGAAACAATCGGCCCGGCGTGGTGTTCATGCATGGTGCCGGATATGGCACCTGTGACAACTCATTTGGAGACATGGCCACCGATCTCTCATCCGCAGGCTTCGTGACGGCCGTGCCCGACAAGCCGGTATGGTCCACCAACGATGCGACCCGTGATTACCCGGGCTCCGCGGCCATTTACGATCAGGTCATCACCATGTTGCGTGATCTCGACAACGTTGACGCTTCGAATGTCGGCATTTACGCGACTTCCGAAAGCACTTGGATTTCCTCATATCTGCTTGATCAAGACCCCGACGTGGCATTCCAGGTGTTGCTGAGCCCAATGGTGTATTCGCCACGACATTCGTTGGGATTCCTTGCCGCACAGGATTTCGCGCTGGTCGGAGCGCATGATGGATACCAGTCCATTGTGCGCCGCGCGTTCAACATCGATGCGGAATTGTTCGGCCTGACCAATCTCGACCTCGACACGTTGAATCCCCAAGCCTATTCCATTCCCACGCTTGTGGCATACGGCACCAAAGACGTGATGACCGCGCAGGTGGAAGGTACGGAGAAAATCATCGACATGGCGCATAAGGCGGGCAATTGGGACGTGACCGTGCGCACATACCCCATCGCCAACCATGTGCTCCGACTCGGCGACGAATCCAACAGCGGCACTCCGTTCGCCGACGCCTACGTGGATGATGTAATCAGTTGGGCTGTCGGCATCACGCGGGGACTGCAGCAGACCAGCGAGCGTGTGGCCGGTACCAACTTGTATCAGTCGATTGCGGTGCCGTTGGAATTGCAGGCGAACAGCGGGCTGACCATTTATCTCGTGGTGCTGCATGCCAGCATGGTGCTGTTGCTGCTGGTGATCGGCGTGCTGTGGCTGATTGTGCTCGTACGTAAGATTTGGGCGCATGCGCATCGACGCCGATATGTGTTGGGGCTGAGACCTGTGTTCAAAAATGCGTTGATTACGCTTGCCGTTGCCACCATGGCCACTTTTGTGCTGTTTGGTGCAGGATTGGGCGAAGTGGTTATGGGCGTGGTCAAGCTAGCGTGGGGTGGCGCTCCCGCCGAGGATCCGGGCATGATGTATTGGAGTTGGCCGGTTATTCAAATGGTGTGTGTTGTTGTGGTGTGGGCGTGGTCTCGCGTGTTCGTGCGTCTTATCGAGGAGGCGACGAATCGTGGCCTTGCACAATGGCCACCGCGTAAAGGGGCTATAGGCGCGATTGTGAGTGGCCGCCAGCCGGTGCTCGCGTCGACGAGGTTCGGCCGTGTGATGTTTTGGATCACGGCGGTCACCATGCTGTATGTGCTGTTGGTGTTCGCGTTCTGGGGATTGTTTATTTACTGATATCGCGGGAGAGTGCGGCTGGCGCGAGAACGTGCGGAAAGTATAGATAGTTCAGTTAAGAAAACGAGTCGAGGCGAAGGAGGTGTGTGAATGCCGTTGTATCAGGACGAGGGTGTGGTCTTGCGTACCGTCAAACTTGGCGAAGCTGATCGTATCGTCACTTTGCTGACACGTGACCATGGCAAAATCCGCGCCGTCGCCAAAGGTGTGCGTCGAACCAAATCGCGTTTCGGAGGTCGTTTGGAGCCTTTCATGCGCGTCTCGTTGCTTATTGCGGAAGGGCGTTCGCTTGATGTGATTTCCCAAGCCGAGTCGGTGTCGGCGTATGCGAGAGGCATCTGCACCGATTTCAAGGCGTATACCGCAGCGAATGTGATTTGCGAAACCGCTGACAAGCTGGTAGTGACGGAGCAGGAGCGTTCCGTGGCACAGTATCGGCTGGTGCTGGGAGCGTTGAATGCCCTTTCCAAGCATGCGCATGAGGCTGCTGCGATTGGCGATTCCTACGTGATGCGTGCTCTTGCGATCGCTGGTTGGACGCCACGTTTGCGTGCCTGCGTGGTGTGCGGGGAGCCGATTTCTGCTGATCGTCCATGGTTCTTTTCGATTTCTGCGGGTGGCCTGATGTGTTTGACCGATCATATTCGTGAATCGTTTGATGTTTCGTGGAATGCGATCTGCCAGTTGCAGGCGCTTGTAGACGGCGATTGGGGAGAGCTGGACGGCACGGCGTTGCTTCCGGAAACCCGACAAATGGTAGAAAAATGGGGTGAATACTATTTGGAACGTCCGATTCGTTCCATGCGCTTGCTAGATTAGCGGGTATGGCTTTTGAGAACGTGGATTACAAGTCCCTTGACATTCCGGCGGCACCATTTTCTGACCCGTCGATTATTCCTGATTTTCCGAAGAACAAGGTTCCGCGCCATATCGGCGTGATCATGGACGGTAATGGTCGTTGGGCGCAGCAGCGTGGGCTGATTCGCACCGACGGGCATCAGGCTGCCGAACCGGTGGTGTTCGACACCATCGCAGGTGCAATCGAAGCCGGTGTGCGCTACCTGTCGCTGTATACGTTCTCCACGGAGAACTGGAAGCGTTCCCCGCAGGAAGTGCGCTTCCTGATGGGCTTCTCGCGTGACATCATCCACCGTCGTGTGGAGCAGATGAACGCGTGGGGCGTGCGCGTGCGCTGGTCCGGCCGACGTCCGAAACTATGGAAATCCGTTATCGACGAATTGGAAAAAGCACAGGAACGTACCAAAAACAACACGACCATCGACGTGGTGTTCTGCCTGAATTACGGCGGACGTGCCGAAATTGCGGATGCTTGCGCGGCAATCGCAAAGGAAGTGCGTGACGGCAGGATCTCCGGCGATCGCGTAACGGAAAAAATGATTTCCGAACACCTGTACAATCCTGATATTCCTGATTGCGATTTGGTGATTCGTACTTCCGGCGAACAGCGCACGTCGAACTTCCTGCCGTGGGAAGCGGCATATGCCGAACTTGATTTCGTGCCGGAACTGTTCCCCGATTGCGGTCGAGACGTGCTATGGCGTTCGATCGACCACTACATTCACCGCGACCGTCGTTTCGGCGGCGTCAAAAAGTAGTTTTTGCTGAGTTGATTAGGTTAACTGCGGGGAGAATATAATGTTCTCCCCGTTTTGTTTGTTACAACGTGCTGATTCGGGTGGTGAAGGTGGGGACGAAACGGGAGGAGTCGACTTGGAAGGCTACGTGGATGCGGGGTGCGTTGGAGTCGATCAGTCCGGCGGGATCGCCGATGGTTCGGCCTCGGGTGCCGTGGAAATCGCCGGTTTCGAGTTCGACTTTCATTGGTAGGTCGATACAGGTCACCAGCGACGGGTCCACGGCAACGGCGGCGGCCAGCGGATCATGTAATGGCATGCCCTGTGAAAACAGTCGCGCGTCGGCCTTGAGGTTTGCGGCAATGGAAAAATCAGCCATGTCGGCGAGGAATACGCGCACATCGGAAGCAGATGGGCTTGCAGCCACACTCGAGGTTCGAGCTGAAGCTGCATTTGAACTACTAGCTGAACCATCAAGTGAATCAGCGACTTGGGATGCGGTCGAGCTGGTAAGTGTGTCAGCATTCGCCGCTTCGCGCCAAGCACGGGTCGCATCGGAACCCATCAGGCATTGATGCGTTACGTCCAAGCCGACCATGGTGATGTCGGCACCGGAATGGAACACGCGATCTGCGGCTTCCGGATCCTGAATGATGTTCGTTTCCGCAGTCAGATCCCAACAGTTGCCTTCCTGCGTCAACGTGCCGCCCATCATCACCAGTTTGAGTTTGCTGGCAATATCCGGTGCGGCCGCGATCGCAGCATCAATATCGGTCAGCGGACCGGTCGCAACCACAGTGACGTCGAAACCATAAGCGCGAACCTGATCAATAATGAACTGCACGCCTTCGGAAACCGAGTCGGCGGAAGAATCATCAACATGAATAAAAGAAGCCGAATCCGTAGTAAGCGACAATTCAAACGAATCAACCGCAGGATTCGCATGAACATCATCCAACGCATATCCGCCAACGGAAATCAGACTACGATAATCACGAGAAAAAACAGTATCAGAACCGGAATTATCCGAAAAAATATCTGAAAAAGCAGTATCCGAAGACGAACTATCGCAAGCCGGGCCGAATCCTCCCAATCCGTCCGTGCCGTGAAACTGCGCACAACCTGCATCCGGAATGAAACACCGAGCCCATGAAGGATGCGACGATCCACGTATCACTGGAATGTGCCGAAGCCCCAACCGTTCCAGCACATACGAAGTATTGCGAACCGCAGTGTCGACGGAAACATTGCCGTACGTGCCGATCACGCCAAGCACGTCAACAGTGTCGAACGTCGCAAGGTATGCCAACGCCAGTGCATCGTCGATACCGGTGTCCACATCAAGAATCAGTCGTGTCATATTTGTATTTAATCAAACTCGTGCAATGAAGCCAAATGCAACGCATAATGGTGCGGCATCCCACAAACCATGTTCAACCCGAACTGAGCAAGCAGTGTTGGGCATGAAATAAAAATGCAGGATGCCGTATTCCAATATTTCGATTATTCGCACATAAACGAGTTACAAACCTACTCGTTCAAACCCGATTATTTCAGGAACTCGTCGGTGGCGAGATCCTTGGCCTGCGGAGCGTCGTGCACCACCTTGTCATGCGAATCGGTGTAGGCGTCTTCCTGAGCGAGGAAGTCGAAATACTGCTGGGCGCCTTCAACGTTCGTACCGAACGTGAACGAACCATCCTTGATCTTGGCGGGATCGCCCCAATACTGACCGTCCACAATGGTTTTCATGCTTTTCTTGACGAAATCAAGCTTGAGATTCGCGTCGGGAGCTTCCTTCACAAGGATCTTCGCCGCATCGTCAGGATTCGAATATGCGTACTCGTAGCCCTTCTTGGTGGCTTGTACGAACTTCTTCACCAGTTCGGGATTGTTGGAAATCGTCTTGTCGCTGGTGATCACGCCAATAGTGTCGGCATTGCCGGGAACGCCGTAATCCGGTTCGGTAAAGCAGTTGAGCTTCGGACCGTACATGTCGGCCTGCACACCCTCCCAAGTAGCATAGAAACCACCGAAATCAGCCTTGTTGCTGGACAGCGTTTGGAACGTGGACGTGCCGACGGTCACCTTGTCGAATTCGCCCTTACCTCCGTCCGACTGAATCATGCGACGGATCACCGCATCGGATTCGTTGGATCCGAACGTGGCGAAAGTCTTGCCGTCGAAATCCTTCGGGGATTTGATTTCAGTGTTGGAAGCGAGCGAACACCAGATGGCGCTTGGCTTCTGCTGTACCTGCAGCACCTGCTTGATGGTTGCGCCCTTAACAGCGTACGTGCTTACGTTGGTGAGATTCGACAATGCGAAGTCGGCCACGCCGTTGTTCACGGCCTGTTCGGCACCGGCCTGTGCCACGGCCACGATATCAACGTCAAGACCTGCCTCTTTGAAATAACCCTTGTTTTTCGCCACATATACGCCGATATGATTGGTGTCGGGCGCCCAGGACAGCATGAAGGTCACTTTGGTCAGATCGCTGCTGCCAGATGCTGTGCTTGTTGCGGAATCGTTGCTTTGTCCGCATGCGGTAACGCTGAACAACATGGCGATTGCGCTGAAGAGTGCGATTATTGTGCTTGCGATGTGAGTACGTGCGGTGGCGTCATGCCTGCTGAAGATGCTCATAAAGCGATTTCCCTTGAATCTGTATTCTCTATCGTTTTCTAGGGATATGCTGCGAGCGGAGTTCGGGCAGAAAACGATACGAAGGGCCTCAGGCCCCCGCTCGTCCAATGCCCCCGACATTCCTTACGGTGCCTAGTGAAAGGCGTGGAATATTGCCGGTTTGCCACGCATTGGCTTAACAGCGGGTTTTATTATACGTAGGCAGCGTGACCGACATGCAATGCGGAGTGGCGAATGCTGCGAATGCTGCGTTTGCAGAAGGCCGATGATGTTTGGCGTGTTTGACTTACTGGTCTGCATCGGGATCGGCGTCGGCCTCAGCTGGGCCGAGCAGGACGCGTTCGCTGAGGTTCACCAGGCACATCAGAACGCCGGTGATGGCGATGATGACCAGCGTCGCCGAGAAGATCAGCGGTGTGCGGAACGAGTTGTAGGCGGCCTGTAGCCAAATGCCAAGACCTTTGCGCGCGCCCAAATATTCTGCGGTGGCGGCAGTGGCGAAAATGTATGCGGCGGAAACGCGGATGCCGCCATAAATCTGACGAGCGGCCACACGCAGCTTCACATGCCACAGTGTCCACGCTTTCGTGGCGCCACAAGTCAGCGCAACATCCGAATAAAACTGGGGGACCGCTTCAAGCCCACGAATCGTCTGCACTGCAATCGGGAATAAGCCGAATACCGTTACGATCACGATTTTTCCGGAAATCTCAAAGCCAAACCAGATCAAAAATAGGGGAGCGATGGAAATCAACGGCATGGTCTGCGCAGCTGAAAGCAACGGGAACAATGCGGCGTTCGCAATGCATGAGCAGTACAGCAGTATGCCGATGAGAATGCCGAACAGTACGGCGAACAGGAATCCGACGGTACCTTCAAGCAAAGTGACTTGCGTGGCAGGCCATAACGTCGACCATGTTTCGACGGTGGCCTGTGCGATTTCGCTTGGCGCGGCGATCATGGTGCTGGGCACATTGCCGATGCGGACCCACGCCTCCCATACCGCCAGCAACAGCACTACTGCAATAACCGTGGGAATACGGCGTTTGCAAACGTGAGCAAAGGCGGACAAAGCTTCGAGAAGTTTTGCGACAATGCCGGCTTTTGAATTCATGTTCGCAGCCATGCCCGAACCCATGTGCGAACTCGTGTTTGAGGGTATGGATCCTGTTGCCGAATCCCTGCGTTGAACGTGCGAAACCGCCATCGTTCACCTTGCTTTCTGCGCCATAGTGGGCGCGCACGTGACCGGTGGCGAGAAATCAGTAAGGTGAGGAGCCTGCCCGCGTTCCGGTCAGAAAAGTTCATTACCGGGGTGCCAGTATAAAGCACTCCCTAAACCACGTTCTGAAACGAAAAACGCTTTTCAAACCAAAACGTAAGTCACAACTTGCGGCATAACGCAAGGTGGGTTCCGCATCTTGCCTGACACGGAACCCACCTTACTATTTACCCCTTGCTACTGCCTTGGATTAGCCTCACTCCAGTCCGATGGACTTCATGGTGTGGAGCTTCAAGGACTTGATCTCGAGCGTGCCGGATTCGGCAACAAGTTTGATGGCGCGTGGGCCTTCGGAAGCGTAGCTGAAAGAGCTCATGACCTGACGGCCGTCGTTTACGTACACTTCCACGCAGCCGCGATCCACGAACACGCGCAGCTTGAGCTCGCCGGAAGCCAGTTCTTCGGCGGAAAGCGGCGCGGTACGGTAGCCACGATCGCCCTGGGCTGCGGCCTGACGGTCGATCACCACGCGGCCGATCTGATCGTCGAACGCCACGTACGTGTAAGCGCCATCTTCGGTCGCATGAATCTTCAGACCGGCGCGTTCCGCGGTGGAGGCGTTGAGATCGATGGTCATTTCGATTTCAACGGCTTCGGCATCGTCGGCAATGGTCTGCTCGCCATTGACGTCCAGCGAGATCGCACCGAAATCGGTGGTGTTTTCGCGCAGACCTTCCATTTCGACAACCGGAGCGGTGTGCAGATCGCCGTCGGCGCCCAGGGGGATCTCACGCGGAAGGGTCAGGTTGCCGCACCAGCCGTCATCCTGCATCGGAATCGGCTCAACGAACGGGCTCATCCAGCCGTATACGATCTGGCGCTCGCCATCGTTGAAGGACTGCGGAGCGTAATAGTTGTGGCCGCAATCCCACAGGCGAAACTCGGTTTCCGGCTGGAACGCCTCGCCCGGGGTCCACGTGCCGATCATGTAGCCGGCGTTGGAAACGTTGCGGTTCATGAAACCGGAGGCCTTTGCGCCCATGGCGGAGAAGCCGATGACCCACTTCTCATTGCCCTCGGCGTCCTTGATCGGGAAGAAGTCCGGGCATTCAAGCATGAAGACGTTCGGATCCGGGTGTTCGAACAGCACACGCTCGTAGGTCCAACGAACCATGTCATCGGAGGAGAACAGCCACATCTGGCCGCGCTTTTCTACGGAGGAGACACCGAAGGTCATGTACCACTTGTCTCCGGTCTTCCATACCTTCGGGTCACGGTAGTGGTGGTCGACCTTATCGAGCGGGCAATCGATGATCATGCCGCGCTTGGTGGCGCTGGTCAGCTCGTCGTTGTCTGGTTCGGCGATCATCTGCACCTGCCAGTCGCCGCCGGTGTTGTCGATGCCGTTGGCCCAGCGGTGGCCGGTGTAGTAGAACTTGAGCTCGCCGTCATCGCCGATCACTGCGGAACCGGAGAACACGCCGTCCTTTTCCTCTTCGAGAGTCGGGGCGAACATGATCGGCTCACGCTTCCAGTTGAGCATGTCGTTGGAGGAGACGTGACCCCAGTGCATCGGGCCCCACTGGGTGCCGTACGGGTGCAGCTGGTAGAACACGTGCCAACGGCCCTTGTAGAAGCACAGGCCGTTCGGATCGTTGATCCAGCCGCCGTTGGAGGCGATGTGGAACTTCGGATACCAACGGTTGTTGCGCGCGGCGGCCATGGCTGCAACGCCCGCCTCCGCCTGTGCCAGAGCCTCGCTGTGGTTCTTGATTTCGTGAAGGACGGGTGCGTCCGGGGTGAAGCCAGTCATCGTTGAATAGCCTTTCTTGTGATTGTTGAATTGCTGCTTATTGAGTTTTGAGTAAAAGTTGTAAGAATGCTGCCCGAAGCGGAAAAAGGGGAAACGCTTCGAGCAGCACGATTCAGTTATGTTCTTGGCCGGACTTGCGATTGCGTTCAGGCGTTCGCTTCTGCAGCGGCCTGGGCCTTGAGCTGCTTGTCGGTGTAGAACGGATCACCGCCGACTTCCTGGTCGTCCTTCTTGATCACGAAGAAGCCGTAGATCAGGGCTGCCAGCACGATGCCGGAGATGGTGAAGAAGGTCGGGCGATCGCCCATGGCGTCATGCAGGGCGCCCATCGGGGTGGAGAAGATCACCTGGCCGATCTGGGAAGCGATCTGGAAGCCCACCATGTACAGGGTTGCCGACAGCTTGGTGTCGAAGTGCAGGGTGAAGTAGCGGAATGCCGGCAGGCAGAACAGCGGAACCTCGATGGAGTGGAACAGCTTGACGATGGAGACGCTGACCGGATCGTGGAACACGCCGCACAGGCCGATGCGCAGGAACATCACGGTTGCACCGAGCAGCAGGGAGTTGCGCACGCCGATCTTCTTCATGATGATCGGAACCACGCCCATCATGGCGGACTCGAGGAACACCTGGAAGGAGTTCAGGGTGCCGTAGGTGGCGTTGCCGATTTCAGTGGTCGAGAAGAGGGAAGCGTAGTAGTTCGGGAACATCTGCTGATCGAACACGGTATAGAAGGTGTTGGTGAACAGCATGAAAACGATGAGCACCCACAGGGTCGGCATCTTCAGAACGGAAATCATTTCCTTGAAGGACGGGTTGGTCGGAGCCGCGTTCGGATCAGCTTCCTTCTTGAGCTCTTCCTTCTGCTCGGCCGGAACCCAGAAAGCGTAGATGCACAGCATGCC
>ERZ833608.1742-NODE-1742-length-13158-cov-353.330611_pt1 | contig 13158 bp, 7 predicted proteins | sample MGYA00519694_ERZ833608 | MGnify/ENA primary metagenome ERZ833608 (study PRJEB31850, sample SAMEA3708742) | human gut metagenome | biome: human gut; feature: human-associated habitat; material: faeces | place: China | collected 2014 ... | reverse complement strand
TATACAGAAACACACAAAAAAAGGGTGCGTCACAGACTTATGACACACCCTCTTGGCTATTGTTTTTTCGTTTTTACATCCCGAATCTTTTCCTATCTTGGAGAGCCAGATGGAGTGGGGGATATTGTGCTGGCTGTGATAAATAACTTTACAAGTTAAGCGTGGATGAAAAATCTCTTAAGAGAAGCTGTCGTTTTCCTTAAGGAAAAATATATTTTCCCTTAAGGAAAAAAATAAAAATCCTTAAGGGAAAATTCTCCATCTCTTTTTCCCCCATTTTCCGGGCGTTTCTTCCTGATTCTCTCTTTTGTGAATTTTATTTACATATGTCAATTCCCTCACTTGCGAAACTATCGGCAGACCATCTGGTTCACTGAAGAATACAAATTACTTGCCGGCAGGCTTTACTTGCCATACTTGCTCGGTGCGATTCCAAACTTGTTCTTGAAGCACTTATAAAAATAGGTGGAATCGGAGAAGCCAACCTTTTCGCTGATCTCGCTTACGGTGTATTCGCCTTCCAGCAGGAGCTTGGCGGCAATGCGCAGGCGCTCGTTTTGAATATAGATGTTTGGCGAAACACCCATGATGCTCTTGGTGCGGTTATATACCGTGGTACGGCCCAGGCAGAGCAGCTCGGCAAGGCGATCTACATTGAAGTTGTTGTCGCCGATATGCTGTGCCACGATCGCCTCCAGCTTATCCTTGAACTTCTTGTCGAGGGTGGACATCAGGAGGGTAGGCTCATTCTTCTTGAGCTCCTTCACTGGCTTGACCAGGATTACTTCTCCGCAGGAAGACTGCTCTGCTTTCTCTAGTGGAGCATTTTCCTTAAGAGTCGTTTCCTGACCAAGTGCTTTCTCCTGCTGCGCCTTCTCTTCAGCCTTCTGCTTCGCTTTCAGTTCCATAGCCACAAATTGTAGGGCTCGGGCGATCATCTCCGGCAACTGGATGTCGCTGATGAGCAGGGCTGGTTTGATTTTCCGGATGTTCTCGTACCCCGTCTTGCCATTCATGAATGTTTCTACATGGAAATAGACCGACAGCTCCGACTTGATCTGATCCAGCATGTCCGGATCATCTTCTATCACCATCACGGTAACGTTGTTGATGGCTTTCGGAGTCATCTCCTTTACAATCATCTCTATCTCGTCCTTGTCGATGCTGTGGTCATCCAGCGCCTTCTTTTCGATGATATCCTCCGGCTGATACTTGCCGGCATCATTTGGCAGGGCAAGGCAGAAACGGCTGCCTCCGAGATCCAGGGAACGCTCATAGGTGAGCGAACCCTTGTGGATTTCCGCCATCTGATGCGCCGTATAGAGACCGATACCCATACCGCCCTTGGAAGCATAGCCGTGCATGAATGGCTTGAAGAGATCAGCCTTTCTTTCCGGCTTGTTACCCGGACCATTGTCTTCTACCGAGAAGAACACGATGTTGTTCTCCAGATAGAGTTTCACGCTGATAATACCCTTGTCTGGGGTATATTTCACGGCATTGCTCAGCAGGTTATACACGATGGTTTCCACCTTTTCCTGGTCGAAGAGCATCTCGTGGTTGCTAGTCCAAGGAGTGAAATTCATGGTGATGTCCTTCTGCTTGGCCACGGTATAGATATCATTGTAGATGGCGCGCACGAAACCGATGATTTCGCCCTTTTCTACATTCAGCTTCATATTGCCCGTATTGATTTTGCGGAACTCCATCAGCTGGTTGATGAGTCGCTGCAGTCGCTTGGTTCCTCTGGAGAGGGTATTGATGTTGTTCTTGGAAGCATTGCCTTCTCCCTTGGTCATCATCTTTTCCACGGCACTCTGGATGATGGCGAGTGGGGTGCGGAACTCATGAGAGATATGGGTGAAGAAGTTGATTCGGAAATCATATATCTGTTTCTCCAAAGCAATCTGCTGGTTCAGTTCGAAGTTTCTTCTCCATGAACGATAGTAGAGCACTCCGGCTCCGCAGATGATGAGCAGATAGATGCACCACGCCCATACCGTATTGTACCAAGGCTGACAGATGGTGATATGGAGCAGGTTTTCCTCGCTCCACTGGTTGCTGCCTATACGGGTACGGATATGCAGGGTGTAGCTGCCAGGGTTCAGGTCGCTGAACTCGGCATGGTTGATGCTGGTCATCGGGCGCCAGGTATTGTCTATTCCCTCCAGATAGTACTGGTACATCGCATTCTGGATGTGCGGATAATCGAAGTTGGAGAAGTGGATGTTGAGCGAATTCTTGTCGTGTGGCAGGCTGATTTCCCGTGTATAGTTCAGCGCCTTGGTCAGGAATTGCTCGTTTTCTGCTTCGTATATCGAGATACCATTGATGGCGAGGTCGGTGATGACTGCTCTCATGTGGGCTGGTGGCATGCTGATGGTGCGGGATGGCTGGCTTGTGGAAGATGCCGTTCTTCAGATTCATGGCGAAAGTTTCTTTCTGGGTAAAGATATACCATTCTCCCTGCCAGAAGAAGGAGGCGCGCGATTTACCCACATATCCCACCATGGATGGAAGATGGGATTTCCGGACGAGTTTGCCCGAGTTGTCATAAAGGAAGGCATCGCCCTTGTCGGTCAGTACGGCGATGTGATTGCCGTCAGTAGTCAGGGTGATGATATGCTGGTTCTTGAGCATAAGATGGCTCTTGCCATCAGGGGTGATGCGGTTAAGACCTTTATCGGATGCGATCCATACATTCTGTTTGGTGTCTTCTGTCATCTGTAGCTGATGATCGCCTATCAGTTTGCCATTTTTTGTAGTATAATCTGTGGCTTGAAATTTTCCGTTGCTATAAGTCAGGTATCTTACTCCGAAATCTCCAGAAAAGAGCCACATGCCATTCTGGCTCTTGAATCGGTTTTTCAAGAGCGTAGCATTCTCTTTATCGAAATAATCGGAAAAATGGGCTGTTTCCAGGTCGAAGCTGCAGAGGATATTAGATGGATTATAGCCCCAGATGAGTCCGTGTTTCTCGTCGTTGATGAGCTGGGAGATGGAGTGGTGACTCTTTTGCCCGGAGTTCTTGCTGAGATTGGTGAAGTTGATAAACTGATAGCCATCATATCGGCTCATACCGTTTGGGGTACCGAGCCAGATAAATCCATCTCTATCCTGGATGATGTCGTTCACCGTATTGCACGACAAGCCATCCTTAGCCGAGAGTCGCTTCCCGTCCAGTTTGATGCTGCCGAATGCCTGCAGAGGCAGCAGCCAAATGCTGATGATTCCTGCTATATATAATAAGGTGTAGAATGTCTTTTTGTTTCTTTTCATTTGATAGGTCGTTTGATTCTTCTGCAAAAATACGATAAAATCCTTAGACTGCAAAACAAAAAGAAAGAGAAAATGTAATGTGAAAAACAAAAAATGGGCAAAAGTCAAAAAATAAAGGTGAATGGTCAAAATATAAAGTATAGTCGGCAAGAATAAGTGTATTTTTGCACCCGAAACAATAAACATATAAACCAAAACGTAATAAGACATGGACAACAAACTATTTTTTAAGGAGTCTGTTTTGCCTGTTACTCTTTTTTGCTCAGCATTGATGTTTTCTCCTGTCGGAATAGCTCAAGTGAATGCAGCAACGAATGTAGTACAGCAAGCTAAAACAGTAAAAGGTACAGTTGTAGATAACATGGGCGAGCCTGTCATTGGCGCCAGTGTTAAAGTAGTAGGCACAACCAATGGTGCCGTAACTGATCTTGACGGAAACTTTGTTTTGACCAACGTGCCAAAGAATGCTACCGTGGAAATCTCATATATCGGTTATACAACCCAGAAAGTGAGTGTAGCCGGAAAGAGCGATCTGAAGGTAACATTGCAGGAAGATAACAAGGCTTTGGATGAAGTCGTGGTAGTAGGTTATGGTGTACAGCGCAAGAGCGATGTGACCGGCGCCTTGGCTCACCTGGATTCAAAGGACCTGACAGCGATGCCTGTAAAGGATGCACTGGAGGGTATGCAGGGTAAGACTGCCGGTGTGGATATTACCAACTCACAGCGTCCTGGTACTGTAGGTAGCATCACCATCCGTGGTCAGCGTTCCATCGGTGCCAGCAGTGCTCCGCTCTATGTAGTGGATGGTATGATTATCCAGAACGGTGGTATCGAGAATATCAACCCTCAGGATATCGAGAGCATCGAGGTGTTGAAGGATGCTTCTGCTACCGCTATTTATGGTGCCCGAGGTGCCAACGGTGTTGTGCTCGTTACTACCAAGAAGGGTAAGGAAGGCAAGGTTACCTTGAACTATGCAGGTACAGTTACTTTCTCTACGCTCCATGATGTAACCAAGATGATGAACGCTGCACAGTGGATAGACTATGCCCGTCTGGCAGCATATAACCAAGGCAATTATGGCGATAAGACACAAGACTTTGCTCCTAATTATGAGAGAGATGTGAAGCTTTTCGGAGGTCAGGCAGACAGCTGGGCTAATATCAATCAGGCTTGGGTAGATGGTACTTATCATCCGGAATTAGTGGGTTCTTACGACTGGGCTTCTCATGGTAAGCAGACTGGTATTACTCATGAGCATACACTCAGTGCTTCTGGTGGTTCAGACAGATTCAAGGGTTATGGTTCTTTTGGTTATTTAAATCAGAAGGGTGTACAGCCTGGTCAGAGCTATCAGCGTTTTACCTTGAATACTTCTTTCGAGGCAAGACCTGTTGATCCATTGACATTGGGCTTCACCATGAATGCTTCATACGGTACCCAGAACTATGGTTATAACTTCTCTAAGTCTGTAACGGGACCTGGTGATTATTATAATGCATTGAATTCAATGATTCCATGGACCGTTCCTTACGATTCTGACGGCAACTATATACGTAATCCTTGGGATTACAATGTGAACATCATCAATCCTATTGATGAACTGAAGTATAATACCAACAAGCGTACCAATTTCCGAATCAATGGCAGCGCATATGCCCAATTTGACTTTGGCAAGGTGTGGAAGCCATTGGAGGGTCTGCAGTATCGCATTCAGTTTGGTCCGGAACTCCAGTACTATCGCCTGGGCATCGCCAATGCGGCTGATGGTATCAATGGAGATGGCAGAAACATAGCTCAATACAATCCATCCAATAAGGTGTCTTGGACGCTCGATAATCTGGTTTACTACAACAAGACCATTGCCAAGAACCATCGTATTGGTGTTACCCTCCTGCAGAGTGCATCTAGCTATCATTCAGAGAATGGTAATATCAAGGCTTTTGTAGCGAGTGCAGATGAACTTTGGTGGAACACAAGTTCATTGGGAAATCCACAGGCTTATTCTACTGGCCTGACAGAAACTTCGCTTGCTTCCTACATGGCTCGTGTGAATTATACTTATGCAGACAGGTATATGTTGACAGCCAGTGTTCGTTCCGATGGTGCTTCTCAGTTGTCTGATGGTCATAAGTGGGCATCATTCCCATCTGTAGCTCTTGGTTGGCGTATTGATCAGGAGAAGTTTATGCAGAAGGCTGATTTCATCAGCAACCTGAAGCTTCGTCTGGGTTATGGTATTTCCGGTAACTATGCAGTTAGTGCTTATGCCACACAGGGTGCTGTACAGAGCAACTACTATGCATGGGGTAGCATGGATCCTACTGTAGGTTACTTGCCTTCTGATGCTTCTGCCAAGAATCCGAACAAGATGGCGAACCTCGACCTGGGTTGGGAGAAGACCAAGCAGTGGAACGTAGGTCTCGACTTCGGCTTCATCAACAACCGTATCAGCGGTAGTGTTGACTACTATCACAACAAGACTACCGATCTGATTCTGGCTACTACCATACCTTCACTTACAGGTTATACCAGCACATTTGCCAATGTAGGTGAGACTTCCGGTTGGGGTGTTGATTTGCAGTTGAATGCCATTCCTGTGAAGACTAAGGATTTCGAATGGAACACCAGTTTGACCTGGACCATCGACCGCAACCGCGTGGATAAGTTGAATAATGGTGTAGAAAAGAATGTAAACGACCGTCTCTTCGTAGGTGAGGAAATTGGTGTTTACTACGACTATGTATATGATGGAATCTGGAAGTCTTCGGAGGCTGATGAAGCTGCCAAGTTTGGTCGTAAACCTGGTCAGATCAAGGTGAAGGATGTAAATCCTGATGGTAAGATTGATGCAAATGACCGTCAGATTGTAGGTAAGGTTCGTCCTCGTTGGTCTGGTGGTTGGCATAACACATTCAGCTACAAGAACTTTGAACTTTCCTGCTTCATCTATGCACGATGGAAGTTTACTGTAGCCAAGGGTGCTGAGACTCTTGGAGGTATGTATGCTATGCGTGATGTGGATTATTGGATTAAGGACATCAATGAGGATGCTGAGTATTACTCTCCTGGCTCTCAGGGTCAGAACGCTGATACTTTTTCTGGCTCAATGAATTATCAGGATGGTTCTTACATCAAGATGCGTAATATCTCTCTGGGTTATACATTCCCTAAGAAGATCACAAGCAAAATGGGTATGAGTAACCTAAAGGTTTATGTTCAGGCCATGAACCCATTCACCATTTACAAGAAGTGCAAGTGGCTTGATACCGACCTCTTGAGTTATGATAACAACTCAACTTCTTACGGTTCAGGTACAACCATCAAGAGCTGGGTTATCGGATTAAACATTGGATTCTAAATACAGATACATCATGAAGACAAACAAAATATTATATGCAGCACTGATTGCCGGTGCAACTTTAGGAACAGTCACTTCTTGCAGCGATTCGTTCCTTGACGAGAAGCTGATTACAGAGAAGGGTACGGCATATTTTCAGACCAAGGAAGGTATTGACGACTTGGTTAAAGGTGCTTACCAGAAGTTGAAGTTTAAGTATAACTATATCTGGGGTATTTACCTTTACGGTATGGGTATCGATGAGTTTACCAGTGGTGCTAACAACATCACCTCTTATAATGCATACAGCACCGACCTGAACTCGGGTGAAACTGCTGCCAACCAGCCATTGTGGGACAATATGTATGGTCTTGTAGAACCAGCCAATCTTGTCATCCAGAATACTCCATTATATTATGGTGAGAAGGTGAGCACTTACAACAACCGTTTGGGTGAGGGTTACTTCCTCCGTGCTTTTGCTTATTTCGAACTGGTAAAGCAGTATGGAGGTGTGCCTTTGAAGCTGGAGCCAAGCAATGGTAAGATTAATTATACTTATACTCGTAATAGCGAGGAAGAGTGTTTTGCCCAGATTATTTCTGATTTTCAGAAGGCATACGAATTGTTGCCTGAATCTCCTGAAGGAAAGCAGGTTGGTCGCCTTACTAAGTCGGCTGCTGCCCATTTCCTGGCAAAGGCTCATCTTTATCGTGCCTCTGAATTGCATGATGGCTGGAATGCTCAGTACAAGGATGCCGACCTGGATGCTGTCATCAAGTATGGTAAGGAAGTAATTGCTGCCCACCCATTGTGCCAGAACTTCCAGGAACTGTGGGATTATACAGAGCCTAATGGTGCCAATGAGCAAGTTAGCGAGGTGGTTCTTGCTGCACAGTTCTCCAACGATGGTGCCAGCACACGAGGTCGCTTTGGCAACCAGTTCCACCTCTACTATCCATCCATTTATCAGAACATGGCTGGTTGTAAGCGTGACATTTCTGGAGGTCGTGAGTTCTCATACGTCAGTGCTACAGAATATTCTATGCAGGTATTTGACCGTGTGAATGATTCCCGTTTCTGGAAGTCATTCATCACCAAGTATGGTTCCAATTATACGGATGGTGCTCCTTACTGGATTACCACCAAGAAGAATAAGGAAACTGGAAAGCTGGAGATTACGGATGATGTCTATAAGGCACACCCAGAGTATTATCCTGATGATGTGAAGGTTCCTACAGAAACTGATCCAGGCGATCATCGTTTCCAGGGTGGTGAGATTGGTATCAAGTATATCGTCAATAATCCTGGCGATACTCGTTTTACTCCTGCTTTAAATGCTGATGGCTCAGAGAAAAAGTCAGAGGATTATGTTTTGAAGAATGGTAAACTTGTTCCAGAGCATACTTTCGTACGCTACTATGCTGGTCAGTCTTTCAGCTTCAATACACAGAGCAATCCTGCTGAGCGTTCTGGTAACTACTATATTCTGGGTAGTATCCACAACAGAAGCGTGGCTTTGAGCAAGTTCCGTGACGGTGCCCGTGAATCTATCGCGTCACAGTTCGGAACCCGTGATGCCATCATTGCCCGTTCTGCCGACGATGTCCTGATGGTAGCTGAGGCTTATATCCGCAAGAAGGATTATGGAAATGCCATCACTTACCTGAATATGGTACGTGACCGTGCTGGTTACAAGGCTGGCGAGGACCGCTCTATCAGCCGTGATGGTGGACAGGCTTATAAGAAGAACTCTGCTTGTACAGGAAAGGGTGGTGGATTCTCTGCCGAGGGTTCTATCTATACAGAGGAAAATACTTATTATGAGTCAAACAACATTGCCGAGACTACAGCTTCTACTGAGAGTAATATGCATCTGAATGGTATTGAGGATGTGCTCAACTCTAAGGTTGAACAGCCAATCTACGAAGCTTTGAAATTGACATCCGACTATGATAAGTTCATGTGTTTCCTCTTGGATGAGCGTACACGAGAGTTGATAGGTGAAGGTCAGCGTTGGGAAGATTTGGCTCGTACCAAGACTTTGGAGGCTCGTTGGAATGCGTTTAGTGATGCTTCCACTGGCGGACAGGGCAAGTTTGATCCAGCCAAGCATTATTATCGTCCAATTCCTCAGTCATTCCTCGACGGTATCACCAATGCGAATGGTGCTTCCCTGAGCAATGAGGAGAAGGAGAAGATGCAGAATCCTGGTTACTAATCGAATATCTATAGGATAGGTTAATGATTATATGTTGAAGAGCGGTATCTTTCTCTCGGTAGAAGGTATCGCTCTTTTTTTAAACAACTATCATCATGCAAATCAAACAAATGTTATTTCCGATGATGAGTATGGCGCTGACGATGGCTCCCTGCTCTCATCTCCATGCACAAGGACAGACTCCGGTATCGCAGATGGAGAAGCTGGACCGTGGCTTGGTGGCTTTGCCTGCCCAGAACCAGGGAATCTTCCTCAGTTGGCGATTGCTGGGTACGGATAGCAAACACGTATGCTTCGATGTGGAGAGGGATGGAAAGATCATCGCCCATCAGGTGAAGCTGACCAATTATACAGACCGGAAAGGTTCTGCTGCCAGCAGCTATCGGATCATCACTTATCAGAAAGAACCCAGGATGGATGCTCCGGCTGAAAGAGAAGTTTCGAAGGCGGTGAAGCCATGGAACGATCTCTATCGCTCCCTGTCCATCAACCGTCCTGCCGGCGGTGTCACTCCCGATGGAAAATCCTACGAATATACCCCCAACGACTGTAGCGTGGGCGATGTGGATGGAGACGGAGAATACGAAATCATCCTGAAATGGGACCCGACCAATGCCCATGACAATTCGCATGACGGCTATACGGGGGAGGTCATCTTCGACTGCTACAAGTTCGACGGAACCCAACTCTGGCGCATCAATCTGGGTAAGAATATCCGTGCCGGTGCTCACTATACCCAGTTCCTGGTCTATGATTTTGATGGCGATGGCAAGGCAGAGATGATCTGCAAGACATCGACGGGTTCGGTAGATGCCAAGGGAAAGTTTGTGAGCGATGCGGCTACGGATGCCGGAATCCGAGAACTGGACAATGCTGCCGATTATCGCAATTCGAGAGGTCGCATTATGGCAGGTCCCGAACTGCTTACAGTCTTTAATGGCGAAACCGGAAAGGCGATGCATACCATCTGGTATCAGCCCAATCGAGCCTTCGGTACAGGCCGGCAGGTGGAAGAGGGAGAGCATCTGGAGAACGGATTTCCTGCCTATTCTTCAGTCTGGGGCGATAAGAACAACTATGGCAACCGTGGCGAGCGATACCTTGCCGGTGTGGCTTTCCTCGAGGGTGCCGACAAGCTGCCAAGTGCCGTGATGTGCCGTGGCTATTATACCCGCTCTTATCTCTGGGCGGTAGATTTCGACGGAAAGGAACTCAAGACCAAATGGCTCCATGCTTCGCTGACTCCCAACGACTGGAAGGTAACCGATGCCGATGGAAAGGTACTGAAGGAGGCTCATGGATGTAAGAATACGGCTTATGCCCAGGGTGCTCACAGTCTGGCTGTGGGCGATGTGGATGGGGATGGATGTGACGAGATTACCTACGGATCTGCAGCCATCAACCATGATGGAACCTTGTTGTATTCTACCGGATTGGGACATGGCGATGCGCAGCATCTTGCCGATCTGGATCCCGACCGACCGGGATTGGAATATTATATGGTACACGAAGAATATCCCTACGGTTCTGATCTGCGGGATGCACGAACAGGCGAAATCCTGTTCCGTACACTCGATAAGGATGATACTGGAAGAGGAGTGGCTGCTGATATCGATGCCCAGCATCGGGGATATGAACTTTGGTGTTCGGATGCTCCTGTTGTAAGAGATATCAAGGGTAAGACTGTTTCGGCAGAAACATCTTCATCCTATAAGAAGAATCATGAAGCTGATCATTTCGGAAGTAATGAGAAAACGAGTTTCAGAGCTGTTTCCAGAATGCCGGCAATGAACTTCCGGATCTACTGGGATGGTGACTTGCAGGATGAACTTCTGGCAAACGGACGCCCTCCTCATTTTCCTCCTTATCTCCAGAAATGGAACGGAAAGGAAGCGGTGGCGTTGCCTTTGAGCAATGGCAAGCAACTGTATGAGATGGGCAACTCGGTGAGTTGCAACTGGTCGAAGGCGACTCCTAATCTACAGGCTGATCTCTTCGGCGACTGGCGAGAGGAAGTCATCTATTGGGATAAGAGCGATGCCTCGCATCTCAATATCTTCACCACCAATATCCCTACGGACTATCGGGTTCCAACCCTGATGCACGACCATATCTATCGGATGGGAGTGGCCTGGCAGAATGTAGGCTATAACCAGCCTCCGCATCTGGGGTATTATCTGCCCGATCATGCTGAGAAGATTCAGAAATAAGAATTTGAAAAAAAAAAGAGATTCTGACAAAATAGAGATGTATCTGATACGTTTATTAAGATATAAGGAAATACAGAGAATATAAGATATAAAGCGATAAAGGATATGAAAAGAATATTATTCGCCTTCTCATTGATGGCGGCAACTACAGCTTCCTTTGCCCAGGTGGCAAAGCCGATGGAAGATGTCAATAAGGTTATCGACAATACCGTAGATAGCCTGAACAAGGCGATGACCGCCCGAATCCAACCGGGAACCAGTCGCAAGGGCAATAATCCGGTACTCTTCCTGATAGGTAACTCAACGATGCGCAATGGCACACTGGGTAATGGTAACAACGGCCAGTGGGGCTGGGGATATTACGAGCACGAGTTCTTCGATGCCAACAAGATTACGGTAGAAAACCAGGCGCTCGGAGGAATGAGCAGCCGTACCTTCTACAACCGTCTTTGGCCGGATGTGCGAAAGGGCATTAAGGCTGGCGACTGGGTGATCATCTCCATCGGTCATAACGACAATGGTCCATACGATAGTGGCAGAGCACGTGCCAGCATCCCTGGCATCGGCAAGGATTCGCTCAATGTCACCATCAAGGAGACTGGCGTGAAGGAGACTGTTTATACTTACGGTGAATACATGCGCAAATACATCAACGACTGCAAGGCGCTGGGTGCTCATCCTATCCTGATGTCGCTGACTCCACGTGATGCCTACGATGAAAACGATAAGATTGTCCGTGTGAACAAGACTTTCGGCTTGTGGGCAAAGCAGGTGGCTGAGCAGGAAGGAGTTCCTTTCGTAGATCTGAATGAGATTTCTGCTGCCAAACTCGACAGCTATGGTCATTGGAAGGAAAAGTATCATTTCTTCACCGACCATATCCACACTTCCCGTTTCGGAGCGATGATGAATGCCCGTTCGGCAGCTGAGGGATTGGCTGAGAGTAAGGATCCGAGTCTGGCTCCTTTGCAGGCGATGATGGTCAATGTGGCTTTGCCGGTAGAGAATTTCAAGCGCGAACCGGGCAAACCTGTTGTCTTCTTCACCGGTGACAGTACTGTGAAGAATGCCGATAAGGAAGAAGACGGCATGTGGGGATGGGGATCTCAGGCTTACACCATCTTCAATCCTAAGAAGATTACCTGTGTGAATGCTGCCAAGGCTGGTCGCAGTTCCCGTTCTTATCTCAATGAGGGAAGATGGGATAAGGTATATAACAGTCTTCAGCCGGGCGACTACGTGCTCATCGAGTTCGGTTACAACGACATCTGTTCCTTGACCGATAAGAAGATGCGTGGTTCCATTCCTTGTGCCAAGGATACCTGTCATGTTTATCAGATGGAAGAGAGCAAGCAGTATGAGGTGGTTTATTCCTTCGGCTGGTATCTGAAGAAGTTCATCCAGGATGTTCGTGAGAAGGGTGCTACCCCAATCCTCGTTTCCCTGACTCCTCGCAACGAGTGGCCTGACGGAAAGATGGAGCGCCGAAACGATAGCTACGGAAAATGGTATCGTGAGGTGGTAGCTGAGACGGGCGTTGCCTTCCTCGACCTCCACAACATCGCTGCCGATTCATACGATAAGATAGGCAAGGAAAAGGTGAAGGCATATTACAAGAAGGATCATACCCACACCAGTCTGAAGGGTGCCCAGCACAATGCCAAGTGCGTGGCGAAGGGCTTGAAGAAAATGAAGAGTCCATTGGCTAAGTATCTGAAGTAAAATGATAATTTACAATCAATAAAGATATCATCAGATGAGGACAAAATATATTTTAGTAGCAGGACTTTTGGCGTTGGCTTCTTCTGTAGGAGTCAATGCCCAGGGTTTTGATATTGATATGACCAAGGCGCAGCCTGTCTATTCTGCTGAGAATGGACAGGGATATGATATCGTGGCTGCACCAAAAGCTAAGAGTAATGCCCCTTTCTTCTATTCTGTGAAGGTGGCAGATGGCAACTATAAGGTCACCGTGGTGCTCGGTTCTAAGAAGAAAGCAGGCAAGACTGTGGTTCGTGCCGAGAATCGAAGACTGATGCTCGATGAGGTGAGCACCAGGAAGGGTGAGTTCAAGACTTACTCCTTCATCGTGAACAAGCGTTCTCCTT
>ERZ833608.1741-NODE-1741-length-13163-cov-5.514800_pt1 | contig 13163 bp, 13 predicted proteins | sample MGYA00519694_ERZ833608 | MGnify/ENA primary metagenome ERZ833608 (study PRJEB31850, sample SAMEA3708742) | human gut metagenome | biome: human gut; feature: human-associated habitat; material: faeces | place: China | collected 2014 ... | reverse complement strand
TTCGGCGAACGGCTCAGTTTTCGTAGCGAGAAGCGCGGAACTTTCAATTGAAACGATTTAACTCTATGTTCTGTGGTCGCGAACTTCCGTAGAGGGGGTCCGTCTTGGGCAAGCTTTTGGTCAGCTCTTGTAAGCGTTGCAGGGGTTGACCTGTTGCAACGGTGCCGTTCGCCGCCTGCTTACTGCCTTTGGCCGCGCGAGTGTATTGTTTTGCGTGAATGTTTTGATGGCACGTTTCAATCGTGGTGTATTGGAAGGCGCAAGTTGATCCCGCTGAAGGGAGTGCCGTGCAGCGCGTTTGGAGAACGGTCACCGGCTTTTACCGTGTTTCGGCCCGTGGCATCGGAAAACAGCTCATCTTTGAGACCGATGACGACCGGTGGGAGTTTTTGGAGCTGATGCGCGACTGCTGCCGCGATGCCGGTGTGACGGTCTTGGCGTGGTGCCTTATGAGCAACCATGTTCACCTGGTACTCGCGGATTATGAGGACGCGATGAGCGCGGCGATGCAACGACTGCTTTTGACGTACGCCCGTCGGTTCAACAAGCGTACCGGGCGATCGGGCTGCCTGTTTCGGGACCGTTTTGAACGCCGCTCGCTAGATACCGACTGGCAGGTGATGGAGGCTATTCGCTCTGTACACGCTGATCCACAGGAGGCGGGTATTGCTCTGATCGAGCGCTATCCGTGGAGCAGTTTTGCCGAGTATCTACGGGCCTATGACAACGATATGACGAGGGGATTTTCCGATTCTTCTTGCGTGCTTGAGCTTTTTGGTTCTGCCGAGGGCTTTATTGCCTGTTCGCTTTCGGCGCCCGACGGCGGCGAGCCAGCGCTGTGTGATATGAAAGAGACGGAGTGGGAGCGGCACGCCTTTGCCGAAAAGTTGGCGAAGGGGCTCGGGGTTCCACTCCACGGGGTTAAAGCCGCACCGTCGGCGCAGCGCAACGTCGTTATTCTTGAATTACGCGATGCCGGTTTTACTGTGCGTCAGATAGAGCGGTATACGGGGATTGGCAAAAGTACCGTTTCTCGTATTGTGCGGGCACGCGCGGGGGCGGCAATGCGGACTGGCGGAATCGTGATGTAGAGCTGCCTGTGCACCGCAGCTGGGGTCGTCCATACGCCACAACCAACGTTCAAAAGCTTGGTACGGTAACTGCGTTTCTTAATTTGCATAGAACGACTGCCGTCATGCATAAAATTACGGCTCCGCTCGGTTTTGCCCGCGCCTACCCCCGTCCACGCCGTGCAAAAAGCGGAGTTTTCAACATCGTGGCGCTTTCGGCAGCGCCGCAATCTTGCAACATACGGGTTCCGAAGTTATTTATGCCTGTCGATGCGCCCCCGAAGCACATGTCTGAGCCCCGTCAGACCGCGATGTTTGTTCTAAAACGCTATATAAAGGTGCCTGGAGGCGTTGATTAACGCTTTCGATGCTTATGCACGCAACTTGGCATGCTGAATACTCGCAAAAATGCACGCCGCATCCTATGGTACCCTTCCGCGGTAGGCGCGAGGCGTTCCGAAGCCCAGCAGGACTGGCTTGGCACATTGCATGGCGTGCCCGTGGCTCTGCCGCTAGCCTTTGGTATCGTGGAAAACGTCCGTGCTCGCAGCTGGCAGTGCAGTAAATGACAGACGGGGCGCCGGGCGCGCGGACTTTGTGTGTCCGAGGCGTTATGAAAAAGCCGAGCCACCCGTATTGGGCGGCTCGGCAATCAAACCCTTTGATCTGGGGCATCCGCTACTGGTTAGCTTGCCCCTCGAGCATGCCGTCGAGGGTGCGCCAGGCGAGCTCGGCGCACTTGACGCGGGCGGGCATGTGCGAGATGTCTTGGAGCTGGGCGGCCTCGTCCAGGTCTTCCAGGTCCTCCTCGGAGAGCTGCTCGCCGCGGATCATAGCCAGGAAGAGCCCGGCCAGGCGGCGTGCCTCCTCGACCGTCTCGCCGGTGATGAGGTCGGCCATGATGTCGGCACTGGCCTGGCTGATGGCGCAGCCGTGGCCAGTAAACGAGGCTTCCTCGATAACGCCGTTCTCGACACGCAGCTGCAAGGTGAGCTCGTCGCCGCAGCTGGGGTTGATGCCGTCGTGCTCGTGCGTGGGGGCATCCATCTCGTACTTGTAGTCGGGGTGCGAGTTGTGCTCCATAAACGTGGTGGAGGTGTACAGATTACCCATTGAACGTGCTCCAAACGTGATGCAGTCCGGCGATGAACTTATCGATGTCGGCCTTGTCGTTGTAGAAGGCCACGCTGGCGCGGCAGCAGGCGAGGTTCTCGACGCCAAGCCAGGTAAGCAGCGGCTGTGCGCAGTGGTGGCCGGCGCGGATGCACACGCCGTCCATGTCCATGATGCTCGCGACGTCGTGCGGGTGGATGCCCTTGACATTAAAGCTGACGACGCCGTGATGATTGTCCCAATAGATTGAGCCGATGATCTGGACAAAGTCGAGCTGCATGAGCTCGCCCATCAGGTAGTGGACGAGTGCCTGCTCACGGGCCTGGATGTTTTCGTAGCCAACCGTGTTGACGAGGTAGTCGAGGGCGGCGCCTGTGGCGAAGATGCCGGCGGCGTCCTGCGTGCCGGCCTCGAACTTCTCGGGGACGGGCGCCCAGACGGCGTCCTGCTCGGTGACCGAATCGATCATCTCGCCGCCGGTGAGCATGGGCGGCATGGCGTTGAGCAGGTCCATCTTGCCCCACAGCACGCCGATGCCCATGGGGCCCATGGCCTTGTGCGCGCTAAAGGCAAAGAAGTCGGCGCCCAGATCGGCCACGTTGACCGGCATGTGCGGCAGCGACTGCGCGCCGTCGACGACAAGATAGCCGCCATACTTGTGCACGAGCTTGCCGAGGTTCTTGACCGGATTCTCGACGCCCAGAACGTTAGAGACCTGACCCACGGCCAGAATCTTGGTCTTGGGGCCAACCTTGGCAAGCACTTCCTCGGTGGTGAGTTGGCCGGTCTTGGTGGGGTAGAGGTAGACGAGCTTGGCGCCGGTCTCGCGGCAGACCTGCTGCCACGGAATCAGGTTGGAGTGGTGCTCCATGATGGTGATGACGACCTCGTCGCCGGGCTCCAGCACCGTGGGTGCAAAGCTCTTGGCGACCAGGTTGAGCGACTCGCTGGTGTTGCGGGTGAAGACGACTTCGTTGGCCTGGGCGGCGCCGATGAGGTCGGCGATCTGCTGGCGAACCTTCGCGATAGCCTCGGTGGCCTCGACGGACAGCGAGTACAGGCCACGCAGGGGGTTGGCGTTCATGCGCTGATAGAAGTCGCGTTCGGCGTCGAGCACGCAGGCGGGGCGCTGTGCGGTGGCGGCGCTATCGAGGAAGGCGATCTCGGGGTGCTGCTGGAAGAGCGGGAACTGCGCCTTGTAGGGGTTGGTCTCGATGTCTACGGTGGGCCAGCCGCGCGAAGCCTCGTCGCTGGCGTCGAGCACCATAGGCTCCGGTGCTGTGCAGGTATCGCATTTAACGTGCTCGGTGTCGATCATGCGAGCTCCTCTTCAAAGTTATCGATCAGGTTGTTGCCCAGGCGGACGACGGCGGCGCGGGTGCGCTCATCGGTGGCGGAAAGCGCGGCGTCCTCCAGCTTGGCGCGAATGAAAAGATCCTCGGCGGCGTTTTGGTCAAGGCCGCGACAGGCGAGGTAGAACAGCTGCTCGTCGCGGACGTGGCCGATGGTGGCGCCGTGGTTGCCGGCGACGTCGTCCTCGTCGCACAGGATGACGGGGACGGTCTTGTTGTCGACACCCTTGTTGGCCAGCAGCACGGTTTCGCGCTCGGTGCCGACGGCGCCCTTGCAGCCGTGCACGAGGTCGATGGTGCCGCGGTAGACCTTCTTGGACGTGCCGGTCAGCACACCGTTGGCGTCGATCTCGCACTCGGTCTTGCGGCCTCGGTGGCGCAGCTCGTAGTTAAAGTCGCGCACCTGCTCGCGGGCGCCCAGGTAGTCGGTATCGATCGTCACCTTGGCGGTGTCGCCCAGCAGGTCGCCAGCAAGGCCGGTGGCGCTGGCGCCGGCACCCAGGACGGTGTGCTGCACGTTGACGCGCGCGCCCTCGTCCAGGAATAGACCGGTGTCGTCGAGCGCGATCCAGCTATCGTCGAGCGCCTGCGTGCAGGTCACGTTGACGGTGGCGTAATCGTGGGCGCACACGCGCAGCACAGAACCCACGACGCCTTCGCCGGCATCGGGGGAGTCCAGGGCGATCTGCAGGTCGAGTGTTGCCTGCGGACGGGCGACGGCATCGATGGCGGCAATCGTAGCCGCTGCGTCGATGCCGCTAACGCGCACGGTAACCGTGGCGTGCTGATAGGCGGGCACGTCGATGACGATGCGCTTGGCAGCGTTGTCGGCCAGATAGGTGTAGGCAGCCTCGCCCATGCCGGTCTCGAAGGCCTCGGCGGGGGAGAGTTCCTCCTCGAGCTTGATAGCGCCGGCCTGGTAGACAGAGGTGGCGGGCACGTCGAGCTCGGTCTCGGGCGTGATGCGGGCTCGGTCGGCGGGGTCGCCGGGGGCAGATGCGCGGCGCTCGGGGAAGCGCTCGGCCATGGCTTCCATGGCAGCGTCGAAGGCGTCGGCCGAGCCGGCAAACTGCTCGTCCAAACCCTCGACCTCAACTGCCTCGGCGGGAGCGGTGGCAAGCTCGTCGGAAAGCTCGAGCTTGGTCTGATTCATCTTGAGCCAGCCCCAAGTGGCGGCAGGCATCGCATTAACCTGCTCGAGCGTGGTTGCAGCGGTGTTCGTGGTCTGTTTCATTATCCGATCGCTCCTTCCATCTCGAGCTTGATCAGGTTGTTCATCTCGACGGCGTACTCCAGCGGCAACTCCTTGGAGACCGGGTTGGCAAAGCCGTTGACGATCATGGTGCGGGCCTCTTCCTCCGAGATACCGCGGCTCATCAGGTAGAACACCTTGTCGTCGCCGATGCGGCCGATGGTGGCCTCGTGGCCGATATCGACGTTCTTGGCGCGGATGTCCATGGCGGGGATGGTATCGGAGCGGCTTTGGTCGTCGAGCATGAGCGACTGACAGCTCACGGTTGCCTTGGAGCCCTCGGCCTTGGGCGTGGCCACGATGGAGCTGCGGAAGGTCTGGATGCCGCCGCTCTTGGAGATGCCCTTGGTCTCGACGGTCGCCGAGGTCTCGGGCGCGTTGAGCACGACTTTGCAGCCGGTGTCGAGGTTCTGGCCGGCACCGGCAAAGGTGATGCCGGTAAAGCTCGAGCGAGCGCGGCGGCCGTTGAGCACGCTCATGGGGTAGAGGTAGCCCACGTGGCTGCCGAAGGAGCCACTGATCCACTCGATGTCGCCGTCCTCGTCCACGCGCGCGCGTTTGGTGTTGAGGTTGTACATGTTCTTGGACCAGTTCTCGATGGTCGAGTAGCGCAGGTGCGCACGCTTGCCCACAAAGAGCTCGACGGCACCGGCATGGAGGTTTGCCACGTTGTACTTGGGCGCGGAGCAGCCCTCGATAAAGTGCAGGTCGGCATCGTCCTCGACGATGATGAGCGTGTGCTCAAACTGGCCGGCGCCCTTGGCGTTGAGGCGGAAGTAACTCTGCAGCGGAAAATCGAGCTTGGTGCCCTTGGGCACGTAGACAAACGAACCGCCCGACCACACGGCACCGTGCAGGGCCGCAAACTTGTGGTCGGTGGGCGGGATGAGCGTCATAAACTTCTCGTGGATGAGCGGCTCCCACTGCGGGTCGTGCAGGGCCTCCTCAATGCCGGAGTAGACGATACCCATCTTGGACGCGGTGTCCTGCATGTTGTGGTAGACGAGCTCGGAGTCGTACTGCGCGCCGACGCCTGCCAGGTAGCTGCGCTCGGCCTCGGGAATGCCCAGGCGCTCAAAGGTGTTCTTGATGTCGTCGGGCACCGACTCCCAGTCGTGCTTTTGGTCGGTGTTGGGCTTGACGTAGGTGACGATGTTGTCCATGTCCAGGCCCTCGATGGAGGGGCCCCACGTCGGATCCGGGAAACGGTTAAAGATCTCGAGGGACTTGAGGCGCAGGTCGAGCATCCACTGCGGCTCGTCCTTCTTGGCACTGATCTCGCGCACGATGTCGGGCGTGATGCCGGCGTCGAGGCGCTCGAAACCCTCCTCGCCATAGGTGAAGTCGTAGAGGCTGCGGTCGATGTCCGCGACCTCGGTGCGGTTCTTGGTCATTGCGTCGCCCCTTTACGCCTGCTGCTCGGCAGCGGCGGCCTCGGCCTGGGCGCGCTGCTCGGCGGCCTCGCGCTCGAAGGTCTCAAAGCCGTTCTTGTCGATCCAGGGGATCAGCGAGGCGTCGTCCTCGCGCACAATGTGGCCCTTGACCATAACGTGGACGCGGTCGACATCCAGGTGCTCCAGGATGCGCGTGTTGTGCGTGATGATGAGCATGGAGCCGTCGCAGCTCTTGCGGTAGGCGTCCATGCCGTGGCTGACGGTGGAAAGCGCGTCGACGTCCAGGCCGGAGTCGGTTTCGTCCAGGATGGCGAGCTTAGGCTGCAGCAGCAGGAGCTGGAGCATCTCGACCTTCTTTTTCTCGCCGCCCGAGAAGCCCACGCCCAGCTCACGGTTGAGGTAGGCGGTATCCATGTTGAGCTCGGCCGCGAGCTCCTTGACGCGACGGCGGAACTCCTTGCCCTTCATCTCCAGGCCGGGGCGGCCGGCGATGCTAGCGCGCAAAAAGCTCGACAGCGGCACGCCCGGGATCTCGACCGGGGCCTGGAAGCTCAGGAACAGGCCGGCGCGCGAGCGCTTGTCGGTGGTGAGCTCGGTGATGTCCTGGCCGTCAAAGACGATGCGGCCGTCCTGCACGGTGTAGACGGGGTCGCCCATGACCAGGTGGCCGAGGGTGGACTTGCCGGCGCCGTTGGGGCCCATCAGCACGTGGGTCTCGCCAGCGGCGACGTTGAGGTTGACGTTGTGGAGGATGGTCTTCTCGTCCACGGAGGCGGTCAGACCTTCGATGGAAAGCAGCGGATTTGCACTCATGCTGTCCCTCTCTGTATATGGTGTGCTCATAGGTGTACTAAACCCTAGGAATCTTCTCGGAATAAAGTTACTATGGGTTCGGCGTTAGTCAAGGGAAAACCCGACTAATCCACTCGACTTTTCTAGATGTGGGACAAATTCATCGGTTATGTTTGTCCCCAGCGTTATGGAAGGGCAGGTATGCTCATTTCTTCTAAGGGCCGCTATGCCCTCCGTCTGATGATCTATATCGCAGCGCTTGGTGACGTCGAGGGCAAAATCGCCCTGCGCGAGGTCGCCGACCGCGAGCATATCTCGCAAAAGTATCTGGAGCAGCTGGTCCGTCCGCTCATGAAGGCGGGCCTGCTTAAGAGCGTGCGCGGCAAGGGCGGCGGTTACATGATGGCCAAGGACCCCGCCGAGGTGCGTGCCGGCGACATCCTGCGTGCCGTCGAGGGCAGCACGGCTCCGGTAGCGTGCGATGGCATCGACAACAGCTGCACCCGCAGTGACCTGTGCTCAACGGTCAAGTTCTGGCGCGGTTTGGACGATGTGATCGAAAAGTACGTCGACGGCGTGACGTTGGCCGACCTAGCCGCCGTCCCCGAGATCAACTTCGACATTAAGCTGTAGTTCGAGAGCAATCCCTTAAGATTTCGCGGAGGGTTGTTGCCGTTTACCGAGGGGTTGTTGTGCAACAACGGGCTAGCTGCAATACTTAAATTCAACTTTGCAAACTGCACTTTAACTATACCAATGCAGGGAGGATCTATGCAGCCCAAGCATTCCGCAATTGTCGCGGGTCTTACGTTGGCGCTTTCGTTTGGCACCGTTGCCGCGCCTGTGACTGCTGTTGCCGAGGAGCCCACGCCGGGTGTTGCCTCGGATGCCACCGATATCGATAAGGGCCTCTACACCCAACAGTCCTTCTCGGGCGTGCTGAGGTCGGTTCAGGGTGTTTCGTTTGTCAATGTGACCGACGAGATGAAGTACTTTACCAAGTACGAGAGCCACGGCAACTATAACCAGGGCTTTTCGTATGGCGACGGCTATAACGCGCTGGGTTATTACCAGTTCGACCGCCGTTGGTCGCTCATTCCGTTTATGAAGCAGGTCTATAACTACGACTCTGCTAAGTACAGCATGCTTAAGGCTGCGATCGATCGCGGCAGCGAGATTTCCAACGCGAATAACCCTATGTATGCGAACGGCCAGCTCACCGAGCTAGGTCGCGTTGCGCAGGAGGCTTTCCAGGGCGCTTATAGCACCGATCCGGCTGAGTTCTCGGCGCTGCAGGATGCCTATGCGTACAACTCCTACTATGCGGTGACCGAGTCGTGGCTCAAAAACGCTCTGGGCATTGATATTTCCGGTCGTGTCGATTGCGTCAAGGGTATGGTGTGGAGCATCACCAATATGTGCGGCACGGGTGGCTGCCAGGACTTTTTCCGTTGGGCGAATCTTTCCAACGATATGAGCGACCGCGAGTTTGTGACCGTGCTTTCGAACAGCGTGGTTGATAACGTGGCGCGCAAGTATTCGAGTCAGCCTCAGTACCATGAGGGATGGAAGAATCGCTATAAGAACGAGCTTAAGGACTGCCTGGTCTACATTGCCGAGGACGAGGCCGCTGCGGCAACGCCCGTGGAGCCCGATCCTGAGCCTAAGCCTGAGCCCGGTCCGAGCATGGCTCCCGCTGCTCCCGCCGTACCGACACCTGGTACCGATAACGATTCGGGCGACGATAACGACACGAATGCGCCCTCGACCGATGCGGGCAACGATGGTGCCGGTAACAGTGGGGCTGCGTCTGGTGGCACTGCGGCTGGCGATGCTTCTGGCGATTCGTCGACTTCTGGCTCCGACGGCGCTACGGACTCCTCTGCCGATGCTGGGTCCTCTAACGGTTCTGGCTCCGATGCTTCCGAGGACGGTTCGAACGAGGGCACCGATGCTGGCGATTCCTCGACGGAAAGCAAGCCTTCTACCGGCGAGCAACTTGGCTCCATGCTGGGGTCGTCTTTGATGGCGGGCATTAACGGCGGCTCTTCTTCTGATGAGGGATCGTCTGAGCAGGGCTCCGGCTCCAATGCCGACGGTGCTGCCGATGCTTCCGCCGGTTCGGGTGCGAAAAAATCCGACGCCGATGCGCAGAAGCCCGGTGACAAGGCTGGCACTACGAACACCACGACGACTACGACCTCGGGCGGCAATATGCCCAAGACGGGTGACCTCATCGTGATGGCGAGCCTTGCCAGCGCGAGCTTGGCGACGCTTGGCGCCACATCCATTGTGAGTGGCAAGCACAAGCTTGATCAGCAGAAGAAGTCCGCTGGCGAGGACGGATCCGAGGAGTAGGTCCCTGGTCTCCTGATAATTTAAGAACTAGGACGGGGTCCGGTGCGAATGCATCGGGCCCCGCTTTGTTGTGCAGCGATTTGTTGTGCCCCATCGGGGCACTTGTTGCTACCGTTGCCCGAAACGTCTTCATGACGGCATTATTGCGGTCGAGTTGCTCGATACAATGGGCATCGTGCTACGTTTGAGGGGGAAGTTACGGTGTCTGAACAGGCGATTTATGGTGATACTGCCCACTATGGCGTAGAGTTGATTAACCGTTCGGGTAACGGGGCGCTACCGGTCGGCGAGCATGACTTTGCCGAGGCCATGGATCGATGCGTGCTAGTCGACAAGACGATGTTTATTGCCGATGTCTTGGATGCTGATGCTTCCGTCGTGGCGTGTTGCAGACCCGAAGGCTTTGGCAAGAGCATGAACCTGTCGATGCTTAAGGCTTTTCTGGAGCGACCCGCGGTCGGACAGGTCGATCGGGGCCTGTTTGCTGGTTCCCGGATTTGGGATGCGGGAGGCGGGCGCTATCGGGATGAGTTTGCCTGCTATCCGGTGATATCGCTGGACTTTTCTGGCGCCGCGAGGTGCGGTGCCAACGTCGACGGCGTCGTGCGTGACGCTCTTTCGGATGAGTGCGCTCGCTTGTTGACGCTTTTGGAGGCTCCGGATTTGTCCCGAGACAAGGTGCGCCACATCGAGCGCGTTGCGCGTGGCGTGGCGAGCGAGGACGAGGTTGACTCGGTGCTTGGTGTGCTCATTGAGCTGCTGGAGATTGCCTGCGATGAGCAGGTTGTATTGCTCGTTGATGGGTACGACGCGGCGTGGTTGGGCCGTTTTGCTATGAAGGACGCTTTTTGCTCCTGTCCGGCAGAGCCGCTCGATCGCGTACTGTTTGATGCCATTGCCGCTGCGGGCGATTCGTTGCGGTTGACGTGTCTGATGGGGGAGCGTCCCGGCCCCGCCGAGGCTGCGCTTTCTGCGCGCGGCTGCTCGTATCGTCTGTCGACGCCGCTCTCGACGTGGTGCGATCGGTGGTTCGGCTTTTCGGATGCCGAGGTCGAGGCTCTGTTGGGCCATGCTGGGCGCGAGGAATACCTGGATGATGCGCGTGAATGGTTCGAGGGATATCGATTTGGCGGGTTTTATTGCTCGAGTCCGGCGCGCGTGATCGATTTCTTGAACCGCGGTTGCACGCCGCCGGTGCGGGCTGATTTGTATGGGTTTGCTGACTGCCTGAGTAGGGTGGCTGGCGACTGGAGTCTCGATCGGCTTGCGACTCTGTTCGATTTGCTCGAGGCTCATGGATGCGTTGAAGTTCCGCTTCGGATGGGTGCCGTCGGGTCGGATGCCTCGACTGGCGATGACCAGTGGACCGCGTTATACCTGTCCGGCTTCCTCACGACGGATATGGTTGAGGAGCCGGGAAACAGCGCTCGCTTCCGTGGTCTGCGTCTGCCTAATGGCGAGCTTCGCCAGGCTTTGCGCCTCGTGATTATTGAATGGTTTGAGTGCGCTGCCGAGGATGTGCGGGACGTCGATGCGTTTCGTGACGGGTTGTGTCGCGGTGACGAAGACACGGTGAGGCAGGCACTGTGTCGAATTCTAGGTGACGCGGGAGTCGGCGCGGCCGAGATGGATTCACCGTTGCCATACCACCTGCTGTTGCAAGGGCTCTGCTTTGGTATGCCGGGGTATGCCAATCCGTCATCCAATCGAAAGCGCGGGGCGGATCGCTGGGATATCCAGGTGTTTCCTACGGGAAGGATGCTCGATGTGGCCGATACCCTCGGCATGCTCGACGAGCGCCCGCTTATAACGATCAACATCATGTATGACCCCGGCGTGGACGCGCTGGGCCTGGAGCTGCTGGCGGTTCAGGCTCTGCTCGACATCGAACGTGACAGTATCGACGAAATCCGTGTGCCGCGACCAGGTATCGGCCGCGTGCGCTGGGGCTTTGGCTTTGATGGGCAGCATGTGTCCGTAGTGTGCCAGCGGCTTTAAGCGGCGGGATGTTTTCGGCCTCTGTTACTCCGTGTCCTCCAGGGGCGGCATAGGCTTCCAGTTGGGATCTTTGATGAATTTGCGGGCGTCTTTCATGCCACGGCGCAGCGCTGGGATACCGGTCTTAAAGCATTTGTCGACCGCGGCCAAGTGGATGAACTCTTTGCAGAAGGTCGCGGCGTTGCTCAAGCGGAACAGCACGGGATGATAGTCACCGTAGATTTGCATGTAACGGGCCAAAAAGCCGCGGTTGCGCATGATGTAGTAGCGGTTGGTGTCGCTCGTGGAGTTGAGTTGGCGCTTGCCGGCGATATCCCAGTTAGAGACGGCGCGGGCGCGCTTGAGCACCACGTCGGCGACCACGGCAGCGGGGAAGTGCTGGCTGGCGACATAGCCGTAACAGGCGTCGTCGCCATAGATGAAGAAGCGCGCGTCGGGCAGGCCGATCTTGTCGACTACGCGACGCGAGAACAGGCCGCCCTCAAAGCACAGCTGATTCATGGCGCGGTAGCCCTCGGGGCCCAGGTCCCACTTGGCGATGGGGTTGGGGATACCGAGCGAAAGGATGAGCTGGTATTGCCAAAAGAAGGCGCCGCCATCAAAGTCCAGGCGTGAGCCCTGGATGACGTCGTAGCGGCCCGTCCACTTTGCTAGGCGTTTTGCTTCGCTGGACATTTGCGGAACGGTCGAGGAGACTGAGACCCCATTTGTCTATCGCATGCGCTATGCTCTGCCTAAACCTGCGCCGCTGGTGAGCATTGTGATTCCGACCAAGGATCACGTCGAGACGCTCGATGCCTGCGTGATGTCGATTGCCGAGAATGCAACGTATGCCAACTACGAAATCGTCTTGGTGGAGAACAACAGCGAAGACCCGGAGACGTTTGCGCATTACGAGGCCCTGCCGGAGCGCGTGACTGCCGCGTCTGACGGTAAGGGCAGAGCTCGCGTTGAATACTGGCCAGGCGAGTTTAACTACTCCAAGATTATCAACTATGGCGTTGGGTGCGCTAAGGGTGACTACCTGCTGCTGCTCAACAACGATACCAAGGTTATAGTGCCAGGCTTTTTCGAGGAATTGATGGGGTATCTGCAGCGCCCCGATGCGGGCGTGGTGGGTGCCAAGCTCTTCTTTACCGATCATCCGGTGCAGCACGATGGCATTTTGATTGGTGTGCGCGGCGCACTTGCCCATGCCAACCAGGACTTCTCGGCAAAGCGCGAGGGCTATCTTGCCCGCGCTGTGCGCCCCGGTAACTTCAGTGCCGTGACGGGCGCCTGCCAGATGGTGCGACGCGATATTTTTGAGCAGGTCGGAGGCTATAACGAGGAACTCGCCGTCGGTTTTAACGACGCAGACTTTTGCCTGCGCGTGTGGGAGGCAGGCTACTGCACCATCTATACGCCCTATGCCGAGCTGTACCACTACGAGTTCACCTCGCGCAGCAGGGAAGAGGCAAACGAGGAAAAGCTGCGCCGCTGGAAGCGCGAGCAAGCACTGTTTATGCAACGCTGGCCTGAGTTCTTCCTCGATGGCGACCCATGACTCGGACCAAACCTATCCTCCGAGAGCGAGTTTGGCGCCTTGTAGGTTTTCCAAACGATGCGTTGAATCGTTCGGTAAATCATGACTTGGCCCCCGTCCCCCCCCCCAATCTAGTAGACTCTAAACCGTTGCTAGATTAGGGGGATTTTCCATGAAACGCTCCATGAAACGAGTTTCCGGGGCCGCCGCCGCGCTCGCGCTCGCGGCCGCCCTGGCCCTGTGCGGGCCCGCGGCCTACGCCGCCCCCGCCGCGGCGGGGGACACGGAGCCGCTCTCCGGCGGGGCGCA
>ERZ833608.1740-NODE-1740-length-13169-cov-3.502135_pt1 | contig 13169 bp, 7 predicted proteins | sample MGYA00519694_ERZ833608 | MGnify/ENA primary metagenome ERZ833608 (study PRJEB31850, sample SAMEA3708742) | human gut metagenome | biome: human gut; feature: human-associated habitat; material: faeces | place: China | collected 2014 ... | reverse complement strand
ACCGGCTGAGCCTGTCAAGGAATAACCTTTCCAAAAACTCACGGAACATAGTCTGCCGAACAATAGTAAGCACACTACAAAAAAAGCCATCCCTACTTCGTCTATTCCGGGGATGGCTTTTTTATTTTCTTATTTTCCCTAAACGGGAATCATTCAACTATCGGTTTTCACGTTCCAGTACTGCCAACCGGGCATACAATTCAACCAATGCCCCCTGATGGAGTATTTCCCAACCGGTCTTGGTCGTTCCCCCTCTCAGATCATCGTCATTCAGCAAGTTGTTACCCTGATGACAGCTACTGCTCCACGCATGAATCATTGACTTTTCGATATCATCGATATATTTACGGTCATTGTCTATAGAATAAAGTTCAAAGAATCCACGGCACATGATCGTATTGAACCAAGCGTGTCCCGGAGCAAGGATATTGAAAGTAAGATTCAGCTCTTTGGAACGATAGGGCATAAACCATTTCTTATGACAGCTTTCAGCAATCGCATACGCTTCATCCAGATATTTCTGTTCGCCGGTAATCTTATATAAGAGACAGGCCGCCTGCAATGGTTGTCCGGAGTTGTAGGAATACTTGTTCTTTTCAAGATCACCCGGCAGATTGGGATCATCCTTATTCGGGCGTACATTGTCATAGAATAAATGATCGGACTTGTCTTGCAATACATCCAGCATATAGTCGTAACATTTGATCGCCCAGTCGAGATATTCCTGTTCCTGAGTTGCCAGATACATCTTACAGCCCATCACAGCAGTAGGTCCGGTAGAGCAAGAGTGCTTGCTGGTAGTGTGTTCGTTCAACTCCCTCCAGTGTACACCTCCTCCGCAAGTCTCATCCCAACCGTGATCGATCAGGTAGCGCCATACCACCTTTGCCTGTGTCAGATAACGCATCTCTTTCGTTTCCGTATACCAGTCGACCATATCGAGCCCGATCCATACGTTATCATCGTAAAAACGTTCGTTACCGGCAGCCGGGTAGCAGGAATAAGCCAGGATTCCACGATCCAGCTGACAGAAATACTGTATTCCTTTGAACATCATATCATCCATTGCACCGTAAAGATTCTCCACTTCGCTCTCTTTGGTTGCATCACGCATAGCAACAAATGCCGAAAGCCCACCGCCTTGTCCCCAGACCAACGCATCACCATCCCAATAACCTTTTCCATCATAAGGATAATTACTACGCCAGCAGCTTCTGGAACTCTTGCCGAAATAATATCCAATGACAGAAGTCATGTAAGAATGTGCACGGTCCAGCATTTCCGGCAGTTTCAGTTCCGGCTCGTCCACCTTTTCATGATAAGGCATCACCACACGGCTTTCGGGTACCGATCGCTTGCCGGCTTTGCTGATAGCTACGGCAGAAACTTCGTAAGTAGCAAAATAAGGAACCTTCAACATATATTCCTGTGTGACATCACGCTCTACTTGTATTATGATATGTCCCGGCGAGAAGTCGGTAGCACGAGACAAACTCGCTTCCACGTCCCTGTAAGAGAGTTCTACCATATCCACGTCGCGATTACTGGGATTGGTCCATTTCACCAGAAGTTCATTCTCGTTATTGGTAGCTTCTACCGCAAATGAACCTACCGGAGAAATATTGCCACTGATGGGGTCATTCAATTCAGACTTTGACTTATCATCATCACTGCAAGACGGAAAGATAAACAGAGTCAAAAAGTTCAATATCAACAGCTTGAATATTGCTTTCATTTTTCTTCGAATTTAAAAGTTATTTAAAAGGTACTTCAATGGGAGCTTCCCCAAATCTGCTCATAGGAAATTCTGTGGCATTCCAGCTATCATACTTCGAAATATGCATCAGCAACTCATGATCCGAATTGGTACCATCCTCAATATAAGATGTCGGAGCTCCAGCCGAGAAATCCCAGCGCCCTAATAACCCTTCGGGATTTTGTTCATGAAGCTCCCATGCATTAGCCTTAAGTTGTTCCTCTGTACGACAAACCGTCCAGATACGTGCTTCGAGTATAGCACCATCAAGAAAGCGTCTGTTGTCACTAGCTCTTCCGATTGATACTCTACCCCCGTCATTACCTGCACAAAGATCAATCTCAGAATAGTCCATATCGGTTTTGCGGCTATCGTCCCACTTTACTTGTTTACCATTAACATAAAGCTTGTATTTTTCATTGTAATCATCCTTACCTTTCGAACAATCTACAACTAAAGCAATATGAGACCATTTTCCGAGTTCAAAGGCTCCATGTCCAGTTCTCAGTTTTAGTTTATCATCTATACCTACCAACTCCATCTGTCTACCCTTATTATTTTCCCAATCACCACCGCGAAGAATAAAATAGCCTTCCTTACCCATAAAGGTCTGTAGCCAATTAGTTCCATCGATACGAGCAACTAGCTCCCAAGTCATTTTTTTAAGTTTAAAGCCGTTAGTTTCAACTTTCACAGCCTCTAGTCCCTCACCAGTCATCTCTGCAAAGTGAGTCCAAACTGCATACTCTTTTCCTAAATTCATATACCAACGCTTCTCAGGAGCGATCTTTACATGAATAGTCTGTGAAACTTGTCCTTTTGCATCAGTCAAAGTAAATGAAGTCTCTCCGGCCTTTCTTCCGGTCACCGTTACCACATTACCATAAACTTCCAAACGAATGATCTTTGCATCACCAGCATCAAGAACCTTATATTCTCCATTACCTGTAAGAATCTTCACTTGTTGTGATCCTTGATTAGAATTTATCAGAACGCCCTTTTCGTCAGCATCAGTCGTAATTTGCTTAGGAGCAATTACATTCAGATTCACAAAAGCTTCTTTTCCTTTTTGGTCAGTAATCTTAATCTCAGCATTACCTTGAGCAATGCCTTTCACCATAAATGATTCTGTGTCTTCAAGCGTAGATTGATCAACTTCAATACAATTTTTATCATCAATCACTTCAAGAGAATAACCTCCATTTCCTGTATAGATCTTGATGAGAGCTTCATCAGATCCTTCCACTTGAGAATAAAGCGTAAACAAAGTTTTATTCAACTTCAATTCAAATTCTGCCGCTGTATTAACTAGAATTTTAGTGCGTTGGAAATACTTATCGCTAACATAAACAACTCCTTGAGCATTATTATGCCCCTCAACAGCGGTTAGTTTCACCACATTTCCATCTATTTCTGCGACAACTACTTCTTCATTAGCCGAAGTCGCAACATATTCCCCATTACCTGACGTAATGTTTACAGTACGGGTATCTCCTTGCGCAATATTAATCTCATTTACATCAACCTGTAACTCTACAAGATTCCCAGGTCGCTCATTGTTTTTTTTATCATCATCATCACTACATGCAGAAATACTAAATAATGATACGATAACTATATACTTCACAATTTTCATATATACAAAATTTAGGGTTTAAACAAACAGTTAGAATAGCCACTGATATTTTCATTCCAGCAACCATGGCTTAATCTTCTACATCCACATCCGGATATTGATATTTCCATACGTTTTTAGTCATCGTAAAACTTCCTTGAAAATTCATTAGCACAGGCTCATTATTATAAGATGAGTCTTGATATTCATAAGAAAAATCAACAGTTGTAATTTCTATATAATATCTGTCATCACCATAATTCAATGTATATTTACGACTTATTTGAGATGAATAAGATTTAAACTTCAAACTTTCCACTGGAGAAGTTAACACAAAAGTACCTGTTTCGTCATCTTTGGTAATTTCGACAACATAATCTAGATAATTCGTTGTTTTTTCACGAGTCTTGTCGCCAACAAACATATAACATGTATTCTGATTGATAGCATAGATATTGGTGCTGGTTATATCCGTTGTAAAGCTTGTCCCTATTTGCTTTATGACACCTTTTCCTGTGTACTGACCAGAAAAATCATTTTTAAAAGCAATATGTGCCAATACTTTCGTGTACTTACTTCTCCCTATCGGCTCTCCTACTGAAGAATTTATTCTGAGAGGCAATACATAATCATTGTATAAACTACCAACTTCTTTTATTTTATCCAATGAAATCTTTATATATGCTGACGTGTTTAATTCACCACTTGGAATAGTCCATGAGCTTGCATCAAAAGTATAAGATTCCTCTGGTAATAGTTTTAAATAAAGTTCTTTCTGATTTTTATATTTCTCCCAATTATATCTTTCAAGTGTATCAGGATCTACATCTAAAGTCAAAGTTATATCCTTATCATTCAAAGATGTGCCGTTTATACCAAAGTAAACCGGTAATATAGCGGTATTGTCATCATCTACTTCGAGTTGATAATCTTTCCAGCCATTTTCTATTAAATATGTTCTTTTTTCAAACAATTCATCAGCCAATTGATCATTGCAAGAAGATACTCCCAAAACGACAACGAGTAAAAGGCTGTTTATTATATTTTTAATCATTACTTTTTTCATAACATGATACTGTTTTAATTACCAACCCGGGTTTTGTGTCAAATTTACATTGCGCTTTAATTCGTATGTCGGGAATGGGAATAAATACATACGCTGTTCAAAGACTTTATGTACTGAAGAGACTGGAGTTTCCTTGTAAAAGTCTGCAATATAAGTATCATCATCACTAATATTAATATTACAACCCTGCAATAATTGATTTTCTTCTGTCAAAGCATCCTTCCATCGGCGGAGATCAAAATAACGCATACTGTTTTCTCCTAACAATTCCACTTGCCGTTCTCTTTTCAGTTTTACACGAAAATCTGCTTGATTTTTATAAGTCTCATTCGTATAATCGGGAACTCCGGCACGCATACGAATACGCTTGATAGCATAACGCATCTCATCCTCATCACGCTTTATTTCTACATCTTCATTAGAGTAGGTCTTTAAATGATAAACTTCCCCCTCCGATAATTCATTTAATGCCTCCGCATAAATCAGCAATATTTCAGCATAACGAATAGTCATTTCGGTTTTTTCTATAACATAACCACCATCTGTTCTGGAATCTTCCGAATTATAAAACTTCTTCAAAGTCATCCCTGTAAGAGGACATTCTTCTTTAAAACCTTGTTTACCATCTTCAGTTCCACGATAATAAAAGATCTGTTGATTACGATATCGAGGTTCCGAAGCACTGGCTGCTTCCCATACCGAACCATTATATGCGATAGATGCATAAAAACGAGGTTCACGTTTATTGTACATAAGACTAACTTTAGCCGGTAGAAATGGATTATTTTCCGAATATGCTTCAGTTGTAAAACCTGTCGTCACATAATCACCCGTGTTTGCAGCTTCCGAAATCGTGCGTCCATCATTCATTGCGTATGCATTAACTTGCTTTTGTGTGACACATAAACGGTTATTTCCACTTATTGTTCTGGGTAAAGCTTGATACATCCAATCATTAATAGTCCCCGTTCCATCACTGGTTCTTGTAAAAATCAATTCCGGATTCTTGGAGCCTTGAACTGAACCATCAAAATTTGACTTATACGAAAGTAACGGATCAATATTCGCCCAACCATCAGGATAATCTTTTGTAGAATATTCGGGATGCACCGGCGGACGATACATATCCAATGTCCCAATTTTAGGAGCTATGGTGTAAAGCTCGTACAAACCTGAGGTTTTAGCCAGTTCTATTACATCTTTGGCAGCAGCTGCTGCTTTTGCCCATTTAGATTCATCATACGTTTGAGAAATCAACTGGTTTCCTTTATTATCTACTACGTTGAAGAAATCGAGATTTCCATTATATAAAGGACTTGCAGCATAAAGTAATACACGTGCACGAAGTCCTAAAGCCGCACCTCGTGTAGGACGCCCCAAATTGTTGACAGTTCTTCTCATGGGTAACAAGCGGGCTGTCTCGGCAAGTTCCGTATCAATAAAACTAACTATCTCATCAAAATGAGCACGTGGCAAAGACAATTCTTCATACGAAAGGTCAGCATCTAGTCCCTCAAGCGGAATAAGAGGTACTGGTCCAAAAACACGTATCAAAGCCCAATAACAATAAGCACGTAAAAAGCGGGCTTGTCCTTTCATATCAGCTATTTCATCCATAGTTAGTTCCGGACAACGGTCTACATTATCCAAGAAAGTAGATGCCTTACGGATACCTTCATAATATTTCCATAAACGAGACTCACCAGCATTTTCATCACCCTTTGGTTTATCAGCACTATAACTTCCTTCCACATATTCTTTCATATCAGGATGGTAAAGATCATCACTTGCCCAGCGAAACGGTTCCTTGTATTCACCTAGCTTATTCATTACACTATAAGCACTGGATAACCATCCGTCAACATAAATACGTTTGGAAAAGGCTGAATCCAATGATACCTGATCGTAGAAATATTTATCCACATTAATATAATCGGTACATGCCGAAAAAGATAACGCACTTATGGATAACAATATATAATATACTAGTTTTTTCATGATCTGTTTTTTCAAAAGATTAAAAGCTTATTTGAAGATAACATGAGAATGTTTTATTTATCGGATAGTTAGATCCGTCCTCTCTAGTCCCTTCCGGATCCCACATTTTAAAAGGAGCCCATGTCAACAAATTTTGTCCAACAAAGCCTAGACGTAAGTTACTTACAAAAAATTTACGCGTCCAAGTTTGTGGAAAATCATAGCTGACTTCAACATTCCGTAATCGCAAATATTTTCTTTCATACAACCAAAATGTTGATTTTCTATTATTATTATCATTATTGCCATATGTCAAAAGCGGCCAATCCGCATTTGGATTTTCAGTAGCAGTCGTGCCTGATATTTCTTTGGGTATCCAACGATTACCATCGACCATTGCCTGTAAAATATTACCATAACGTTCACTACGGAAAGCATGAGGCCCATTACCGCCAATAAAGAAATCACATTTACCTGTTCCTTGGAAAAGTACACTCAAATTCCAATTTCTCCAATTAGCACTTAAACCGACACCATACTGTAATCCCGGAACTTCCCGATATCCTAAAGGCACAATATCATCATCATTAATAACTCCATCACCATTTACATCTTTGTATTTAATATCACCGGGCATTACAGGACCATACTTTTGAGTAGGACTATTGCGAATATCATCGTAATCCTTGAACAGTCCTAATGCAATCAATCCTTTATTCTGGTTCACTCGATAGCCCTTTTGCATTTGATAGGGATATACATTGTTAGCTTCGTCTCTTTCAATAATCTCATTTTTGCTGTAAGTCATATTACCACGTACTGTCAAACTTACCTGATTGAACCTCTGTTTGAAAGAGAAATTGCCATCGAATCCCTTGGAATTTACTTTACCGACATTTGCAAAAGGACTCTTTCCTTGCAGGCCAATCATGCCAGGCAAATACTGGCGTTGCATGAAAATTCCGCTACGGCTTTCATCAAAGTAATCAACTGTCAATTTGAATTTGTCATCAAACAAAGCCAAATCTACTCCCAAATCTTTCTTCGTTGCCACCTCCCAAGTAACTTGGTCGGAAGCTAGTTCTGTGTAAGTTAATCCTGTGAATCCATAAGAACTACCGTAGTTTGCCCAATCATAACTATTGCCTTCGCCAATTGCGTACAGATAAGGGAAACGTACATCTGCATTGTTATGACGAATCTTATCATTACCTACTTTACCATAAGAGAAACGCACTTTGAACATACCCATCCATTTCCAATTCTTTTTGATAAATGATTCTTCTGCAATGTTCCATGCTAAAGAGTATGCCGGGAAGAAACCGAAGCGATGTCCTTTTGCGAAATTCTCCGAACCATTATAGCCGAAGTTGAAATCTACGAAATATCGATAGTTCCAGTTATACGCAATTCGCCCTGCCAATCCTTGATTACGTCTGTTGACACCATTTTTCAGATCATCACCTAAGTCTTGTGTTTTGATGTACGAGTCCTGTGTGTATTTCAACGTAGCATTGAGATGATGTGCCTTAAAACCGCGTTCCCAATTAAGCATCATATCTAAAAATTCACGACGGTTACCGCTAGAACCACTTTCTTGATGCATATTGCTACTGTCCGAAATTTTCTTGAATACCAAATTTCCATTTTCATCGCGTGAACGTTCGGCACTCCATTGCTCAGGCCATTTACGACGATTGATGTGATTGTTATTATAGGTATCATAGCCGAAGCGTCCAACAAATTTCAGACCTTTGGTGATAAACTTCAAATTCTGTTCCAACGTAATATTTGTCTGAATCACATTTTCCCAGTTTTCATTGAATCCAGTCTGTGTAGCTGCTACCCATGGGTTTGTTTTGTTGCCTGTACCTACTGCCGGAACACGACCGTTGGAATAAAGTAAAGGAGTACGAATGGCGGTATAGCCAAAAAGTTCACCCCATACATCTGCATCACCCAGTCCCGGACTGTTTCTCTTAGATAACCAACCGGATACACCTAACTTTAATAGTGTAGTTTTCGTGATATCAATATCTGTATTCAGACGATAGTTGTAACGACGATAGTTTGCATTAGTGTTGTAATCGTCTTTCAACGCTTTATCAGTGTTGTACATGCCTTCTTCATCAAGGTAACTAATAGAGGCGTAATACCGTGCAGTAGAACCACCACCGCTTAAATTCAGGTTAACGCGGTGTTGCCATGAGCCTTTCCTCAACAATAAATCCATCCAATCCACATTCGGATAGAGATCTGGGTCTAATCCGTTTTTTAGAATCTCCAGTTCCTCCGGTTGATATACAGGTTCATAATTGCGTGTAATTCGTGACTCATTCAATAGGTTTGCATACGAAATCCCGTCTTCAAATTCAGGTGTAATAGTGCGCATGTTGTAGGTGGTTTGTGCCTTTATGTCGATCTTGATTTTCCCGGATTTACCATGTTTAGTGTTAATCAATACAACGCCATTAGCTCCTTTAGAACCGTATATTGCAGTAGCGGAAGCATCTTTCAAGATAGAAAAGTCTTGAATATCCTCAATGTTGATTTCATCCATGCTACGTTCGAACCCATCTACTAAAATATAAGCACCGGTTCCAGCCCCAAATGTGGAAATACCGCGAATCCAGAATTCTGAAACATTTTGTCCTGGTTGACCGGAAGTCTGGCGGGCTAATACACCTGCAACGTTACCTGCCAAAGCATTAACAACACTAGACGACGGATTAGCCATCAGATGTTCCATGTCTACTGTAGTGATGGCACCGGTTTGTACCAATTTACGTTGTGCACCGGTACCTGTGATTACAACCTCATCAATAGTAGTAGCTACATCTTCTTCCATTTTTATATTGACCGAACGCTGTTCCTTAATCAATACTTCTTGTGTCTTATATCCAATATATGAGAAGACCAGTCGGTTATAAGGTTCTACTTTAATGGTATATTTCCCGTTGATATCAGTAATGGCTCCTAATCCGGGAACATCCTTGACGATAATATTCACACCAATAAGCGGTTCCTTATTACTGTCAGAAACAATACCCGATACAGTAACAGTTTTCTGAGCCATTGTGTCGGTTACTACACATAGCAACAGTATACATAAAATTGTTATTTTTTTCATTTTTATACGGTGTTTATTCATTAATATCTTCTTCAGGCACATCTTCTTCAAGGCCAATCTTTCTGATTCGATAGTTGTTGGCGTCTCCCACATATATCGTATTATCACGCTCATCCCACGCAATTCCTTTAGGCCGGTTAAAACGTGCATCTTCTCGTAAGCGGCCATTTGCATACCCCCATGGGTTTGAATTCAAACTAGCGCTACCACGTCCGGCATAGGTAGTCACTTGACCCAAAGGAGACAAGATACGAATGGCATGATTATGCCTGTCTGTCAAATAGAAGTCATATTCATCCGAATTTCCGGCATATTCCGGGTTCTTTACAAATACACCAGAGTAGGGATTACCGAATCGAGCCTGATTACCGACCCCATCCTGATAAACATAAGTGTCTTTGTTACTATTAACACCTGCAATGACATAGGGAGCGGTAAAGGTTTCCCCATTGAAATCTGAGCGAAGAATATAATTGCGATTGATGACCATGAAATAAGCATATTTACCAGTTGGATGAATCATAATATTGAACTCCCATTCTTTGTCTTGCACTTTTAATATTGTTTGAGCGGCATCATCTGCTGTACCAGGTCTGACAGGGGTTGTTCTCTTTCCTGTTGCAAATTCCTCTATAACATATTTCTTTACCCGATAAAGCAGACTGTTCTGGTAATTGGAGAAGTAGAGGTCGCCAGTAGTAGGATGTATTGCAGCAGCTTGGCATCCTTGGTTCTGTGCGATCACCCTTCCATTGCCCCACGTGAACCCACACGGCTTCGTTCCTCCTTCAATTCGATCGAACATCATAACAGCCGTACTATTAACATTTCCTTGCGCTAATCCTACAATCATGTGATATTTTCCATTGTCATCTTTATAGAAATCAATGGTTCGGCAACGCTGTGAGCCTACAAATGAGTTCTTGGGAATCATTGTATAGACCTGCTTGTTTGTGAAGTCAAAACAACGAATACCTTGTCCTACACCTTCAGCGTCTCCTGCGTCTTCTGCATCATATAACAAATTATGGTCCTCCGGGTCCCAAGTCATAAAACAGGGATTCGTAATGGAGCCACAATCATTAAACGGACCATCTTTTGCTGAATTGGAACCTTGCTCACTAGTTGCACCACACAAGGAACTTACCACCACTTGGCGTTGATATTCAAACTTAACTTCGGCTACCTCGGCTGAATAGATTTCTTCTCCTTGTTTGATAGTTACTTGGATTTCACCCGAATAAGCCTTCGTTGGTACAATACAATATATGACAGTTGATTGTACGTTGACCACAGGCGCCTTCTGTCCGCCGATAGTGACTTCTATCAGAGACGGGTCATTGCCGAAGTTTTCTCCATAAATAAGAATCTTCTGACCTGCAGCACCATTAGTCGGACTGATTTCCTTGACACTAATAGGAAGCTGCGGATTAAAGGGACTGCCACCACTTCCTTGAGCCGGAGTGACTTCTTTTCCATTATCGCAACTCTGTAATAGAAAAGTGGTCAATGTAAACATTGCCCATAAAATGCCCAAACAGGCTTTCATTACTTTTTGTTTCATAATAAATTAGATTAAAAATGTTAATAAAATCGCATAAGCAATAAGTGTTACTTGTTTTTCTGTATAGGATATTTATTTCTGAAAGTAGGGTGCCACTTCCAAGATGGAAGGTGCGTTACTCTTGACGGAAGGCCATCCATCGTTACTCCAAATCAGTTTATCCATTAAAACATATCTTCCGTTTTCGGCTTCTTTCTTCTTGTAACCGTGGTAAATGATCCAGTCAGTTCCTACATCATCCTGAATCAGAATGGAGTTATGTCCAGGTCCTGCCCAGGTTTCATTGCCACTCATAATGATTTCACAATAATCATACAACATATCCCTTCCTGTCTTATCTAAATAAGGTCCAAGCACATTCTTTGAACGCCCTACCACAGTTTGATATGTACTGGTTGCTCCATTACAACAAGTTCCTATGGAAGCAAACAAGTAATAATATTCTCCACGTTTGTATATGTTGGTCCCTTCAAAACGATTTCCACAAATACGCTTCTTCAGGACTGGGGTTCCATCCGTTTTTTTCTTTATTTCCAGACCATTATCCGTGAGTTCTGTAGCATAGATACCCCGAAAACTTCCCCAAAACATATATTTTTTGCCATTGTCTTCATAAAAGAACTGGTCAATGGAATTTTGTACCCCAATCACTTTCGAGTCGATCAAACACCCTTTGTCTATAAATGGTCCTAGAGGAGAGTCTGACACAGCAACTCCTACATTACTTCTCCACTCATCTCCCCATATAGCCCATGAATAATAAAGCACATAATGATTATTGAAATAACGTATCTCTGGTGCCCAAATATTGTGGTCGCCACCCCAAGTGGGGCGAGTAGCATCCGTGAAAGCTGTACCCTTATACTCCCAATTCACCAAATCTTTGGAACGATAAATAGGAACATTTCGAGTATTCTCTGTTCCATAGAGATAGAAATAACCATCTTGGGCACGAATTACTGTAGGATCTGGTGCGCTAAAAGCAATAATCGGATTGCAATAACCACGCACTAATGTCAATATCCGGACAGACTTATCTATTAACACTGTTTCGCTATCGGCATTCGTTAGACACAGAGGAAGTAGATAGTACGTAGGATGTAGTTTGGTTGATTGAATAGTTAATTTCGTAGAAGCTTGATTATTCCCTGCAGAATAAGTCAATCCACCAAGAGTATACGAGTCATCAGGTAGCAACTCATAAGATGTTCCATGAGCTGCATTATAATCATTTACCAACTGTACAGCCTCTGGTGCAACACTTAACGTACAATGAAATGTACTCTGGTTTGTGCCACTAAAATCATAATAAGATTTAATGTCTACTTCTACTTTTTCTTGGTTTAATAGTATTTCTCCGCTAATACTCTCCAACTTGACAATAGCTGCTTGGACATCTATCGTAAGAAGTAAATTTCTTTTGTTTTCTTGAGCGCTAACCGATGCACTTTCTAACCGAAGAGGGAGTACATAATTAGTTTTTTCCCTCTTCCATCTTGAGAAGATTTCAGAGGAATGAAATTGAATTTCTATACTTTTTTGTTTCTCATTCGCTTTCAGTGTTAACATTCCCTCTAGCTGATAAAGATCTTCTGGAAGCAGTTGAAAGTTTGTTCCATTGTTAGAATTATAAGCTTTCAATTCACTGTCACTCCAAGTTTTCAATCGAACAGATATCTCTCCATTCAAAAGGGTACTCTTGCAAACAAGCACATTGTATGAAACGAAATTCTGGTCGGGCACTAGATTCAAATTCTGGAATCCATTCTGTTGTAAATACACAGATACATTAGTCTCATCTCCTTCTTTTCCATTCGACTCTTCATTATTATCGCTTGTCGAACAGGAAAACCAGAATAGTGTGCTCAATAGCATTACTAGATTCCATCGAAGAATTGATACAGTAGATAAGTTACACATAATATCACTCCCTAATAGAAAATTACTTGCTACCACTCAATTTATTCATTAACACTTGCATCCAGTATCCTCCAATCACGGAACGTGCTCTGAAGCCAACCCACTTACCACTATCAGTATGATGCCAGTCACTGATAGGTA
>ERZ833608.1731-NODE-1731-length-13217-cov-2.805349_pt1 | contig 13217 bp, 9 predicted proteins | sample MGYA00519694_ERZ833608 | MGnify/ENA primary metagenome ERZ833608 (study PRJEB31850, sample SAMEA3708742) | human gut metagenome | biome: human gut; feature: human-associated habitat; material: faeces | place: China | collected 2014 ... | reverse complement strand
CAAAGATAGATGGAGTAGATGTAGTGCTGGGAGTTGGAGTAGTTATGCCCCCGGAACTTATAGGCCCGCAGGGAGCCCTTCAAATAGGTCAGGGGGTTGCAGTCCGGCTGAAAGGAGCCGAACAGGAAGGCGAGCTCGAATCGTCTGGCCTGAAATCCCTGGGTATTCTCCAGCAGGGTGGCGGCCAGCAGTTTGTGACTGCGTTTCTGCAAGATGCACCTCCATGGAAAAAATCAAGAACAACGCCAGTATAGCACGGCGAAGCGGCCGGACGCAAGCAGAAAAAAACAAAATTTCTGTTAACTCGTCCGCGGAAAAGAGGATTGTGCGGAAGCGGAATGTGCGGTACAATAGACGGGAAAGGGAACCGGCGGCCGCGGCCCCCACGGCGGGCCTCCACTTCACGCCGGAGCTCATCCAGAAGATCCGCGACCACGGCTGCGGCTGGGCCACCGTGGAGCTCGAGGTGGGCATCGACACGTTCCGCCTCGTCGAGGAGGACGACCCCACCCAGCACGTCATGCACACGGAGCGCTACCACGTGACGCGAGACGTCATCGACGCCGTGCACGCCACGAAGGCGGCGGGACACCGCGTGGTCGCCGTGGGCACCACGGCCGTGCGCTCGCTGGAGAGCGCCTTTGACGCCGAGGCGCCGGCCGCCGAGCCGCCCATGGTGGCGCGCGGCTTTGCGGGTCGCGAGGACTCGGCCGACACGCTCGGCCGCGGTGACATCGTGGTGCGCGAGAACGCCACCACGCAGCTCTACCTCATGCCGGGCAGCACGTATCATGTGGTGGACGCCCTCATCACGAACTTCCACGTGCCGCGCTCCACGCTCATGATGCTCGTGAGCGCGCTTGCCACCCACGACCAGATCATGGACGCCTACGCTGCGGCCATGCGCGAGCGCTACCGCTTCCTGAGCTTCGGTGACGCCATGCTCATCGAGTAGCCGGGCATTGGCGCGCATGACGCTGGGGATGCTCCTTGTCGTGCGCGCCTTGTCCCACTTCGCCATGCGCCGACAAGACGCAAAGTCCCCTGATTCCGATTTTTGGTATAACCTCGCCCGTCTGTCGTCAGAGGGTGAGCTAATCCATGCGGGTGCTGTTCGAATACCTGATCTACCTCGTTGCCGCGGCGGGTGCGGTGGGCCACTTTGCGCTTGGGGCCCAGATATTCCTTCTGCCGGTGCTCGTCGTGGTGGCAACCTGCCGCGTGGGCGCGGTCCTTGCCGCGCGCTTTGCCAACGGCTGCGAGATTCACCGGCTCAACTGCACCGTGGGCATCACGCTGCTCGCCCCTGGCGCCGTGACCCTGGGAATAAAGCTGTTCCTCTAGCGCGGTTGGCAGGGGGGGCTGTCCCCCTGCCAACTCAGCCAAACGCGAGAAGGATCGCGAGCAGCACGATGACCACGGCCGCAGCCACGAGCGCGTAGAAGACCTTGCGCGTGCGCTGCGTGCGCTCGCGGACCGTGCGCTCCTCGGCGGCAAGGCGCTCGACGAGCCTGCGCTGCTCCTCCGTCCTCGCGCGGCTCTCCTGGCAGTGCTCGCTAAGCTCGTCGGTGAGCTCGGGGTGGGCGTGTATGTCGCGTGCCTCCTCGAGCGCGGCCTGGGCGGCCTGCCCGCGTCCGCGGGCGGTGGCCTCGTCGTCCCTGGCCTGCTCGAGGGATTCCTTGAGCTCGGAGGTCTTCGAGGACACGGCTGACTCCTGCTCGTCTGCCTCCGAGCGCTTTGCGTCGTAGGCGCCGCGCAGCTCCTCCTCGCGCGCGCGGGCCTGCGCGAGGTCGGTCTCGGCCTCCTCGAGAGACTTGCGCTGCGTGTACAGGTGCGTCTGCGCGATCTGGACGGCCTGCCCCGTCTCCTGGTTGACGCGTGCGATGTTCTCGCGCGCGTTCTCGAGCTGGGCCAGGGCCGCCGCCACCGAGCTGCTTGCCAGGGAGAGACCCTTGGCGCCCGTCGAGGGGTCGCGTCGCATCTCGGTGAGCTGGTCCTGCTGGCGGGCGAGCTTGGCGGAGGCGGTGTCTGCCGCGCGCTTGGCCGCCTGCAGCTTCGAGTCACGGCTTGCCGTGGCCTCGTCTGCCTGGGCCTGGGCGTTCTTGAGGGCACGCCGAGCCTCGGCCTGTGCGCGCTCGGCCTTGGCGAGCGTGTCCTTTGCCTGCTCCATGAGCTTGCGGGAGGGGGCCATCTTCTGGCTGTTTGCCTCCTTGAGGCGCTTGAGCTCGTTGTTCTTGCCCTCGAGCTGGGACTCAAGGTTTGCCCTGCGCACGCGCGCACGCTCGAGCGCGCGTCCCGCGTCCTCGATCTCTGCCGTCTGCACCTCGACGATGCGCTCGTAGTTGCTCTCCACGTCGCGGCGGTGCTCGAGCTGCTCGGTGAGCCGCTTCGTGTCCCTCTCGAGCGTCTCGAGCTCCTTGAACGCCGTGGCGTGGGCGCGCCTGGCGGCGGAGAGCTCACGGACGGCCGAAACGCCCTCGGTCACGGACGCCGTCCCCGCCTGGGCGGCCCGCTGTGCCGTGTCGATGATTCTCTGCTGCGGTGAGACGGGCTCCGTGGCGGGCTCGGTGACGGGCTCGGCCGGCTCGTCGTTCTCCTCGGAGTCGTCGGCGGGCTCGGTGTCGTCGGTGAGCTCGGTGCCCTGCTCGGCGTCTGTCTCGTCGCCGTCCTCGGGCCCGTCGCCCTGCTCGGCGTCTGCCCTGGGCTCGTCCTGCGATTCGAGGCCGGCGGGCCCATCGGCCGGCCCGCGATTGCCGTCCGACTCCTTGCTCGCCTCGGGCTCCTCCTGTTCGGCGTGCTCCTCGGTCTCCGCCTGCTCGAGGCGCTCCTCGGCCTTGGTCTCTTCCGTCTCGTCTGCCATGCGTCCTCGCTCTCGTCTCTTCTGGAGACCCATTGTGGACCATCGCGCGGACAGTATGTGCGATTGCGCGCGGCATTCACGCGTTGTGCGACAATTCAAGGTTGTACAACGGCCGCCGCCCGCGGCCACGGACAAGGGGTATGAGCATGACGCTTTCCGACGACTCGCTGCGCGCGGCCTGGCCGCAGCCCGGCGAGCTCCCAGACAACCTGTTCCACTTCGACATCACGGCGCAAGACCCCAAGACCCACGCGCGCTGCGGCGTCTTCCACACCGCCCACGGCGACGTCCCCACGCCCATCTTCATGCCCGTGGGCACAAAGGCCACGGTCAAGGGCCTCATGCCCTCCCAGGTGGCGGACCTTGGCGCCAAGATCATTCTCAACAACACCTACCACCTCGCCATGCGCCCCGGCGCCGACCTCGTGTCCGAGATGGGCGGCGTGCATAAGTTCATGCGCTGGAACGGCCCCATCCTCACGGACTCGGGTGGGTTCCAGGTGTTCTCGCACAACGAGTTCATGAAGCTCACGAACGAGGGCGTGAGCTTCCGGGCCATCGAGTACGACGGCGCGCGCATCCGCTGGACGCCCGAGGACAACATGGCCATCGCCGAGAAGCTCGGCAGCGACATCTGCATGCAGCTCGACCAGTGCCCGGGCTATCCGGCCACGAAGGACTACGTGGCGCGCGCCGTTGAGCTCTCGAGCATGTGGGGGGAGCGCTGTTGGAACGCCCACACGCGCCCTGACCAGGCGCTCTTTGGCATCGTCCAGGGCGGCATGCACATGGACCTGCGCCTGAGGAGCCTCGCTCACCTCGAGGAGTGCGGCGACTTCCCGGGATACGGCATTGGCGGCTACTCGGTGGGCGAGGACCATGAGACCATGTACGAGACGCTCGAGCCGCTCGTCTCCGAGCACATGCCCAAGAGCAAGCCCCGCTACCTCATGGGCGTGGGCAACCCCACGACGCTCGTGCGCGCCGTGGCCGCCGGCGTTGACATGTTCGACTGCGTGCTGCCCACGCGCACGGCCCGCATGGGCACGGCCTTCTCGAGCGAGGGGCGCCTGAACCTCAAGAACGCCCGCTTCAAGCACGACCAGCGCGTGCTCGACGAGCACTGCGACTGCCCGGCGTGCGCGGGTGGCTTCACGCGCGCCTACATCCACCACCTCGTGCGCCAGGGGGAGATGCTCGGCGGCATCCTGCTGTCGCAGCACAACATTCGCTACCTGCTCGCCCTCATGGAGCGCGTGCGCGCCGCCATCGCGCAGGGTCGCTACGAGCAGTTCTACCGAGATTGGATGGACTCTCCCGCCGCAAACGACTTCTAGGCGCCTCCGGCGGCGCCCCGTCAGACCGATCGGGGACAGTCCCAAAGGCCCACGCCCGCCTTGGTGCCGCAGCCCCGCGCTCCCATTGGGTCCGCGGGGCTGCGGCTTTTCGCGCTACCTGCCGTTTTAGGTACAATCAAAAGGTTAAACGACGACTGCGGCGCCGGCTTCTCACTCGCGCCGCGCAAGGGGGTTTCCATGAAGCGGGACGAGAGGTTCAAGGCAAGGATATCGGCCGAGAAGAAGCGGCTCGCGGGTCCCATCGCGCTCACGGCGGTCCTGCTCGCGGCTTCGCTCGTGGCGCTCTTCCTGCCCATGTGGGGCATTCCGCTGGGCGTTGACCTCGCCGGTGGCAATGCCGTGACCCTCACGGCCACAGACTACGCGGACGGCACGGGCGCCGCCGACGTCCTTACCGTGCTCCGCCGGCGCGCCGACGCGCTCGAGCAGCATGACGTGCAGGTCTCCCAGACGGGCGACGACACCTTCGAGCTGCGCGTCCCCTCCAACTATGATGCCGCCTCGGTGGCAGACGCCCTCACGCGAGGCGGTGCCCTCGAGCTCGTGCGTGTTGACTCCATCTCCGACGCCGACGTGCTTCAGAAGCTCCAGAACAACGCCTCGAACATTGAGCTCGAGCAGGGCTCCTACGACGCGTTCGTCACGTCCGACGAGGTTAAGGGCGCAAGCGTCGTCTCCCAGAACTACTACGGCATGACCTACTACGGCATCTCCGTCTCCCTGGACGCCAGCGGCGCCTCGGCGCTCTCGGACGCCACGGAGGACCTCTCCCAGGACGGGGCCTCGGGCCAGATCGCCGTCGTCATGGACGGCACCATCATTGCCTCGCCGTCCGTGAGCAAAAAGATCGAGGGCGGCAAGATCAACATCTCCGGCGGCTTCACCGAGGACCAGGCCTACGCGTACGCCTCGGCCATCGCCGGCGGCCGGCTGAGGTGCTCCCTCTCGCAGACCGAGCCCGCCGAGGTCGGCGCCACGCTGGGCGATGACGCGCCCGTCCTTGTCCTGGCGGCATTTCTCGTCGTGTCGTTCGTGGCCTGCCTCGTCGCCGCTCGCAGGCTCGGGGCGGCCGGCAGGGTCTGCGCGGACGCCGCAACCGTCTCCGTAATCATCGCGCTTGGCATTCTCACGCTCGTGGCGCGCTTCGACGTCGTCGTCCTCGGCCGCATGGAGCTTGCGGGCCTGGCCGTAACCGAGCTGTGCGCGCTCGTCGCGGGCGCGCGCGTGGCGGTGCGCTATCGCTCCGAGCGTGACGGCGGCGCCTCGGTGCGCAAGTCCCAGCAGGCTGCCTGCGGCCACGAGCGCAACCGCCTCATGGGCATCGCGGGCATCGTGCTCGTCGCGGCGGTGGTCGCGGCGCACCTTCTGCCCGGTCACGTCCGCGAGCTCGCCGTCTCGCTCGTCTGCGGCATGGGCGCGCTCGTCTATGCGCTTGCCGTGGCGGTTCCCACGCAGCTTGCGCTCTACACGGCAGCTGACGTCGCCAAGGGCGCTCAGGATGCCCAAGACCTCGAGTCCGATGAGGACGAGGACGAGCAGCCCGCGCCAAAGAGCGGTGAGTAGCGGATGAGCGGCCTGAGAGAGAGTGACCGCTGGCACGTCCTTACCGGCGATGCCGTCGCCGAGCACGAGGTCCGCGCCGCCACGGGCGTCACGCCGCTCGCGGCCCGCGTCATGGTGGCGCGCGGCATCCGCACGGCCGCCCAGGCGCGCGAGTTCCTCACGCCGTCGCTCGAGCGAGACTGGCTGGACCCGCGCGAGCTGCCCGGTCTCGTGCTCGCGGCGGACCGCGTCGAGCGGGCCGTGCGCAACCACGAGGTCATCGCCGTCTTCGGTGACTTCGACGTGGACGGCATGAGCTCGACGTGCCTGCTCACGCTGGGCCTTCGCGAGCTCGGCGCCGAGGTGCACCCCTACATCCCGAGGCGCTTCGGCGAGGGCTACGGGCTGTCGGCCGAGGCGCTCGAGCGCGTCGTGGATGGCTGCCACCCGGACCTGATCGTCACGGTGGACAATGGCATCGCCGCCGCCGCCGAGGTCGAGATGGTGCGCGCCCAGGGCATAGACGTCGTCGTGACGGACCACCACGAGCCCTCCGACCTCGTTCCCGCGGATGTCCCCGTCTGCGACCCCAAGCTCGACCACGACTGCCCCAGCTGCGACCTTGCCGGCGCCGGCGTGGCGCTCAAGCTCGTGCAGGAGCTCGGGCGGCGCATGGGGGTCCCCGAGCTGTGGCGCTCCTACACCGACGTCGCCACGCTCGGCACCATCTCGGACATGATGAACCTCACGCGCGAGAACCGCGCCCTGGTCACGGACGGCATCGAGCGCATGCGCCACACGCAGCGCCCCGGCATCGTGGCGCTGGCCGCGGTGGCCAACTGCGACCTCTCGCAGATCGAGGCGGACGGCCTGCCGTTCTCGCTCGTCCCGCGCCTGAACGCCGCCGGCCGCATGGGCGACGTTGACGTTGCCTTCAACCTGCTCATCTCCAACGACGCCACCGAGGCCGCTTCGCTGGCCGCCCAGCTCGAGACCATCAACCAGAACCGACGCGACATCGAGCGCGACCTTGCCGACCAGGCCATGGCCATGGTCGAGGAGACCTATGACGGGGCGCGCGCCATCGTCGTGGGTGGCGAGGGCTGGCACGAGGGCGTGAAGGGTATCGTCGCGAGCCGCGTCGTTAACCGCTACCACGTGCCCGCCATCCTCTTCTCCATCTCCGACGGCGTGGCCCATGGCTCGGGCCGCTCCGTGGGCTCGGTCAACCTGTTCGAGGCCGTCGAGCGCTGCGGCGATTTGCTCGTGCGCTTTGGCGGCCACGCCGGTGCGGTGGGCGTCACGATCGATGCCGAGAACATCGACGCGTTCCGCGCCCGCCTCGAGGCCGTGCTCGACAAGCTCCCCGCCGAGCAGTTCGTCGACACCGGCGAGGTCGCGGCCGTCGTGGGGCTCGACGAGCTCGACGTGCCCACCATCGAGTCGCTCGGCGCCCTCAAGCCGTTCGGCCAGGGCAACAAGGTGCCGCTTCTTGCCGCCACGGGCGTGGTCATGCGCGCACGCAGCCGCGTGGGCCGCTCCGGCGAGCACCTGCGCTTCCTGGCGACAGACGGCGTGAGCTCCGTGCCGGCCATCATGTTCCGTACTCCCGACGTCGAGCGCGCCTGCGACTACGATGGCGCCGTCGACCTCGTGTTCGAGGCGGTCGCCGAGACGTGGCAGGGCCGCACGAAGCCCAAGCTCATGGTGCGCGACATCATCTACCGCGAGGCCACGCCCGGCGTGAGCACGCCCGAGGTCGTCTCCGAGCTGTTTGGCCGCGTGCCGCAGATTCTCGCCTCTGACACCCATGAGCCGCCCGAGCCGGCGAGCACCGACGCCCGCGAGCAGGCCGCCGGCATGAGCGAGGCCGAGCTCACGGACCGCCTCGTGCATCGCTTCATCGGGGACCACGAGCTGCTGGGCGCTCAGCGCGCCGCGCTCGACGCCCTCGCGGCCGGTCGCAGCGCCCTGTGCGTCATGGCGACGGGACGCGGCAAGTCGCTCGTCTTCCACGTGCACGCCGCGCGCCTCGCGCTTGCCCGGAGCCGTGCGAGCGTCTTCGTCTACCCGCTGCGCGCCCTCGTCGCGGACCAGAGCTTCCACATCACCGGCGAGCTCGCCGCGCTCGGCCTGTCCGCCCGCGTGCTCACGGGCGAGAGCTCGCCCGAGGTTCGCAAGGAGGTCTTTGGCGGCCTTGCGGCGGGCACCGTGGACGTTGTGCTCACGACGCCGGAGTTCCTCGCCATCCACTCGGGGCGCTTCGCCGCCTCGGGCCGCATCGGATTCGTCGTCATCGACGAGGCCCACCATGCCGGTACCTCGGACGGTGGCTCGCGCACGACCTACCGGGAGCTGCCCCGCGTGCTGGGCGAGCTTGGGCATCCCGTGACGCTTGCCGTCACGGCGACGGCCGCCGAGCCCGTTGCCAGGCAGATCTGCGAGCTTGCCGGCATCGACGACGTCATCGTGGACGGCACGCGCCGCGCCAACCTCGTGCTCGACGACGAGCGCGAGCTGCATGACCGCGAGGCCGCGCTCGTCTCGATCGCGAGCACGGGCGAGAAGTGCGTGTGCTACGTGAACTCGCGCGAGCAGTCCGTCGTGCTCGCCCGCGCGCTGAGGAAGGCAAACCCCGAGCTGGGCCAGCGCATCGCGTTCTACAATGCCGGCCTCACGCGCCAGGAGCGCAACCGCGTGGAGCAGGCGTTCCGCGCCGGCGCGCTCACGTGCGTCATCTCCACGAGCGCGTTCGGCGAGGGCGTCAACCTGCCAGACATCCGCCACGTCGTGCTCTACCACATGCCGTTTGGCGCCATCGAGTTCAACCAGATGAGCGGCCGCGCCGGCCGCGACGGCAAGCCCGCCACGATCCACCTGCTGTTCGGCTCGCGTGACGCTCGCGTCAACGAGCGCATCCTGTCCTCCTACGCCCCGGGCAGAGAAGAGCTCGTCTGCCTGTGGAGGACGCTGCGCAGCCTGGCGGCCCGCGCCTCCCAGGACTCGGACGGCGCGATCGGGCGCACGAACGCAGAGATCCTCGAGGCGTGCCTGCAGACGGCGCCGGCGACCACCCTCGAGGAGCGTTCGGTGTCGGCGGGCATCGCCATCTTTCGCGACCTGGGGTTCCTTGAGGTCGAGGGCTACGGGACGGGCAGGCGCATCGTCATGGTGCCCTCGCCGGGCCACATGGAGCTCGACAGCTCCATCCGCTACCTCGAGGGCAAGCGCAGCGGCGAGGAGTTCCACGCCTTCTGTGACTGGGTGCTCGCCGCCACGCCCGGCGAGCTTCTCGACCACATCAACAGGCCCATCGTCCCGGGGTTCGGGATGCTGGTGCGAGAGGAGGGGGAGTGACGCCATGTCAGAGACCAAGCACGTCGCGGCACCGCCCGAGGGGGCCCCGGAGGTTGGGGCCGACGACTACCCGCTGCTGAGGAAGACCTGCTCGAGGTATCTCTCGGCCGAGGGGATGGCAAAGGTCGACGAGGCCTACCGCTTTGCCGCCGAGTTCCACCGCAACCAGCGGCGCCGCAGCGGCGAGCCCTACATCAACCATCCCGTCGAGGTGGCGCTCATCCTGGCCCATGACCTTCACATGGACGAGGACGTGATCTGTGCAGCGCTGCTCCATGACACCGTGGAGGACACTCCGGCCACGCTCTCCGACCTCTCCGAGCTGTTTGGCGAAACGGTCGCCGAGCTCGTGGACGGCGTCACGAAGCTCACCTCGATCGAGGTCGACTCCATGGACGCCAAGCAGGCGCTGAACCTGCGCAAGATGTTTTTGGCCATGAGCCGCGACATCCGCGTCGTCATCATCAAGCTCGCCGACCGCCTGCACAACATGCGCACGCTCGCGGCGCTTCCGCCCGACCGCCGCACGTTCAAGGCCCATGAGACCATGGACGTCTACGCGCCGCTCGCAGACCGCCTCGGCATCTCCTCGCTCAAGTGGGAGCTCGAGGACCTCGCGTTCTTCTACCTCGAGCCTGAGGAGTACCAGCGCATCGCGCGCATGGTCCAGGACTCCCGAGACCAGCGCGAGCGCGACACCGAGGAGGCCATCAAGACGCTCACCGACGAGCTGCGCCGCGTTGGCCTCGACGGCTTCACGATCACGGGCCGCCCGAAGCACCTGTGGAGCATCCACCTCAAGATGAAGCGCAAGGGCAAGGAGTTCTCCGACATCTACGACCTCATCGCGCTGCGCGTCATCCTGCAGACGGTGGGAGACTGCTACTCGGCCCTGGGCGCCGTCCACTCGCTGTGGCACCCGCTTCCCGGCCGCTTCAAGGACTACATCGCCACGCCCAAGCCCAACGGCTACCAGTCGCTCCACACCACGGTCGTGGGCCCGGAGGCCCGTCCCATCGAGATCCAGCTGCGCACGGTAGAGATGCACGAGCAGGCCGAGTACGGCATCGCCGCCCACTGGCTGTACAAGCGCGCGGGCAACTCGCAGGGCAACATGAGCGCCGATGACAAGAGCGTCGACCGTCAGATCTCCTGGATCCGCCGCAGCCTCGACTGGACGGTCGAGGGCGACATGGAGGACCCGCACGAGTTCCTCGAGGACCTGCGCGTGGACCTCTTCGGCGACGAGATCTTCGTGTTCACGCCCAAGGGCGAGGTCATGAACCTGCGTGCCGGCTCCACGCCGCTCGACTTTGCCTACGCCGTCCACACCGAGGTGGGAAACCACTGCGTGGGCGCCAAGGTCAACGGCTCGGTGGTCTCGCTCACCAAGCCGCTCGCCACCGGCGACCGCGTGGAGATCCTTACGAACAAGAGCGCCAAGCCCTCGCGAGACTGGATGAACATCGTGGCGACGCCCTCGGCGCGCTCTAAGATCCGCAAGTACTTCGCGGCATCCACGAAGTCCGACGACGCCGAGGCGGTCCGTGGCGAGCTCGGCCGCGAGCTGCGCAAGCGCGGCTACGGCATCTCCACGCCGCGCTCGGCCAAGGCGCTCGCGCGCGTGAGCGAGGAGCTGTCGTTCAAGGAGACCGACGACATGCTCGCCGCCATCGCCAACGGCAAGGTGACGGCCAAGTCGGTGGCCAACAAGGTCCAGGCCGTGCTCGAGGAGGGGTCCCCGGCCGAAATACTCGCGGCCCAGCAGCGCGCCAACGCCGAGGCGAACGCCGCGCGCGAGGAGTTCTTCGAGGGCGGCTCCAAGCCCATGAGCGCACCGCGCCAGGCCCGCGCCCCCAAGGGCTCTGCCAAGCGCCGCCGCGCGAGCTGTGGCGTGGTCGCCAAGGGCGATGCCGACCTGCTCGTGCACCTCGCGCACTGCTGCAACCCTGTGGCCGGCGACGACATCGTGGGCTTCATCACGCGTGGCCGCGGCGTGTCCGTGCACCGCTCGAGCTGCCCCAACGTCAAGGGCCTCATGGCGCATCCCGAGCGCATGATCGAGGTCGAGTGGGACACCTCGGGTGCCACGCAGTTCCAAGTGGAGATCATGGTCGAGGCCACGGACCGCATGGGCCTTCTCAAGGACGTCACGATCGCCGTGGGCGAGGCGGGCGGCAACATCCTCTCCGCCGCCACGAACACGAGCCCCCAGGGCGTCGCCAAGCTGCGCTTCCTCGTCGCCATCAGCGACGCGAACCTGCTTGACACCCTGCTTGCCACGGTGAGCCGCGTGCCTTCCGTCTACGACGCGCGCCGCATCATGCCCGGCGAGGGCGCCAACTCGATTCACGGGAGGTAGCATGGGCGAGTTCTGGAACACGGGGCGAATGGCTTTCGATGACGTCGCCGGCATGGCGGACGCCGCGCTCGAGCTGAGGCGCTTCGTCGTGTCGCCGTTCTCGACGAACTGCTATGCCGTGGTCTCTTGCGGCAAGGCCATGGTCGTCGACCCCGGCGCCGAGGGCGCCCGCATCGCCGAGGCGCTCTCTGACGTGGACGTTGAGCTCGTCGTGGCCACGCACGGCCACGCGGACCACGTGGGAGGCGTGGCGGCGCTCGTCGCGGCCACGGGCGCGCGCTTTGCCATCAGCGCGGCCGACGCCGACCTCGCGCGCCATGCGCGCCGTGCCCACGCGTTTGGCATCGAGTACGACGATGACGCGCCCGAGCCCGACGAGCTTCTCGTGCCGGGCGGCACCACGGGCGTGGGCGAGGCCCGTTTCCGTGTGGTCGCGACGCCGGGCCACACGCCGGGCGGCGTCACGCTCGTGGGGCAGGGGACGGCGGCGGGCCTTGCCTTCGTGGGGGACACGCTGTTTGCGGGAAGTGCCGGCCGCACCGACCTTGCCGGTGGCGACCCCGCCGCGCTCTTGTCCTCTCTGGGCACGCTCGCCCGCGAGCTCCCGGGCGAGACGCACGTCCTCACCGGCCACGGCGACGACACGACGATTGGCTGGGAGCTGCGGTCCAACCCCTACCTGCAGGCGGCGAGCCGCGCGCGTGCGTAAAGAAAAGGCCCGGGCGAGCGCGTGCTCGTCCGGGCCTTGCCATGTTCTGGTGCCCGAGGCGAGGGTCGAACTCGCACGGGTTTCCCCAGAGGTTTTTGAGACCTCCGTGTCTGCCATTCCACCACTCGGGCCAGTGTCGGACAAGTATACCGTAAGCGTGACAGCTGGGGACGGGGTCGTTTTGTCACCGCGCGGCGAGGGTGCTCGTCATCGCGTCCGATTTGCGTGAAATCTATGAATTTACCTGCGGTTATACCATTTTTTGGTGGTAATCTTATATCCGTTGGCCATCGGAGCGGAGGTAGCGATGTTTTCTGTTGGTGAGCGTGTCGTCCATCCCGGACAGGGACTGTGCACGGTCGTCGGCTTCCAGGACTCGCCCGCTCCCATGCTCATCCTCGAGACCGGCTCCGGCCGCGGCGCCACGCGTCTCATGTACCCTGCCGCCCAGGCCGAGAAGAACCTTCACCCGCCCGTGGGCCGCGAGGAGGCCCTTGCCGTCATCGACGGCTACGCGGACCTCGCGTGCGACACGTTCACGGACCGCAACTCGGGGCTGGAGGAGAGCCACTTCAAGAAGCTGCTCAAGCACGGCGTGCCAGACTCGGTGCTCGTCGTGAAGACGATGCGCGCCCGCATCGCCGAGGCGGAGGCAGGCTCCAAGAAGCCCAGCTCCTACCTCATTCGCGTCCTGCGTGACGCCCGCGATCGCTCCCTCGAGGAGCTTGCCTGTGCGCTTGACACGACGCCCGAGGACGTCGAGGCCATGTTCGCCTCGCGCGGGCACGAGCTCGGGGACGAGTGACGAGAGTGGCGCACCCCTCTCGCCTCGTGCCTCCCGTCACCGCGCGCTAGCCGCGCTTCGTGATTCTTGAGACAAAGAAGCCCTCGTAGAGGCGGCTTGGGCACACCGTGAGCGTGCCGGGCAGCCGGTTCGGCAGTGCCAGGGGCGCCTCGTCGTCCGTGTCCTCGCCGGCTGCTGCGTGCGGCAGCGCCACGTCGACGAGCTCGCAGTCCGCATGGCGCGCG
>ERZ833608.1723-NODE-1723-length-13271-cov-2.787001_pt1 | contig 13271 bp, 10 predicted proteins | sample MGYA00519694_ERZ833608 | MGnify/ENA primary metagenome ERZ833608 (study PRJEB31850, sample SAMEA3708742) | human gut metagenome | biome: human gut; feature: human-associated habitat; material: faeces | place: China | collected 2014 ... | reverse complement strand
GCATGACTCCCGCGGCTCGGCTCGCCCCTACGGCGCCGGCTCGCGCGACGCCCGAGGCGACCGCCCGCGCTACGACGCGGCACGGCCGGACGGCCCGCGCCCACACACCGCGCGCTCGCAGGGTCCCATGCGCCCGCTCATGGGCAACGGCCCCAGGCCCTCGCAGCACGGCGGCGCCGGCAGGCCGCGCCTTCAGGGCAACGGCCCGCGCCCGTCGCAGTTTGGCGGCGGCCACCGCGGCCGCAACGACGGTCCCACCGAAGGCGGCAGAGCCAACCGGTAGCAGGGCAAACGCAACGCGTACACGCCACCGCCGCCCACCCCACACACGGTAGGCGCGATAATGCTAATTGAGGCTGCCTGGACTTGGCTTTCAGTCAGGCCCAAGCAGCCTTTGCATGCATGCGGGCGCTCGTTCAGAATGGAGTGAACGCCCCGCCACGCGAGGCAAGCCCGGGTCCACCCGGTTACACAGGCACGGGGCGCAAGCCCCCGTCTCAAGGAGAGACACGAACATGGGAGTTTCCCAAACGGCAGAGAGGACCGCTTCTAAGAAGCGCTCTCCCAAGGGCGGCATTCCGCTATCCGCCGCAATGATCCTCGTCACGCTCGGCGTGGTGTATGGAGACATCGGCACGAGCCCGATGTACACGCTCAAGGCCATCATGAGTGGCAACGGTGGCCTCACCACGATGAGCCAGGACGTCGTCATCGGCGCGCTGTCGCTCATCATCTGGACGATGACGCTCATCACCACGGTCAAGTACGTCCTCGTGGCCATGAAGGCCGACAACCACAACGAGGGCGGCATCTTCGCCCTGTACAGCCTCGTGAAGCGCTGCGGCAAGTGGCTCATCATCCCGGCGATGATCGGCGGCGCCGCGCTGCTCGCAGACGGCATCCTCACGCCGGCCGTCACGGTCACCACGGCCATCGAGGGCCTGCGCACGATCGACTTCTTCCACGCGATCATCGGCGACAACCAGGGCATCGTGGTGCTCATCACCATCGTCATCCTGTGCGCGCTGTTCGCCATGCAGCGCGCCGGCACCTCCACGATCGGCAAGGCGTTCGGCCCCATCATGACCGTGTGGTTCCTCTACCTGGGCATCACGGGCCTCGTCAACGTGGGCGCCGACCTCAACGTTTTCCGTGCGCTCAACCCGCTGCGCGGCATCATGTTCCTGTTCAACGGCAACCTCAACCACGCCGGCCTCATGGTGCTGGGCAACGTGTTCCTGTGCACCACCGGCGCCGAGGCCCTCTACTCGGACATGGGCCACGTGGGCAAGGCCAACATCTACGCCTCCTGGCCGTTCGTGAAGGCCTGCCTCATTCTCAACTACCTGGGCCAGGGCGCCTGGATCCTCGCGAACAACGGCAACGCCGCGCTCGCCGCCACCCCCGAGCTCAACCCGTTCTTCCAGATGCTGCCCGAGGCCGTGCGCGTCTTCGCCGTCGTGCTGTCGACGTTCGCCGCCATCATCGCCTCCCAGGCGCTCATCACGGGCTCCTACTCCATCATCTCCGAGGCGATCCGCCTCAACCTCATGCCGCACATGCGCATCGCCTACCCGTCTGAGACGAAGGGCCAGATCTACATCCCGCTCGTCAACAACATCATGTGGGTGAGCTGCATCGGCGTCGTGCTGTTCTTCCAGACCTCCTCGCACATGGAGGCGGCGTACGGCCTGGCCATCACCGTCACGATGCTCATGACCACGCTGCTGCTGTTCACCTACCTCTCGAAGATTCGCAGGAAGCACGCCCTCGCCGTCCCGTTCCTCGCGTTCTTCATGCTGCTCGAGTTCGCGTTCTTCTTCTCGAGCCTCACCAAGTTCATGCACGGCGGCTACGTGACCGTCATCCTCGCGGCGCTCATCTTCGCCGTGATGTACGTCTGGCGCCGTGGCACGGCCATCGAGCGCACACAGAGCGTCTACCTGCCGGTTGACCAGTACGTGGACCAGCTTGCCGAGCTGCGCGCCGACGACGAGCTGCCCTACCTCGCCGACAACCTGGTGTTTCTCACCAACGACTCCTCCCCAGACCACCTCGACCGAGACATCCTCTACTCCATCCTCGACAAGCGCCCTAAGCGCGCCCGCGCCTACTTCTTCCTGAACATCCAGGTGACCGACGAACCCAACACCCACGAGTTCTCGATCAACACGTTTGGGACTAACTTCCTGTTCAAGGTGCAGATCCGCCTGGGATTTCGCGTAAACCAGCGCGTGAACGAGTACCTCTACCAGATCGTCGAGAAGCTCGTGGCCGACAACATGATCGCGCCGCAGCACCACAAGTACTCGATCTACAAGAAGAAGAGCTCCGTGGGAGACTTCCGCTTCTGCCTCATCCGCAAGGTGCCCTCGAGCTCGGCCGACATCTCGGCGTTCGACCGCAACATCATCATGGCCAAGTACCTCATCCGCAGGTTCTGCGGCTCGCCGGCCCACTGGTACGGTCTGGAGAACTCGAGCGTCATCTTCGAGTACGTGCCCCTGTTCGCCCGCTCCAAGCGCCAGCACGTGCTGCAGTACGTAGAGCTGCCCGAGAGCATGCGCCACGTCCACGATGAGATCGAGAGCGCCAACGCCACCTACGTGGAGCACGCCTCCGGCGCCTCCGCCGACAAGCCCGACCAGGACGAGGACATCGACCTGTTCGACGCCGCGGTGCGCAAGGCCCATGACGACGAGGCCCGCGCCGTCGAGGACTCCGTCATCGGTGGCGACACGGCCGTGTTCCACCCCATCGTCCTGAACGAGGAGAGCGACGAGGACGACGAGCAGTAACCCTCGTCACACGGCCAACGCAAAGCGCCCGGCAGCCACTCGGCCGCCGGGCGCTTTCTTGTCCCAAAGGAGATGGAGCCCTCGGGGGCACAGCAATCGCCCCCCCCCGCGCTACTCCCCGCGCTCCTCGATGGGGACGTAGCGCTTGCTCTCTATCACGGAGTTGTACGCCGGACGGATGATGCGGCCCGCGCCGTAGAGCTCCTCCATGCGGTGCGCCGTCCAACCGGCGAGGCGTGCCATCGCGAAGATGGGCGTGTAGAGGTCTGCCGGGATGCCGAGCATCGAGTAGACGAAGCCCGTGTACAGGTCGATGTTGGCGCAGATGGGCTTGCTCGTGCCGCGGGCGGCGCGCACGATGTCGGGGCTCAGGCGCTCGATGCCCTCGATGAGCGCGAGCTTCTCCTCGCAGCCCTTGAGCGAGGCAAGGCGGCGTGCGTAGCGCTTGACCACGCGGGCGCGCGGGTCGCTCTTCGTGTAGACGGCGTGGCCCATGCCGTAGACGAGCCCGGTGCCGTCGAACGCCTCGCCAGCGGCAATGCGCTCGAGGTAGCTCGCGAGCTCGTCGTCATCGTCCCAGCGTAAGACGTGGTCCGCCACGTCCTCGATCATGGCGCCCACCTTGGCGTTGGCCCCGCCGTGCTTGGGTCCCTTGAGCGAGCCCATGGCCGCGGCGTAGGTCGAGTAGGCGTCCGTGCCCGAGCTCGAGAGCACGCGCGTCGTGAACGTCGAGTTGTTGCCGCCGCCATGCTCGGCGTGGAGCATGAGCATGACGTCGAGCATCATGGCCTCCTCGCGCGTGAAGCCCTCGGCGCCGCGCAGGACGTCGAGCAGCGTCTCGGCCATGGAGTAGCCCTGGCGCACGGGCGGCACGAGGAGCTTGTCACCGTTTGCCACGGAGACGGACGCCTCGTGCGCGATGGCCGCGATGCGCGGCAGCCGCGCGAGAAGCGACAGCGCCACGTCAATCTCGTGCTGGGCGACGGTGCTGTCGGGGTCCTCGTCGAAGGCGTAGAGCAGAAGCGTCGAGCGGGCAAGCACGTTCATGATGGAGCTCGACTCCGTCGTGCGTGGGAACAGGCTCAGGTAGCCCGTGGGCAGCTCGCGACGCGAGTCGATGCGCGCGTTGAAGTCCGCAAGCTCGGCGGCGTTGGGCAGCCGGCCTGAGACGAGCAAGTACGCGACCTCCTCGTAGCCAAAGCGGCCCGCCCCGTGCGTCTGCGCCACGAGGTCGTCGATGCGATAGCCACGGATGATGAGGTCGCCCTCGTCGGGCACGACGGTGCCGCCCACCTTGTTGTAGCCGTGGACGTTCGAGATGGTCGTGAGGCCCACGAGCACGCCAGAGCCGTCCGCGTTGCGCAGGCCGCGCTTGACGTCGTACTCGCGATAGAGCTCCTCGGGCAGGCGGTCCACCCTCGCGTAGCCCTCGTACAGGCCGTCGCTCACCGCGGGCCGACCCAGCGCCCCCTCGCTGGAGGGCATGGGCGTGACGTCGGTGGCGTGCAGCAGCGCCGAGGTGTCGCTCGAGCTCAGGATGCGGCGCGCCACGCGCGCGCGAGCCTCGCGCGGCGTCAGGCGAGAGTTGAGAATTGCCATGCGCGCCCCTTAGAGGCGGTACATGAACTTGAAGACGTCCTCGCGCTGGATCGCGATCTGCACGCCAAGCTGCTTGGAGAGGGCGTCGAAGCCATCGTGGATCTGTGAGAAGTCCGCACCGGCGAGGTCGACGAGCATCGTCATCGTGAACATGCCCTGCAGGATCGTCTGCGAGATGTCAAGGATGTTGACGTCTCGCTCGGCGAGCAGGCTGGCGACCGCAGCAACGATGCCGGAGCGGTCGGCGCCCAGGACGGAGATGATGGCACGTTCGGTGGACTTGGTCTCGTCGCTCATGTGCTCCTCGCAATCCGTGGCGCGCGCCGGCGGCGGCGCCACACGTCTCCCATGGATTAGCGTGTCATTGTAGCGCAGCCGGGTTTCCGGCTCGTGACGAACGGCTCCCCCAGCGATTGGGCCGCCCGCCAGCTCTAGCATCCGCCCAGAACCACGCGTGAGGCCGCGCCTACGACATGAGCGCGGCGGTGTCCACCGTCTGCATCCAGGCTATGTAGACGTTGGGATAGTGGCTGCACAGCACGCGGCCCACATCCATCTTCTGCGTGAGCGCCTCGGCGAGCGCCGTGACGCCGCCGAGCGAGAGGAAGTCCACCTGCGTGGGGACCTTATCGGCCAGGCCACCCTCCACGGCCTTGACCACGGTGGCGTCCGTGGGGTCATAGGGGCACTCGACGCCCACGTTGGCGAGAAAGCGGCGGCGCATCTCGTCATAGCCCGCCTCGAACGCAGCAGAGCCATACTCCGGCAGCCACACGTCGCGCCCGTAGCGGGCATAGCCCCAGCTCGCGAGCGGCAGGCGCGGCACGAGGTCGGAGGGGTTCAGGATGTTGAAGATGTTGTCGTAGCGTGCGTCTCCGGCATGGGCCGCCGTCGTGGTGCGCGGCGTGGCGAACGCGTAGCAGTAGATGGAGCCGAGAGGCGCCAGCGGGTGCGCCCCGTCCGCCGCCTCGTCGGCGTAGGCCGCGGCGAGGTTGGCCGCCGCTCCGCCGCGTGAGTGGCCGCAGAACAGGATGGCGAGGCCATCGGTCGAGCCTCCCCGCTCCTCGTAGGCCGAGACGCCCTGCCCGATCTGGGCGATGACCTCCTCGGCCGCCACGCGGAAGCCCTCGTGGTCCACCTCCTCGGATGCCACGTCCGCGGCACCGCCAAAGTTGGCGTCGCTGACCCACTCCGAGCCATAGCTGCCGCGAATGCTCACGAGCATGAGCGTCTTGGTGGCGCCCGTCTCGCTCGAGGTCACGCGCTTGGTGGCGATGGAGTAGGCCGTGACGTCGTTCGTGTTCGTGATGAAGTTCACGATCTCGTCGATGATCTCCGAGCGGTAGCGGTACGACGCGGTGGAGACGTCCGTGAAACCAAGCTGCGCGAGCGCCTCCTCCATGTAGGCGGGCGCCCCCGTGCCGGCCTGGTAGTAGTTGCTCTCCGAGTTGGCAATGGCAGAGAGCACCGAGCAGGTCGTGGCCAGCTCGTGGTTGTAGGCCGTGGGGTCCGCGAAGAACCAGTCGTCGTCCCACTGGATCTGGGTCGAGACCTTCTGGTCCGCGGGCGCCGCCATGCTCGTGTAGTCCACGGTCGCGGTGAAGCGGCCCGTGCGGTTGGTGGTGTCGTCGATATGCTCGAGCGTCGTGGGCGCGTCGACCGCGCCCACCCCGCGACGCTCCATCGTGAGGCGCCAGGTCACCACGCTGTACAGGCCCGCCGCCGTCGCGGCGACGATCGCGAGCACGACGAGAACGGCGAGCTTGCGCTTGCGGTGACGGCGCGCGATCTCGAGGCGCACGCCGCGCTCGGACGCCAGGCCCTCATCGCTCTGGCAGGCGCCTGTCTCGTTCGCGTCACTCTTGGAATTGCTCAAGGAGGCTCCCGTGGTTTCAGGGGTTTCGTATCGCAAAATGGTAGCCGAGACGACACGCACGCAGGGGCGCGCGCCCATCCTTTGATTTGGTGGGAGAGCTCATGACGGATAGCCAGCAGGACATGCAGAAGCAGGAGGTCTGCGCCACGGCACCCGATGGCGACGCGCCCAAGAAGGTCAACGTCGCGCTGCGCGTCTACGGCGTGCTCATGATGCTCATGGGCATCCTCGACATGGTCGTGTTCCTGTTCACTGGGGCCCTGCTTGGCCTTACACTCTACTTCAGCACGATGAGCCCCGAGCTCGCCGAAATGTTCAACGCCCTGCTCGCCGAGGCGCTCGGAGACCAGACCACGCTCGCGATGGCGCTCATGGCACTCTCCGCGGTGCTGACGCTCGTGGGCGCGGTGTTCTCCATCCGGGTGGGCTACGCCCTGCTGCGCAGCCGCAGGCGAAAGGTGGCCACGCGCGTCCGCGTGCTCATCGTGGTCTCGGTGCTGGAGCTCATCGGCGCCGTGATGATCGGCGGCGTGAACGCGTCTCTCGCCCCGAGCGTCATCGAGCTTGCCATCCTCGTGGCGCTGTCCGTGCGCATCGACCCCACGCTCGCCGCCGAGCGCAAGGACGCCCGGCGCGCCGAGCAGCTCGAGAATGAGCAGGACGCGGCGGCAGGCATGGAGGGCCGCGACCGCACGGGCAAGGGCTACCTGCGGCTGAACTTCTTCAACCTGTTCTGGGAGTTCGTCGTGTGCTGCGTGCTTGGCCTCATCCTCGAGATCATATGGCACATGACCGTGGTTGACCCCGGCGTCTACGAGGACCGCGCGGGGCTTCTGTACGGCCCGTTCTCGCCCATCTACGGCTTTGGCGCCGTGCTCGTGACGCTTGCGCTCAACCGGCTGTACAACAAGAACCCGGCCATCATCTTCTGCGTGAGCGCCGTGGTGGGAGGCGCGTTCGAGGCGTTCGTGAGCCTGTTCATGCAGTACGGCTTTGGCGCCACGGCGTGGGACTACAGCGACTACACGATCTTTGGCATGCCCGATCCCGTTGCCGTGCTGGCGGGCGGGCGCACTAGCACGATGTTCCTCATCATCTGGGGAATTCTGGGGCTCGTGTGGGTCAAGGCGTTCCTGCCGATGCTGCTGCGCGTGGTCAACCTCATCCCCTGGAGGCTCCGCTACTGGGTCACAACCGTCTGCGCGCTGCTCATGCTCGTAAACGGCACGATGACGCTCATGTCGCTCGACTGCTGGTTCGAGCGTGTGAGCGGCGCCGTGCCCCAGACGCCCGCAGGTCAGTTCTTCGCCACCCACTACGGCGACGACTGGATGGCCGCGAGGTTCGAGAGCATGACGATCGAGCCGCAGAACTCCACGCGCCTGGACAACGCGCTGAGGGAGGCCACGAGCGTGGAGGCCGTCGACGGCGAGCTCGAGGAGGACGCGAGCGTCGCAGACGCGGCCACGACTGCGATGGAGGCCACGGCAACAGCCGAGACGGCCACCGCCTAGCAACAGAGGGGCAAGGGCGAAGGGGCCCGTCGGGATCGACTCCCGGCGGGCCCCTCTCATATGGAGCGACCGCTCGCCTGCAAGTAGTTGACCTCGGTTAACTTTATGGCTACGCTTGGCACCGCAAGTTAACCGTGGCTGACAATCTTGAGGGGATGCGCATGACACTGGACAGGGACGGGCTCGAACACGCCATCGTCAGGCACTGCTCGCCCACGCTCGTGGGCATAAAGCCCGCCTGCCTGTTCAACGTTCCCGGCGACTTTGCGCCCTCGACCGCCACGGGGCAGAGGGCCTCGAGGCTCGACGCGATCGTCGGGCGGGCAAATGCGCGGCTTGCGGGCACCGGCGTCCATGTTCGTGTGCTCGCCCGCAGGAGCTGCGGTGCGCTCGTGCTCGTCTATCGGCCCCAGATGCTCGCTCGCGGGCTTTCCTCGTCGCGCGTCGCCGTGACGCTTAACGCCTGGGGCTACAAGACGACCGGTCCCGGTTGGCTCGAGGCATCGCTGACGCGTCTGGGCCACAGGCTCGAGTGCCGGCAGACGCATGACCCGGACGGGGGATTTCCCCACGAGGTTGGGCTGTTCCTCGGCTATCCCTACGACGACGTCATGGCCTTCATCGAGCACGAGGGACGCGACTACCTGTGCTGCGGGTGCTGGAAGGTCTACTCGCACAGGGAGCAGGCCGAAGCGTGCTTCGAGCGGTACAAGCGGTGCACCAGGAACTGCGAGGAGATGCTTGGGCACGGGGCCACGCTCGCGCAGCTGGCCGTCACGCGCGTCGCGGCATAGGCGGGGACCACACCGGCAAACCACACCCGACAGGCGGGTTGGCATACGAAAGGACAAACCATGAGCAAGATCGCAGTCGTGTACTGGAGCGGCACGGGCAACACCGAGACCATGGCCGGCGCCGTCGCCGAGGGTGCCCGCGAGGCAGGCGCCGAGGTCGAGGAGATCCAGGCCGCCGACTTTGGCGAGGATGCCGCCGCCGGCTATGACGCGCTGGCGTTCGGCTGCCCCGCAATGGGCGACGAGTCTCTCGAGGAGGACGAGTTCGAGCCGATGTTCGAGGCAGTGGAGGGTTCGCTCTCCGGAAAGAAGGTTGCGCTGTTCGGCAGCTATGACTGGGGCACGGGCGACTGGATGGACGCCTGGCGCGAGCGCACCGAGGGTGACGGCGCCGAGGTCGTGGGCACCGCAATCGCCAACCTCGAGCCGGATGACGACGCACTTGCCGCCTGCAAGGAGCTCGGCGCCGCGCTGGCGTAGGACAGCGACGCTTCCAAGGGGTTCAAGCCGGCCTCTTTGGCATAAAAGTCATCAAGAGTGCGATACGAGCGCTTATTTCAGTGAATTGATAGTGCCGAGGGGCCAGGATTAACTAGATTCTGGCCCCTCGGCGTCAAAATGCTGGCCGCACGGCCTCAAGAAGCCTCGCCCTGGCTAACTTCGGGGCCACTCAATCGCACTGTCAAGGGCAAAAACCGCCACAATCCCATTCGCAAGCGCACACATGACTGGTTTTATGACAGAGAACGGCGCGTGGACTCCATCACCTACTGCAAGTCACCCTCATAGGGCATGACCTCGGCCAGGAAGCCATTCTCGCGAAGCGCTGACTCGATCTCGTCAAGCTGCTCCTCGCTCTCGTCGAGAGTCTGCTCGTCATCCGCCGCGATGCGATGGAAGTGATAGCCGCTCGTCACCGTAAGCAGCGGGAAGCTCTTGCCACTGCGGATGTTGTCCAGGTAGCGCTCCACGTCACGACGGTTGCGGATGTCGAGGTCACCCGTGATCTTGCCGTACACGCGGTGGTTGACCATCACGTTGAGCACGGCGCCGCCCAGGTCGACGATCGTCGTGAGTTCGTCGGCAAGGTCATCGATGCCGTGGCGCACCTTGACGAGGCGCGTGGGCACCTGCGGCTCACCGCGTCCGTCAAGCAGCACATAGCCGCGGCTCGTCGCCACCACATCGTGACCGTCCGCGCGCAGCAGCGCGATGTCCTGCACCACGACCTGTCGGCTCACGCCCACCGCCTTCGCAAGCGAGCTGCCCGAGACCGGAGCCCCGGCCCCCCTCAGCTCGCGGATGATGGCGTCCCTGCGCTCGCTGCCCTTCATCGCGCGGCCTCGGCATCCAGCATGCGCAGGTGCTTGAGCGACAGGTCGAGGATCGGAGCCGAGTGCGTGAGGGCCCCAGATGAGACGTAGTCCACGCCCAAGTCCGCAAGCGCGCGGATGTTGCTCGCGTCCACGTTGCCGGACGCCTCCGTCTTCGCGCGACCCGCGATGAGCTCGATGGCCTCGCGCATGGCATCGTGGTCCATGTTGTCGAGCATGATGATGTCCGCCCCGGCCTCGGCGGCCTCCCGGACCATGTCGAGGTTCTCGCACTCGACCTCAACGGTGCACGTGAACGAGGCGTGCGCGCGGGCGGCGGACACGGCGGCGGCAACACCCCCGGCCGCATCGATGTGGTTGTCCTTGAGCATGACCGCCGTCGAGAGGTTGTAGCGGTGGTTGCGGCCACCACCAATGGCCACGGCCGCCTTCTCGAAGACACGCAGGCCCGGCGTGGTCTTGCGCGTGTCCACGAGTACGGTGCCCGTACCCTCGAGCGCACGCGTCATCCTGCGCGTGTACGTCGCGATGCCGCTCATGCGCTGCAGGAAGTTGAGCGCCACGCGCTCGCCGGAGAGCAGCACGCGGGCGTCGCCGCGCACGATGGCGAGGCGCTGGCCAGCCACGACTTCGTCTCCATCTGCCACCGTGGCCTCGATGCGCGTCTGCGGGTCGAGCAGCGCGAACGTGCGGGCGAACACGTCGAGGCCAGCGATCACGCCGTCGCCCTTCGCGATGAGCTGGACCTCGGCCGGACGCGCCGCAGGGCACACGGAGGCCGTGCTCACGTCCTCGAACGTGATGTCCTCGCGAAGCGCCGCCATGATGATGTCATCGGCAACGAGCCTCATTGAGATGGGATCCATGGCCTACTCCTCACCCTCGCGTGCGGCACCAGACGCCTCGCGAGCAATCGAGTCCACATTCACGGGCGCCTCACCAAACTCGAGGCCCCCATCGAGCGCTACCGTGCCGTCACGCTCGCAGAGCACGTCGATGGAGAGCGTGCCGTCGCCAGCCACGCGGTGGTGCCCATCCAGCACGGGCGAGCCCGCAAGCTCAACCGGTATCGAGGCGTCCCCGCGCATGCGCGCCGCCGCACGCCGCGCGAACACGAGAGACTCCAGCAGACTGTTGCTGGCCAGCCGGTTCCTGCCATGCACGCCGTTGCAGCACGTCTCGCCTGCGGCGTACAGCCCCGGCATGCTCGTTGCGGAGTCGCGGTTCACCCACACGCCACCCATGAAGTAGTGCTGCGTGGGCACCACGGGAATGGGCTCGCACAGGATGTCGCGCCCGTCCTCGAGGCAGCGCTCGCGGATGTTGGCAAAGTGCCCGAGAATGACGTCGCGCTCGACGGGCGCAAAGCTCAGCCACTCGTGGGCCATGTCATCCTCGCGCATGCGCTCGGAGATGGCGGCGGCCACGACGTCGCGGGGCTGCAGCTCGTCGGTAAAGCGACGGTTGTCGCGGTCGAGCAGAACGGCGCCCTCACCGCGGCAGCTCTCGGAGATGAGAAACGTCCGCCCGGGCTGGGGCGAGAACAGCCCCGTGGGGTGGATCTGCACGTAGTCGAGGTGCTCGCAAGTGATGCCATGCTTCGTGGCGACGTAGCAGGCGTCACCCGTGAGCTGTGGGAAGTTCGTCGAGTGGTCGTACATGCCACCAATGCCGCCCGTGGCCCACAGCGTGTTCGTCGCGCGAATCGCAAACGTCTCGGCGCCGCCGAGCTCGTCTGCCGGCGTCACGGACTCGTCCTCATCCACCGCGGCGCAGCGCACGCCCACGCAGTGCGCGGACTTGCCCTCGCCCTCGACGAGTACGTCCGTCATGGCGACGTGCTCGAGGATGCGCACGTTGGGCAGGCGGCGCACGGCCGAGAGCAGCCTCATCGTGATCTCACGCCCGGTGATGTCGGCGTGGAAGGCGATGCGCGGCCGGCTGTGCGCGCCCTCGCGCGTGAAGTCGAGCGACCCGTCCTCGCGTCGCTCGAAGTCCACGCCCAGCGCGATAAGGTCGTTGATGACCGAGCGGCTCGAGCGGATCATGATGTCCACGCTCTCGCGGCGGTTCTCGTAATGACCGGCGCGCAGGGTATCAGTGAAGAACGCCTCGTAGTCCTCGGCCTCGGGGAGCACGCAGATGCCGCCCTGGGCGAGCATGGAGTCGCACTCGTCCACGTTGCCCTTCGAGAGCATGACGACGTCGGTGCTCATGGGCAGGTTGAGCGCCGCGTACAGCCCGGCCACGCCACAGCCCGCGATCACGACGTCACAGCTCATATCCTCGTATGTCTTCTCGGCCATGCGGCCCATCTCCTTACTTGCGCCCGATGAGACAAGGGGACAGTCCCCTTGTCTCATTCCTTACTTCGCCGCGTACTCGAGCATGCGGTCGAGCGTGAGCTTGGCCTGGGCCGCTGCCTTGGGGCTCACGCCGATCTGGACCTCGCCAGAGGCGGTCGCGAGGCAGGTCACGAGCTTGCGCAGGCTGATCATGTCCATGTTCACGCAGGTGGGACGCGTGGCCGGGAAGTAGAAGCGCTTGCCGGTGCCCTTCGTGCGGCGCTCGAGCTCATAGAGCACGCCCGCCACCGTCACGATGATGAACTCGGAGGCGTCGCTCTCCTCGGCGTACTTGATGATGCCGGCCGTGGAGCCTATGTAGTCTGCCTCGGCAAGCACCTCGGCCTTGCACTCGGGGTGCGCGAGCACGAGCGCGTCGGGGTGCGCAAGCACGGCGGCCTCGACCTGCTCGGCCGTGATGACGTGATGGCGCGGGCAGTAGCCCTTGTTGAGGATGACATGCTTGTCGGGGACCTGTTCGGCCACGTAGCGGCCCAGGTTCTGGTCTGGGATGAACAGCACGTTGCGCTGCGACAGCTCCGAGACGATCTTCGCGGCGTTTGAGCTCGTGACGCACACGTCGCTCCAACTCTTGATCTCAACCGTGGAGTTCACGTAGCACACGACGGCCAGGTCGTCGCCGTACTGCTCGCGCGCGGCATCGACCGTCTCGCGCTTGACCATGTGGGCCATGGGGCAGTCGGCCGCCGGCTCGGGGAGCAGCACGTGCTTACCGGGGTTGAGGAGCTTGGCGCTCTCGCCCATGAACTCCACGCCGCACAGCACGATCGTCTGCTGCGGCAGCGACTTGGCAAGCTTGGCAAGGTAGAACGAGTCGCCCACGTAGTCCGCGACGGCCTGGACCTCGGGAGCCACATAATAGTGCGCGAGAATCACGGCGTCGCGCTCGGCCTTGAGGCGCCCAATGGCCGAGGAGAGCTCGGCGGGGACGAGCGCGGCACGCTCCGCGGCCGTGGTACACGAACCCACGCCGCCTGCGACGAGCTGCGC
>ERZ833608.1722-NODE-1722-length-13279-cov-8.900484_pt1 | contig 13279 bp, 9 predicted proteins | sample MGYA00519694_ERZ833608 | MGnify/ENA primary metagenome ERZ833608 (study PRJEB31850, sample SAMEA3708742) | human gut metagenome | biome: human gut; feature: human-associated habitat; material: faeces | place: China | collected 2014 ... | reverse complement strand
AGCAAGATCCCGACAACGCCCGATTTAAGATGCTGCTCGACAACTGGGTTGCCGCAAAGGATCACCCCACCAAGGATGATCTGGACCATATGGCGGCGGCGGCCAAGAAGGCCGTGCTGGGCGAGTAGCTCGCCGCTCGTGGTCCTTCGTGCAAAACAATACAAATGTGAAAGCCTCGAACTTCTCGAGGCTTTTTTCTTGACACTCGCGGGCGCAACCGTGGCAAGCGTTTGGGGCGACATTTTCCATCACCCCGATGACGAGACCGTCCTAGACGACACGCTCACATGCGTTCGCTGGTGTATTCAGAGTGGGACGGGGTTTCCGGATACAAAGAAGGCCACATGACGTGGCCTTCAACTTATATATGTTCAGCAGATTCCCCCATGACAAGCCGCGCTTCAACACCGAGGCGCCGGCCGGGCAGACGAACCGGGATACAGGCCCGCTACTTGATCTTGGTCGTGCCCGGTGCCAGGTTGGGGTCGGTTTCGTTGGCCTCGGTCTGGAAGTGCTCGGTGTACACGTTCTTGCCGTCGCGGAACATCTCGTAGTACTGCATCTTGGCGTAATCCTCGCGTGCCTTGGTGGTGGCTGCGGCAACGGCGTCGTCACCGGTGACGTTGGAGGAAAGCGCCCAGCGCAGGCTGGCGTCCTCATAGCCCACGGAGTTGATGGCGGGCAGCGACTCGCGCAGCGTCATGTGTGCCTTCTGGTAGTCGGTCAGCGGTGCGCCGATCAGCTGCATTAGCTGGGTGGACAGGTAGTTGGTGGACAGGTCATCGACTTCGCTTGTCTGGTCGCAACCGGCAACGTCGTAGTTGGCCCAGATGATGTAGTCGGTCTGCCACAGACGTTCCTGGTGGGTGGCGTCGTCCTCGCCGGTAAACCACTTATCGTTGAACTTGGACGGGAAGAACGGCTGGTGATCGCCCCAGAACACCACGACAACCTTGCGGTCGAGCTTGCTCAGGGCGTTGAGGAAGTAGCGCAGTGCCTGGTCGGACTGCTCGATGCACGAGACATACTCGTCGACATCGGACAGCGTGCCGTCCTCGACGGTCTTGGTGTCCAGATCAGTCGTGTCGATATTCAAATGCATCTGCTTGTCGACCGGCACCAGGCCCGTGTCGTAGCCCGAGTGGTTCTGCATGGTCACGTCGAAGATAAACTGCGGATCGGCGTTCTGGTCGAGCAACTCAAGAATCTTGTCGTAGGTAGCCTGGTCGGTCACCATACCGCGCAGGGTATCGGCGCCCTGGAAATCGTTAATGGACAGGAACCGGTCAAAGCCAAAGTCCTTGTAGACGTTCTCGCGGTTCCAGTTGGTGGCGTGGTTGGGGTGCATGGCCGTGGTGGAATATCCGAGCGACTTGAACTGCTCTGCCAGATTCCCGGTCGTTTCCATGTTGTAGATGGTGTAGGGGTACACGCCCGAGCCCAGGTTGGCCATGGAGTTGCCGGTCATAAACTCAAACTCGGTATTGGCGGTACCGCCACCGTAGGCGCTCACATAGAGCTTGCCGCGGCTGAGGCAGTTGGACAGGTTCTTAAAGTACTGCGGGCCCTCGTAGCCGGCGCGCATGTTCTGGTAGATCGACAGATCCGAGAACGTCTCGTTCATGATGGCGATGACCGTGGGCTTCTCGCTGTCGAATTGCTCCTTTGCGGCGGTGCGCTCGTCACTCTTGGCGGCATCGGACTTGTCGTAGGCCTTGGCGTACTTTTTGAGCGTGGCCTTGGCGTCATCGACAGAATAGTCGGCGGGTTTGGGCGGCTTGATGGACTGTGCCGCGCTAATAAAGGCAGGCAGGTAGCCCTCGCGCCAGTAGCTCTCGAGCGGACGCCAGGTGTAGACGGTGATGCCGAGGGTGTTGTAGTAGTCGATGAGCGTGACATGTGCGGTCACGCCGCCCAGGCACAGCACCGCCACGAGCAGGTTGGTGAGCAGCATGCGCTTGGCGTTGGCGGCGCCCTTCTGGCGATGCGGCGCGACCAGGCCGGCGTACTCGCACAGCAGCATGGCGATGGCGGTAAAGCCCATGGACAGCACGCAGAACAGTGAGATCGAGAAGGTGTAGCCGGTGCCGGCGACTGCGGCGGCGGTGGAGATGGCCGAAAGGTCGCCCGGCTGGATGGGCATGGATTTAAACGTGATGACGAAGAACTCGGCAATGCCCAGGACAAAGAGGGCAAAGGCCAGGACCGCGGGAGCTGCGCCGTGGCGCTGGAATAGGAAGAACAAGCCGGTCATGAGCACGGTGATAATGGCCCACTCGAGCAGGATGCACAGGGGGTAGACCCAGGTAAAGTCATGGTTGGACGAGACCTCCATGCCCAGCAGCGCAAAGACGCCGGAGAGCAGCAGGCACAGGACGGCGGCGACGAGCGGTTTGCCCACAAAGGCGCCGCGTAGGCGGGCGAGCTTGCCGGTGGGGGCAGGGGCGTCGGTCCCGGCGAACGCAAAGACGCGTGGGGCGATGCGGTCGCGGGCGATGCTGGCCCAAGCGCAGCCGGTGAGGATGGCGTTGGTCAGGATGAGCATCACAAAGGCGAGCGGCTCGTTTTGGGCGACGAGGCCAATGGCGCCCCAAATGGTCAAAAAGAGCTGGAACAGGCCGAAGGCGACGCTCCAGGCGATGGCGCCTTTGGCAACGGTGCCCGACTGTGCGCGAATGGCCTTGGCCTCGCGCAAGACAAGGTAGACGGTCGCCGCAAGACCGACGAGCGAGATGGCGGCAGCGAACATGCTGAGACTCCTCACAAACTAAAACCTACGAAAGCGGGGGTTTACCCGATTGTTACCAAGATATGCGCTGCAATTGGTGGCTGCGCACAACAACCAGCCATATTAACGCGCACGTGTGGCGGTGTGGCGCAATGTAGTGGCGACCTGCGCGATAATGGACGGGAATTACACGGAAACGTAAAGGCTTCTTAAAGAAATGGCGAGGGTAGGGCGATGAGCGAGCAGGTTTGCAAGGCTGACATGGGCGGCGACGGAGCTGCGGTCGTGGATACGTACGGCTATCCGGTCGAGACTACGGGCAACGCGGTGCTGGACATCTTGGAGCATCGCTCGTCTACGCGTGCCTTCGCGCGCGATGACAACGACCGTCCCGTAGCGGTGACCGACGAGCAGCGTGCAGCGATTCTGCATGCGGCGAGTCGCGCGCCGTCGGCGGGCGCCATGATGATGTATTCCATCGTGAGCATTCGCGAGCAGGCTACGCTGGACCGTCTGGCCGACCTGTGCGATCACCAGCCCATGATCGCCAAGGCGCCCTGGGCACTTATATTTGTGGTCGATTATGCCAAGTGGATCGATCTGTTTGAGCACGTGGGCTGCTTTGAGCCCGAGTTTGTCGAGCGCACGGGCAAGGCTCCCCGCCGCACGCCGGGTTTGGGCGACTTTGCCATCGCGGCGCAGGATGCCGTGATTGCCGCGCAAAATGCCGTGGTCGCCGCTGAGGCCCTGGGCCTGGGGAGCTGCTACATTGGCGACATCGTGGAGAACGCCGAGGAAGTGGCCGAGCTGCTGGGCCTGCCGCCCTATACCATGCCGCTGTCGATGCTCATCATCGGCACGCCCCGCAAGGAGCGCCCGGCCATTGCGCATCCCGTGGTGAACCTGGTGCACGAGGAACGCTACTGCCGCGCGGATGCCGCGACCATGGACGCGCAGGTGGCCGAGATGGACAAGATGTTTCGCCCGCATGCCCGCGAGGTGGGGGAGCGCGTGGTGGATATCTACACCCGCAAACACACCAGTCCCTTTATGGCCGAGATGAGCCGCTCCATGGAGTGGTGGTTCAAAAATTGGCTCGGAAAATGACAGATGTGGCAAAGGGACAGCCCCTTTGCCACATTCCATATCGCCGCGGTGGCCTAAAGGCCGTATAAATGTTTATCTAGCTGGGAAAACAGTGCATTCAAACATGGGCCGATTACCTATAATCCCTTCGAACATTAAAGTTGGGAGGAAACCGGCTTATGGAACAAAAGGCCAAGGAGGCAGCCTCGCACGCTGCGATTCCTGTGAGCATCTCGGCGATGCTCGTCACGTTGGGCGTGGTGTACGGCGATATCGGCACCAGCCCTATGTATGTAACCAAGGCGCTCGTTGCCGGCAACGGCGGCATCGGAAGCGTAACGGAGGAGTTCGTGCTCGGCGCGCTCTCTCTTGTCGTGTGGACGGTCACGCTGCTGACCACCATCAAGTATGTGCTCATTTCGCTGCGCGCCGATAACCATGGTGAGGGCGGCATCTTTGCCCTGTACAGCCTGGTCAAGCGCTGCGGCAAGTGGCTTATCATCCCCGCCATGCTGGGTGGCGCCGCGCTGCTCGCCGACGGCATCCTGACGCCGGCCGTTACCGTTACCACGGCCATCGAGGGCCTGCGCACCATCCCGGCGGTCCATGCCGTGCTGGGCGATGACCAGGGCCGCGTCGTCGCCATTACGCTCGCCATCATCATCGTGCTCTTCTTGGTGCAGCGCATCGGTACGGCCAAGATCGGTCACGCCTTTGGCCCCATCATGACGCTGTGGTTCCTGTTCCTGGGCGGCACGGGTCTGTTCTTTGTCCTCCAGCACCCCGCCGTGCTGCTGTGCCTCAACCCGGTGCGCGGCATCGGCTTTTTGCTGAGCCCCAACAACCATGCGGGCATCATGATCTTGGGCAGCTGCTTCCTCGCCACCACTGGTGCCGAGGCGCTCTACTCCGACATGGGCCACGTCGGCCGCGGCAACATCTACGCCACCTGGCCGTTCGTTAAGTGCTGCTTGCTGCTTTCCTATATGGGCCAGGGCGCTTGGCTTATCAACAACGCTGCCAACCCCGAGCTCATGGGCATTGCCGACCTTAACCCGTTCTACCAGATGCTCGCCCCGGGCCTGCGCCCGTTTGCCGTCGGCCTTTCCACCATCGCGGCCATCATTGCCTCGCAGGCGCTCATTACCGGCGCGTTCTCGCTGGTGTCCGAGGCCAGCCGTCTGGACCTCATGCCGCACATGCAGGTCTTCTACCCTGCCGAGACCAAAGGCCAGCTCTACATCCCCATGGTCAACAACGTCATGCTCGTCGGCTGCGTCATCGTGGTGCTGCTGTTCCAGAACTCGGCGCATATGGAAGCCGCCTACGGCCTTGCCATTACGCTGACTATGATGTGCACCACGCTGCTGCTCTTCTTCTACCTGCACGAGGAGCGCAAGCTCAAGGTTGCTCCGTGGATCTTCGCGGCCTTCTTCCTTTTGCTCGAAGGCTTCTTCTTCGTGAGCTCGCTCACCAAGTTCTTCCACGGCGGCTACTTCACCATCCTCATGGCTGCACTCATCATGGGCATTATGGTGTGCTGGTACAACGGCACGGCGGTCGAGCAGCGCCAGTTTACGCTGCTGCCGCTGCGCAGCTACCTGCCGCAGCTCAAGCGCCTGCGCGACGACGACCGTTACGAGCGCCTGAGCGACAACATCGTGTACCTGACCAAGGACACCCATACCGATTACATCGACCGTGATATCGTCTACTCGATCTTGGACAAGCATCCCAAGCGCGCTCGCGCCTGGTGGTTCGTGAATGTCGAGACCATGGACGAGCCGCATACCTTTGCCTATTCGGTCGAGACGTTCGGCACCGACTACGTGTTCCGCGTGCATCTGTACCTGGGCTACAAGATCAACCAGCGCGTCAATGCCTACCTGCGTCAGGTCGTTCAGGACCTGGCTGCCACCGGCGAGCTGCCGGCGCAGACGCATGACTACTCGGTCTACAAGGATCCGGGCAATATCGGCACGTTCAAGTTCGTCATGATCCGCAAGCTTCTGGCACCCGAAAGCGACGTGGAGCCGAGTGAGCGTACGGCCATTACGCTCAAGTACATCATCCGCCGCGCCGCCGGTACGCCCGCGCGTTGGTATGGTCTGGAGAACTCCAACGTGAGCTTTGAGTACGTGCCACTGTTCACCAAGTTCAAGGCTGTGAGCAAGATGCAGCGCCTGGCCCCCAACGAGCGCCCGTAGTCGACGCTCGAAGTTTGTCTGCGAACGGGCGGGCTTGTAATGACGGGGATTGAGTCCTGGGAGGAAACCATGGATGCAAAGGTGCTTGACGGTCGCGATCTTGCGACCGAGCTGGTGCGTGAGGCGCGCGTCGACGCCGCCGAAGATCGGTTCTTTACGAATCGTGCCAACATGGACATGGCCGATCGCGTGATTTCGATCGTGGCATTGGTATTTGGAGCGGTGTGCGTGTGTGCCCTGCTCGCGCACGTGCTGTTTGTCTAACGACCGCAGGTTGCAAAGGCTATACACTTAGAACCACCACGAGGGAAAACCACCACAAAGGTGCCTGTCCCCTTTGTGGTGGTTTTTGTTTTTGAGAGAGGGGCGGGGCGCTGATGGACGTCCGTACGGACGGCGATATTGCCGATAGCTTTTGGTGGCGGCGCACAACGCTGACGCGCCGCACTCCTCTGTATGACGCCTGCGTGTCGGTGGGGCTGCTGGTCGCGGCGACGATTGTGGGCGCGCTGCTCGACCATCCGGGTCTCGCGCCGAGCATCATGATCGTCTATGTGCTCGCCGTTCAGCTGTGCGCATTCTTTACCTGGAGTCGCCTGTATTGCTTGCTGAGCTCGGCTGCCGCCGTGGCGCTCTACAACTTCTTGTTTGTCGGCCCGCGCTACTCGCTGTCGTTTATCGACCGCGTCTACCCCGGCATGTTTTTCATCATGTTCGTGGTCTCGCTTGTGTCGAGCTCGATTGCGTTGGCCCTGCGCCGCGCCTTGGCACAGGCTGCCGCCAGCGACCGCCGCACGCATATGGTGCTCGAGACCAACCGCATGTTGCAGCGCTGCGCCGACGAACAGCAGATCGTTCACGCTATGGCCACGCAGCTGGCGCGTCTTTCGGGCCGTCCGGTCGTGTGGTACGGCGCCGACGCCGAGGGCGATGACCTGCTGCCGCGTGCGACATACACGGCCGTGGGCGATGCCGCGCCGGTGCACGAGCTGGCGCCGCAGATGCCGCCGCGGCTCTCGGCGTCCGCCTATGTGGGAACGCCGCTCGATGCCACCTATGGCGGCTCGGCGTTTTATGGCATCTACCTGACGGTTCGCGCGGGCGACGGCTTCGTGCGCTCGGGCGACCCCGCCTCGGTGGTGGGCGTGCTGGCTATCGTTGCCGAGCCCGATGTGCTGACGCATGAGGAGCGGGCACTTGCCGATGCCATCGTGAGCGAAGGCGAGCTGGCACTCGATCGCGCCCGCGCCATGGAGGCCCGCGAGGAGGCGGCGGTGCTCGCCAAAAACGAGCAGCTGCGCGCCAACCTGCTACGCTCCATCTCACACGATCTGCGTACGCCGCTCACCAGTATTTCGGGCAATGCCGACGTGCTGCTCGATCAGGGCTCGACCGGCACCGCGGTGCTCGATGCCCAGACGCGCCGCGGCCTGCTTCTATCCATTCGCTCGGATGCGCTGTGGCTCAACGCCACCGTCGAGAACCTGCTTGCCATCACCAAACTCGAGGGCGGCGGCATGCATCTGTCGACTACGCTCGAGCTCATGGACGATATCGTCGAGGAGGCGCTGCGCCACGTAAGTCCGGCCGTGCGCGAGCACGACCTTAAGGTGGTGGCGTGCGATGAACCGGCGCTCGTTAACGTCGACGCGCGTCTGATGGTACAGCTCGTGGTGAACCTGGTGAACAATGCCATCGCCTATACGCCGGCAGGCTCGCATATCGTGATTTCGATTGGCGTCGACGATGGGCGCGTGACGTGCTCGGTGGCCGATGACGGCCCGGGCATTGCGCCCGAGGACCGTGAGCGCATCTTTGAGTCGTTCTATACCGCCAACCATGGCCTGGCCGACAGCCACCGCAGCGTGGGCCTGGGGCTTTCGCTCTGCCGCTCCATTGCGCTGGCACATGGCGGTAGCATAGAGGTTGCCGCGGCGGACCCGCACGGCTCGGTCTTTACGATCGAGCTTCCCGTCGCCGATGTTTCGTTTGATAAGGAGTAGCGCCGTGCCGAACTCTGCCGTAAAACCGCTCATCTTGGTTGTCGAGGACGATCCCGCCGTTCGCAACCTCATCGTTGCCGCGCTCGAGGCGCACGGCCTGCGCCATATGGCTGTGGAGACCGCCCATGCCGCTATCGCCGCTGCCTCGTCGCAGGCACCGAGCATCGTGCTGCTCGATCTGGGCCTGCCCGATATGGACGGCGTCAAGGTGGTGGAGTCGGTGCGCACATGGTCAGGCATGCCGATCATTGTGGTCTCGGCGCGCAGCGAGGACGCGGACAAGATTCGCGCACTCGATGCCGGTGCCGACGACTACCTGACCAAGCCGTTTTCGGTCGAGGAGCTGCTCGCGCGCATTCGCACGACGCTCAGGCGTCTTTCGTATGCGCAAACGGGCGGCGTTGTCTCCGAGGGCTCGTTCGATACCGGTGAGCTGCATATCGATTTTGATGCCGGCATCGCCACGATGGATGGCGAGGAGCTGCACCTGACGCCGATCGAGTACAAGTTGCTCTGCTTGCTGGCACACAACGCCGACAAGGTGCTGACGCACCAGTTTATTTTGCACGAGATTTGGGGTACGGCGACCAAGAGCGATCTGGCGAGCCTGCGCGTCTTTATGGGCACGTTGCGTAAGAAGATCGAGTCCGACCCCGCGCATCCGCGCTATATCCAAACGCACGTAGGCATTGGCTACCGCCTAGTCATCCAAGGCTAGATCGCCAACCACCATCCCAATATGAGTTGCGGTGAAATACGGTCTAAATTTGCCTAATTCCAGGCAAAACAGTCCGTATTCCACCGCAACTTTGTTATCTGCCCTTGGGTTTGCTGGCGTAGAACTTCTTCTTTTTGGGCTTGCCGGCAGGGGAGGGTTTGCCGGCAAAGTTCGACTTGCCGTTGCCGGCCTGTGCGTGCGCGGGTGCCGCCGCGCGGGGCTTGCGGGCCTCGGAGTTGCGCAGTTCCTCGACGCGCTCAGCAATTTCCTCGGCGCTAAAGCCGACCTCGGCCATGGCGTCCTCGATGGGCAGGCGGCGCACGATGTAGCAGTGGTGCACCTTCTGGTTGCGCGCGAAGTCCTCGGGGATGGTCTGCGCCGTAATGTCCTCCAGCACCACGCCCGCACGCGCGAGCTTGCGCGTCTCGGGACGGAAGCCGCGCAGGTTGCAGCTAAAGATGGCATGTCCGCCCTGTGCGAGCAGGCGAGATACGCCGGCCAAAAGCTCAACATGGTCGCGCTGGACATCCCAAGTGCGGCGGCCCATCTTGGACGAGTTCGAGAACGTGGGCGGGTCGACAAAGATTAGGTCCCAGCGGTTGCGCGTCTGGCGCTGGTCACGAATCCAGGCGAGCACGTCATCGCGCACAAAGTGATGCTGCGGCCCCACAAAGCCGTTCTGACGCATATTGCGCTCGGCCCAGTCCAGATAGGTGTTGGAGAGGTCGACCGTCACGGTCTCCTCGACGCCGCCGTCTGCCGCATAGCAGGTGGCGGTGCCGGTGTAGGCAAACAGGTTGAGGAAGCGGCGCGCCTGCTTGGCGTGCTCGCGCACCAGGTTGCGGGTGACGCGGTGGTCCAAGAAGATGCCCACGTCCAGATAGTCGTCAAAGTTGACGGCAAAGGTGAGGCCGCCCTCTTCGACGAGCGGGAGGCGACGGCGCGCGATATTGGCGCGCTCGCCCGATGCGCCCTTACCGGCGCCCTGCTTGCCGTACTGCGAGCCGCCGCGCGAACGCATGCGGGCCTTGGCGTGCACATGCTCGGCGGGAACATCTAGGATGCGCGGCGCGATGGCCAGAATGTCGAGCATGCGGGCCTGGGCCAGTGCGGGGTCGATGGTCTTGGGCGCGGCGTATTCGGCGATGACGAGCCAGCGGCCCGGCGTCTGCGGGCAACCCTCGTACAGATCGATGGCGGCGGAGTAGTCGGGCAGGTCGGCATCGTAGACGCGGTAGCAGCTTACGTCCTCGCGTTTGGCCCACTTGCGACGCAGGCGGGCATTCTTGCGCAGACGGTTGGCGAACTGCTCGGACTCGGGGATAAGCACGGGCAGCGGTTTGCCGTCGCCCAGGTCGAGCGTGGCGGCGGACTCGGGCATGGGAGTGTCGGCGGCTTCGTCTTGAGCGTCTGCGGTCTGCTCCTCGGCATCTGCGCTGGTCGCAGCTTCAAATGCCGCGGCGGCGTGGTCGAGCGAGGGCCAAACCTCAATAGTTGCCTCTTCATTATTGGGCATGACGGCGATGGAGCGCGCGGGCTCGGCATGGAGCGCGCGGGCCATAAGGCCATCGCGGGTGAGCGCGGCGACCGGTGCCGCGGCAAGCTCGGGCGCGCGGCGCAGCTCGCCGATGAGCGTCATGGTGTCATGCATGAGCGAAAGCGGTGTCTCGGTCGTATCCGCGACCACGGCGGCGCCGGCGACAGCGCCCACGTGGTCCAGTACGGTGGCGGACTTAGCGGCGCAAAAATCGACAAAGCGCTTGTAGCCGGCACATTTAACCATGCGCTCAGCGGTCTTGCGGGCGGCGGGGTCAATGTCCACGGCGACGATGCGCGCCTGGCGCTCGCGTGCCGCCGTCTCGCGCTCGCGCGCCTCGGCACCCAGCTGCTCCCACAGGGCAGCGTCATGCAGCCGCCAGCCCTCAAAGCCCCAGTGCTCGCGAGCGGCGCCCGGAGCGCGGTCAGTCAGGATATTCACGGCCTCCAGCAGCAGGCCACCGCCGGCGCACGAGGCGTCGACCAGCGTGGGCAGGGCTTCATTCTCGTAATCGTCGGCTGTCAGCTCGCGCTCGCACAGTGCGGTCCAGCCGACCTGCGCCAGCACCAGGGCGGCGTAGTCGGGGCGCAGCACGTGCGCGCCCTCGCCGGTGCGGGTCGCGGCGGGCGGCAGGCGCTTGAACAGCGGGTCGCCCGAAAGGTCCAGGCTGATGCTCGCGCGGCGCTGACGCAGCGAAAGCAGCAGGTGGACGTCGGGATCGGCGGCGTCGACATCGGCGCGACGGCCCGTGGTCTCGGCCAGACGGTCGCACAGCGCGTCCTTGGCGCGCAGGGCCGAGAAGCGCGTGTTGCGCAGCTGCTCGATCACGCCGCGGGCGGTGATGGCGATGGTGGCGCCCGGGCGAACAATGCTCTCCCAGGCGATGTCGTAAACGCCGTCGTACAACGCATCAGCATCCTGCGCCTCAAAGCGCCCAAGCACTACAAACACGCGGCTGGCCAGGCGCGACCACAGGCAGGCGCGGTAGCCTTCTTCGAGCTCGCCCTCAAACGTAGCGCGGCCCTTCAGGCGGCGGACATGCGAAAGCCCGAGCCACTTGAGCTCGTCGGCGAGTGCGGATTCAAAGCCCTCGGGGCAGCTTGCGTAAAATTCCATGGGTGACCTCTCTGGTTGCGTCGCTCCATTATATGATGGATGCTTCGTTTGCCCTTATCCTCGAAAGGAACTCATATGATTGATGCGTGCCCCGATTCCGCCGTGCTCTTTTTTGACGTGGACGGCACGCTGACGTCGTTTGATCCCGACGATATGACCGATAAGGACTTCAATGCAATCCATCCGTCGAAGGCTGTTGTCGATGCATTTGGTCGCCTGCGCAATGCGGGTCACCAGGCATTTATCTGCACGGGCCGTCCCTTGTGGCTGGTTGCCGATGGCCTGCGTGCGCTGAACCCGGCGGGTATCGTTGCCATGGCGGGAGCGACACTCGAGGTCGAGGGTCGCGTGGTGCATGAGGACTGCTTTGACGAAGACATTGTTGAGGAGTTCGCGCGCCGCATTACTGTGGCGGGCGGCGAGGCGTTGTTCGAGACGAACGGTGCCACCTATTCACTTGAGCCAGTTGGTGTCGAACAGTCATTTCTGCTAGGCGCCGGCGTGGTGCATGGCGTTGAGCAGATGCGCGTCGATGGGCATTTGCGCGTAGGCAAGGTGTGCATTAACGCGAGCGACCTGGCTCGCGTAGCCAACGACGATGGCTTTATCGATCGCGAGTTTGAGCTGTGCAATACCGGCGGCCAGAACCGCGAGCTGAGCCCCAAGGGCATTGACAAAGGTGTGGGCGTGGCGCGAGCGCTGGAGTATCTGGGCCGCGAGGGAAATGCACGCACCTTTGGCTTTGGCGATTCGGGCAACGACCTGGGCATGCTCGCCGCTGTCGAGACGGCCGTTGCCATGGGTAACGCCATGCCCGAGGTCAAGGCACTCGCCGACTACGTGACCGACGATGTCGCACACGACGGTACCGTCACCGCCATGCAGCATTTCGGCCTCATCTAATGAATCCCGCGTTCTGACGTTTGCTCAAACTGCGACTCTTTGCTTTTGCATGCTCAATCGATTTATCAATCCAAACACTGAGGTGTTTATACCGTTCGCCGAGAAGATAAAAACCCGCAGCTCACGCCTTGATAAACATAGGTAAAGTGTTTAGCAGTTTATCGGCCGTATGCTAACGAAAGGAATCAGGCAGATGGCAATCAAGGTGTTCGCTGACGGTGCAAACCTCGAGGGCATGCTCGACATGTACGAGAACGGCAACGTTCAGGGTTTCACGACCAACCCGTCCCTTATGAAGAAGGGCGGCGTGACGGATTACCGCGCGTTTGCCATGGAGGTTCTGGCCCACATCACCGATGTGTCCGTCTCGTTTGAGGTCTTTGCCGATGACGTCGAGACCATGGAGATCGAGGCCCGCGAGATCGCTACCTGGGCTGAGAACGTCTACGTCAAGATTCCGTGTGTGACCACCAAGGGCGAGTCCACCGCCGAGCTGGTCCGCAAGCTTTCGGCCGATGGCATCAAGGTCAACGTCACCACCATCTTTACGCCCGAGCAGGTCGATGAGATGGTCGAGGCCGTTGACGCCGAGACGCCGTCCATCATCTCGCTCTTTGCCGGCCGCATTGCCGACACCGGCGTCGATCCCATTCCGTTTATGACGGAGTCGGTCAAGAAGGCCGCCGCAAAGCCCAGCTGCGAGGTTCTGTGGGCGTCCACGCGCGAGCTCATCAACATCTACCAGGCCGAAGCCTGCGGTTGCCAGATTATCACGGTGCCCAACAGCATCCTGGCCAAGCGCAAGAACATCGGTCGCGACCCGTACGAGGTCTCGCTCGATACCGTGCGCGGCTTTGCCAAGGATATCGCCTCGCTCGGCTTCCATATCCTGCCGTAACGCGAACACTGGCTGTGTCGAGGGCTGTTCGCCCCGGCCTTTCCTTTCCCTATCGCTCACGCGCTTCGCGAGGGTCGCGCTAG
>ERZ833608.1721-NODE-1721-length-13280-cov-7.790775_pt1 | contig 13280 bp, 8 predicted proteins | sample MGYA00519694_ERZ833608 | MGnify/ENA primary metagenome ERZ833608 (study PRJEB31850, sample SAMEA3708742) | human gut metagenome | biome: human gut; feature: human-associated habitat; material: faeces | place: China | collected 2014 ... | reverse complement strand
CCACAAACATCCAAAACGTGATGACGTTGATGTCCATTTTGCGACCGTACTTGGCAGTCACCGCCATCTGGATGGCGAAAAAGGCCGCACCCGCCAGCGTAATGACGTCACCAATGTTGAATTCAACGCTATCGAGTGCGACGAGGCCAATGCCCGCTAGGCACAGCAGCGCGGCACCCAAGTTGTAGCGCGTGAGCTTTTCGCCGCTCAGGAAATAGCTCGCAAAGGGCACGAGGATGCAGTACGTACCCGTCAAAAACGCGTTCTTGCCCGCCGTGGTGTGCGCCAGACCGACTGTCTGCAGGGCGTAGGCGGCCCACATAAGTGTGCCCATTCCAAGTCCGACGATAAGGTTGCGGGCGTTGAGGTGCGCGATGATGCGCTTGTGGAAGATGACAAACATGACCAACGCCGCAGGCAGAAAGCGCACGTAGAGCAGTTCAAACACCGGAATGGTGTCGAGCGCGTCCTTCATGGTCGTAAAGGAGTAACCCCAGACGACTGCCACCGAAAGCAGCAGGACTTTCCAGAACAGCGGAGAACGTGCACCGGCGCCCCGGGAAATACCGCCCGCGCCTAAATCCTCGCGGGCCACAGGGCTATCGGGCATGTTTTCGATTTCGTTGGCAGCATATTGGGCCATGGAACATCCTCACACTCAATCTGGGCGTGGTGTCCGCACGCGTATGGCTGCGTGCCGCCTCATGGTCAAATAAAAACGGGGCGCACCGGACCCCCGGCACGCCCCGCTACTGTAGCAACAACCAAGCAGCCCATGCAATTCACTCAACTAAAGCGTCGAGCCGGAAGGCCTCGATGTTCCGTCAACGCCACATTGTTGCGCTAGATTAATTTAGTACTCTCCAGCTTTTCGATAATCCAGTCGTTGGCTTTGATAACCGGGCGGCGGAAGACGACGCCCAGAGCCAGCGACGGAATCAGGTAGCTCGCCAAGATACCCAGCTCAACCCAGTACTCCATATGGTAAGCACCAGCCATGGCGGCATGCATGGCGTTGATGCCGTGGGTGAACGGCAGGAACGGGTAGATCGCCTGGAACACGGGGCCGGTCATCTCGATGGGGAACGTGCCGCCCGAACCGCCGACCTGCATGACCAACAGCACGACGGCGAGGGCCTTGCCAATATCTCCAAACGAAACCGTAAGCGTATAGACGATATTGGAGAACACGAGACTCGCGACCCAGCCCGCCAGCACAAACTGCAGCGGGTTATCGCACTGGATGCCAAAGAACAGAATGTCGCCCGCGCACGCGAGCGTTGCCTGCAGCAAGGCCAGACCGCCAAAGAACAGATAACGGCCCAGGTAGATCTCGTGCAGGCGCACGGGGACGAGCTCGTTGATAAGCTCATCGTCAACCGAGACCTTCATCATGGCCGCCAGTACGATTGAGCCGACCCAGAGCGACAGAATCGTGTAGAACGGCGCCATGGCCGAACCGTAGTTGCGGATCGGATAGACCGGCTTGCGATCGAGCGAAACGGGGCCGGAAAGCGACACGGCGAGGTCATCGGGGTCGCTGCCAATCATTGTCTTAATCATGGCCAGGTCACCCGACATCAGAGCGCTATCAAGCTCGTCCTTAAAGGCACTGATCTTGTCCGACGCCTCGCCCAGCTGATCGGAAGCCTTGTTGACGAGCTTTGCAGCCTTGGAGAGACCCTTTGCGAGCGAGCCAGAGGCGTCGGTCAGACCGCTCACGGCGCTATCCAAGTCACCCGAGATACCGTTCAGGGAATCCAAAACGCCCGAGATAGTCTTCTTAAGCTCCTTGGCCTTAACCGAGAACGTAGAATCGTAGTCGGACTTGGCTCCCGAGATACCCGCCTTGGCATCGGCGATGGCCTGGTCGACCTCGGCACGCGAGTTGTTGACCTCCGCCATGCCGTCCGAAAGGGACTTTGCGGTCGCCGTCAGGTCCTTCGCATTGTTGCGGTACTCCACGGCAATTCTGCCCAGCGACGTCGCAGCGGACTTGAGGCCGTCTTTGAGCTTGTCATCACTCACCTGGTCGGCAAGGCTGCGGAGCCGATCGGCCATCGCATCGATATCGTCAGCACGCGTATTGAGCGCCGCTGCGGCTTCGTTGAGCTGAGACACCGTAAGGTCAACATGCTGATTCGCGGCATCGAATGCCTTCGCAAGCTCGGCGGACACGTTGTCGAACGAGCCCGCGCTTCCGTCAATCGCCGCGTCAACGGCATCGTTGGCGGCCTTGAGCGCTTCCTTGGAATCATTGATGCCGCTCTTGGCGTGCTCCATCAGCTGCTTCGTCGACTCATCAACGGTGCCCGTCTGCTTGAGCATGCCGCCCGCCGACGTCAACGAATCGGACGTGGAGCTCAAAATGCCCGCGAGCGACGTCGCGCTCGCCTGAACGTCCTGCAGGTCCTCGACCGAATCCCCCAGCGTAGAGGACAGGTTGGCGATAAAGTTGCTCACCTGGTCGGTGCTCATATAGGCGAGCAGGCTGGACACGGTCTTAAGGCCGATGGTCGTGATGGTCTTGGTAAAGGTCTCGTTGACCTGACTCTGGACGGCGCTCGAACCCTTCTCGGTCACGATCTGTGCGATGGCGTTGGCCTTCTGATTCTCATAGAACTCGATATCGGCGTGCTTCACCTCGGTCGAGAAAAGCGTCATCATGTCGGCGCTAAACGTTTTAGGGATAACGACGGCTGCGTAGTACGCGCCCGACCTAACGCCCTCAATCGCCTTATCGCGGTCGTTGAGGACGACCCAGTCGAAGTTCTCGTTGCCGCGCAGGGTGGCGGTTACGTTTTCGCCCACGTTGACCTCGACGGGAATCAGATCGCTCTCGTAGCCCTCGTCGGTGTTGACCACTGCAATCTTAAGGTTGCCGGTATTGCCGTAGGGATCCCAGCTTCCGGCGATGTTAAACCATGCATAGAGACATGGCACGATGATCAGGCCCATCACGACAACCATGCCGATCACGGAGCGAGACACGTTTTGGACATCGCGCTTAAACAGGTGCAGGATGTTTTTCATTTATGCCTCACCTCCTTTAGAGTGCTTGCCGAGCGGGATGGTGTCCCCGTCGTTTCCGTTTACGTTGTCAACACCGTCAATATCTTGAGCCTTACGATGCGCACCGATATGCGGCAGACGGCTCGTGGGCTGTTCGCTGTCCTTGGCACCACGCTCGCTGGCGTTGAGACCAAACATGCGACGGGCGGCAGGGATGGCAGCCGTGTGCTCGCGCATCTCGCGGCGAAGGTCCTCGTCCGAAAGCGCCGAGATACGCATCTGGGTATTGAGGCTCGCGCGGATGTATTCGATATTGATAAGCCAGCCGCAGATGGCAATAACCGAAATGATCCAGATAACGAGCAGGATGACCTTGCCGTTATTATCGATATCGAGCACCGTCGAAAGCACAAAGAGCAAAACCTGCACGCCTACCACGGCGGCAAAACCGCCCTTGATGTAGTACGGGTAGCGATGCTCAAACGCCACAGCATGATCGAGCAGCTCGCGACGGTACGAATCCGAATCGAGCATGACGCGCATGGCCGTGCGCAGCGAATAGCGCTGGCGCGGCAGGTCATTGGACTCGCAGATCATCAGACCCGTCGTGGAAAGCTGCTTATCAAAGAGCAGGTTGAGGTTGAGCAGCAACGGGCGCAGCTGCAGACCGATAAAGAGTGCGATGATAAGGAACACGCCCAGGATGCACAGGTTGAACAGGTAGTTGAACGAATACATGCCACCGACGGTCTCGCGCAGCAGGTTGATGCCATAGGTGAAGGGCAGCAGCGGGTGCAGCCACTGGAAGAAGCCGGGCATCATCTCGATGGGATACATGCCCGACGAGCCAGGAATCTGCACGATGACGAGGATGACGCCAATTGCTTTACCGATATGCTTAAAGGTGGTGGACAGCGCATAGATGATGTTGACGTACGTAAACGAGATGGCGATACCGCCCAGTACAAAGAGCAGCGGATTGACGCACTGAACGCCAATGACCAGGTCGCCCACCGTAACGATAATGGCCTGGAACGCGCCCAGGATCACCAGCAGCAGCCAGCGGCCAAAGTAGCCCTGACGCGCCGTAAAGCTACCGATGCCCTCGCGGTCGACCTCGAGTTTGTAGATAGCGATGAGTACATAGCCGCCTACCCACAGCGCCAGATTGGTGTAGAAGGGCGCGATGCCCGAGCCAAAGCTCTTGACCGGATAGATTGACTTGGACGTCAGCTCAACCGGAGATGCCATGAAATCTGCCACGTCATTGACGTCGACGTCCATGAGGTCGGCTAACTCGCCCATAGACTCAGAGGTCTGCAACGCCGCAATGTCATTGGCGGCGGTCGCGAGCTTGTCCTGAACCTTGGCAAGGGAGGCGTCGGTTTGGGACAGCGTGGTCTTTGCCTGCTTGAGCGTGGCGTCGAGCTGCGCCAGCGTGCCGCGCGCGCTCGCTATCGTGGGGGTCATACCCGACACAATGCCGGTCAAATCGCCCGAAACGGCAGCAAAGGAGTCAAGCGCGCTCGAAGCCTTCGGCAGTGCGTTCTGCCCCAGATCGGTCTGAGCCTGACCGAGGTTAGCCGTACCGGTCTGAATTGCCGCGTTGAGTGCGCTGCTCGCGTTCGAGATTGTCGTAGCGTCGTTTGCCATGGCGCTCGACTGTGCAGAAAGGCCATCCTTGATACTCTGCAGCTTCTTGTTTTGCTCGCGAAGCGAATTGATGGTCGATGCGATGAGCGCGTCGGCGTCCGCCGATCCCGTCGACGTATCGTTAGCGAGAATCTGCAGGCGCTCGATGACAGCGCTGTTGTGGTCAATCGTCGCCTGAAGGGATTCGAGCGAGCTGTCGATTCGAGTGGTCGTGGACGTAACCGTACCGGTGAGTTTGCCAATCGCGGCGTTCGCAGAAGCCGATGTCTTGCTCAGCACGATACTGCCCTCCGAGAGTGCCTTGGAGAGCGAGGTGATGGACTTGCCAGCCGTGGTGCGAGCTTCGCCCAGCAGATCATTACCCTGAGCGATTGCCTGCGTTAGCGAAGGCGCCTGTCCCTGCAGGCCCGCCAGCGCAGCATCGGCCGAAGCAATCGAGCTGCTTGTCTTGTCGATGGCGGTGTTCATGTCGCCGATGGAATCACGTACTTCGCCCAGGGTATCAGACGCCTCGGACACCGAGCCCGCCAGCGAATCCTGGGTCTGGGTTGCCTTGTCTTTAAGGTCGATGCCAGCATCTTTGGCAATGCCCGCGACGGTCTCGCCCACCGTGGAGACAAACTCAGAGTTGATCTGCTCCTCGATGGTATTGGCACCGGTATCGGTGACCTTGGGTGCAATGGCGCTCTTTTTCTCGTTGACGTAATAGGTGAGCTTCGGCTGATGGTAATTGCCGTCGAGCATCGAGACGAGATTGTCGGAGAAGTTCTTGGGAATCACGATGGCAGCATAGTATTCGCCACTTTCAACGCCCTCTTTGGCATCTGCCGCCGAGTCGACGAAGGTCCAGCCCAGCTGGTCGTTCTCCTTGAGCTGGTCGACCACCTTATCGCCTGCGTTGAGCTCGCCCACTAGGTCGTTCTGGGTGCCCTGATCGTTGTTGGCGATGGCGATTTTAATGCCCTGGGTATTTCCGTACGGATCCCAGTTGGCAACGATGTTGTACCAGGCATACAGCGAGGGAATAACGCACACGCCCAGGGTAACCACCAGGGCGACGGGGTTCACGATCAATCGCTTGATGTCGCGTTTAAAGATTGCAAAGGAAACCTTTGCATCGGATAGTTTGCTGCCGAGACTCACGCTTGGACCATCCATCCTATCGTTTAGCCGAATCATGCTATTAACAACCATTGTACGGAGGCACTTTAGCGTGTCACGGCACAATGGTGCTGAGTTTTGTGGGTAGCAATATACTACGAAGATGAGTTAACGTACAGATGTACAGTATCTTAAATTCCCGCAGCTCACAAAACCACAACCCGCACAAACTAGCAGTTCGAATAGTCATTGGGCCACGAAAGCGTCGCAGGTTGAGCATAAGTCAGCGAAAACGCCCCTAAGCAAGCAAGGTGACGTGAAAGAGGAGGGAAGCGTACTTCGGTACGCGACCGACGATTGAACGTCAGATTGCCGCTTAGGGGCGTTTGCAGCGTCGACTAGTTGCGCGGTTTGGTAAAACCGCGTAACTACCCAACTACATTAGTTCGCAAATGGCCGCAGCGAAGGCTACGGGATCCTCGGGGAGAATGCCCTCGACGAGCAGGGCCTGGTCGTAGAGCAGGCCGGAGTACTGCTTGATCTTGTCGGCGTCGCCCGCCTTCTGGGCAGCGACGAGCTTGGCGAAGACCGGGTGTTTAGCGTTGAGCTCGAGCACGCGCTGGCTCTTGGGCATACCGTCGGGCGTGCCCTCGGGACCCTTCTGAAGCACCTTCTCCATCTCGAGCGAAAGCGGACCCTCGGTGGTGATGCAGGCGGGAGCATCGGTCAGACGCGCAGAGACGGCAACCTTCTCGACCTTGTCGCCGAGCGCCTCCTTCATGGCGTTAAAGAGGTCCTCGTTCTCCTTGGTGGCGTCCTCGGCCTCCTTCTTCTCGTCATCGGTCGCCAAGTCAAGATCGCCGGTCGCGACGTTCTTAAGCTCCAAGTGACGATCCTCAACCTCAGGCTCGGCACCATCGGCAACCGCCTTCTCGGCAGCCTCGCGAGCAGCGTCATCCTCGTAGACCTTGGGCATATCGGCAGCCACGTACTCGCGCATGGCCTGGAAGGTGAACTCATCCACGTCCTGCGTCAGCAGCAGTACATCGTAGCCGCGGTCGAGCACGCCCTTCACGACGGGCATCTTGGCCAGACGCTCGCGCGAATCGCCGGCGGCATAGTAGATTGCCTTCTGGCCCTCGGGCATGCCCTTGGCATACTCGGCAAGGGTGATCATCTTCTGCTCCTTGGCAGACCAGAACAGCAGCAGGTCGGCGAGCTCGTCGGCCTTCATGCCGTAGCTCGAGTAGATGCCGTACTTAAGACCGCGACCAAAGTTCTCAAAGAACTTCTCGTATGCCTCGCGGTCGTTGTCGCGCATATCCTCAAGATCGGCAGTGATCTTCTTCTCGACACGCTTGGCAATGGCCTTGAGCTGACGGTTCTGCTGCAGGGTCTCACGCGAAATATTAAGCGTCACGTCGGCAGAGTCCACGACACCACGCACAAAGTTGTAGTAGTCGGGCAGCAGGTCGTCGCACTTCTCCATAATCAGCACGTTGGAGCTGTAGAGCGCCAGGCCCTTCTCGTAGTCCTTGCTGTACAGATCGAACGGGGCGCGACCCGGCACAAACAGCAGCGCATCGTACTCAAGCGTGCCCTCGGCGTGGAAGCTGATGGTGCGCGCGGGATCGTCAAAGTCGTGGAACGTGGACTTGTAGAACTCGTTGTAATCCTTCTGCTCAACATCGGAGCTGCGCTTTTTCCAAATCGGCGTCATGGAGTTGATGGTCTCGAGCTCCTGGTAGTCCTCGTACTCGGGCTTGTAGTCGTCGCCGGCGTCCTCGGGCTTGGGTTTCTGGCGGCTCTTGCTCACCATCATCTGAATCGGGTAGCGCACATAGTTGCTGTACTGCTGAATCAGGCTCTTGAGGCCCCACTCGGTCAGGAAGCGATCGTAGGTCTCGGCCTCGCCGTCGGCGTCGAGCTTCTCGTTCTCGCGCAGCGTCAGGATGACATCGGTACCGTGCTCAGCACGCTCGCCATCCTCGATGGTGTAGCCTTCAAGACCGTCGGACTCCCAAACGTGGGCAGTATCCTCGCCATAAGCGCGGCTGACGACCTTCACGTGACTGGCGACCATAAAGGCGGAGTAGAAACCCACACCAAACTGACCGATGATGTCGACATCGGAACCCTGTTGCTCGGCGTTCTCGGTCTTAAACTCCTCGGAACCGGAATGGGCGATGGTGCCCAGGTTGCGCTCGAGCTCCTCGGCGGTCATGCCGATACCGTTATCCGAAATGGTGATGGTACGGGCATCTTTATCAAAGGAAACACGGATGGCCAGGTCGCCCTGGTCGAGCTTGACACTCGGATCCTGCAGGCTCTTAAAGTTGAGCTTGTCGACGGCATCGCTCGCGTTGGAGATAAGCTCGCGCAGGAAGATTTCCTTATTGGTGTAGATGGAGTTGATCATGAGGTCGAGCAGTTTTTTGCTCTCGGTCTTAAATTGACGCATGTGCAGTCCTTTCGCGCTACCCCCGTCCGCAAAAACGGCCCGGTTGCCCGAGCCGCATCGCAGACCTGCTATGTTCAGACTTAGATTTTATAACCCATTCGCGCGCATATATACATACGGAATCGAAAAACTGTATGTTGCAATGCCCCATGCGCCAATTGCCGAGGAGTGCCCCCGACTACCGGCAGAAAAGGACCGTCCCTATCTGTCGCCCATGCGCTTGGCCATCCAGGCGTGGGGCTGGCCTTCGTCCTCATAGTCCACCGGCGCGATCTGCGTGTAGCCCGCCTTGGCGTAGAGCGGCAACACATACTCCTGCGCGTGCAGCTTTATGAGCTTGGCGCCGGCATCGCGCGCAGCAGCTTCGCTGGCCTCGACAATCTTGCTCGCCAGACCGCGGCGACGCATTGGGGATAGCACCGCAACGCGGCCCATAATATAGGTCTCCCCCGCCGCGACGCCTTCGTCCATATCGCACGCCGGCGACACCGGGGCCTCCGCGTCGGCCACACGTTCGAGTTCCTCGGGAAACACGCGCGAGCAGCCGGTGAGCTCGCCGTCCACGTACAGCGTCACATGGATGCAAGTCGGCGCCTCATCGATAGCGTCGAATTCGCTCTCGTAGCCTTGCTCGTCCATAAAAACGGCGCGGCGCACCAGCGCCGCGTCATCAAAGCAACCCGTCTTAAGTTGGATATCCATAGCAGCCCCTTCATTCGATGCGAACGTTGGGGAAAAATTTTAGCGGAAATGAGCTCCCGCGCTAAACTTCGCGCGCGCTTTTGCCAGGCAATCGTAGTGGCCCACGTTGTGGGCATCGCTCGCGATATAGCTGTACAGGCCCTGCTTAAACAGGCGCTGCGCCGGCTTCTTTTCGTGACCGAATCGTCCACCCGCGATAAAGTCCGCCGAAGCCTGCAATTTGCAGCCCAGGTCGACCAGGCGTTCAGCCACGCTCACATCCTTTTGAATCGCACGATAGCGCTCGGGATGGGCAATAATCACCTGGTAACCACGACACTGCAAGTCGTAGATCGTGTTCTCGTATTCCTCAAAGTCATACGAATCAGCACGCGTCGAGAGCTCAAGCAAAAACTCGTTTGAGCCATCGAAATGCAGGCGATCGGCCCATTCGATGCCCAAATCCATGAGCTTGGCATGATTGACCTCAAAGCCCATCTGCAAATGCATATCGCCCGCATGCGTGCAAAGCAGTCGATAGGCCTCCCACATTTTTTCGAAGTCAAAATACGGGTCCCGGCAGTGCGGCGTACACACCACGTGCGTAACGCCGACGGCGCGGGCCGCCTCGAGCATCGCCAAGCTTTGCTCGAGGTTCGCCGCGCCGTCGTCAACACCGGGCAGGATATGGCAGTGGATGTCTCTCATATCGCCCTCTTATCCGCGTCGTTGCTATTTCTTAAAACGCTTCGCCTTCGCAGGGGTCCCCGTTGCAGCGGCACCGCCAACAGCAGGGTTAACTCCGGCAACAGCGTTGTTCTGGCCCTTGTCCTCGCCATAGTAAGAGTAATAGTAGTCATGGCTCGAGGTCTCGCAGCAGTTCATGACCGTGCCAATTACGTTAACCTCGGCCTTGTTGAGCTGGTCAAAGGCGGCAAGGATCTCGTTGCGCTTGGCGAAATCCTCACGGATAACGTAGATGGTGCCGTCGGTAATCGCGGCGACCTCGGCGGCATCGACAAAGGTGCCCACGGGCGGCGTATCGAAAATGACGTACTGGTACTTCTCCTCCAGCGCGGCAACCAGCTTGGCAAAGCGGCGCGAGGCGATAATGTCAGCCGGGTTGGGAATGCGCGGCTCGGCATCGAGGAAGAAGAAGTTGGGCTGACCGGTTTCGACGACAGCCTCGTCAATCGACATCTGGTCGGAAAGGACGGCGTACAGGCCACCGGAATGACGGAGACCCAGCAGGTTGGCAAGCGTACGGTGACGCATGTCGCACTCAACGAGCAGAACGCTCTTGCCGCTGGTTGCGATGGCCTGGGCCAGGTTGAGCGCGATGGTGGACTTGCCCTCGTTGGGAATGGAAGAAGTCACCGTAATGGACTTGATCGGCGTATCGACACTCGCAAAGCGAATGTTTGCCAGCAGCGTCTTGGCTGCGTTGCTAAAGGCGAGAGTATCGCTGGTTTTCTTTTTACGGGCCATGAATTACTTACCGCCCTTCAAAACGGGGAAACGACCGATAACGGGCACACCGAGCAGTTCGACGGCATCGTCAACGGAGCGGACGCGGGTATTGAGCATGTCGAGCAGCACGACAATTGCAACGGCGACGAACAGTCCGGCCAGAGCGGCGACCGCGATGTAGAGCTTGCGGTTGGGGCCGCTGGGCTGGTTGGGGATCTTTGCCTTATCGATCACGTTGACGGCCTGGGCGGCGTCAACGTCCTGAGCCACGGTAGACACCGAGTTGGCAATGGCGTTGGCGACGGCGGCGGCACCGTCGGGGCTGTCGCCGGTCACGGACAGCGAAATGACACGAGTCGTGGTCTCGCTCGTAACGCTCACCTTGTAATCATCCAAGTTGGAAAGACCCAGCTCCTTAGCGGCACCGCTCTTGACGCTGTCGCTATCGAGCAGCGTCGCGATATCGTTGGAGAGCATCTGGCTCGCCGACAGGTCGTTGTAGTAGCTCGTCTGGCTACCATCGGTCTTGGCGAGAATGTACATGCTCGTCGTGGCGGTGTAGGTGTTGTCCATCATGGCGAAGGACACGACGCCCATGGCGATCGCGCAGACCACCGGGAGAGCGATGACCAGCTTAAGATGCTTTTTAAGCAGCTGGAACAGTTCGAGAAGGGTCATGCAGCTTGCCTTTCATTTCCCTAGTTCATATCGACAAAACTGCTCGTATGATATCGCATCTTTTTGCCAAGTCCGAACTCTATACATAAGATACAGCGCTTGCACCATTGTTGCGCAACATTCACATGTTTGCAGTACTGCTACACGAACTGCTCGTCCTGTTGCACGGGAAACGTCACCGTGATGGTGGTCCCCACCCCCAACTCGCTTGACAGATCGAGCGAGGCGTGATGATACAGGGCGGCATGCTTGACGATGGCCAGACCCAGACCCGTTCCACCGCGCGCTTTAGAACGGCTCTTGTCAACGCGATAGAAACGCTCGAATACCTTACCCTGCTCCTCGGGCGCAATACCAATACCCGTATCGGCAACCGACAGATACGGGCGCCCGTCGTCGTTAGTTCCGCACCGTAACGTCACCGTACCGCCGGGCCGGTTGTAGCGAATGGCGTTGCTCGCCAGGTTATAGATGAGCTCATCGATCAGGCGCGATACGCCTTCGACGACCACAGGCTTGGTCTCATGGCCTATCGTCACATTTGCCTGGCGAGCGACCTGCTCAAGACGCTGCTCGACCGCGTAGATAGCACGCGAAAGCTCAATGGGCTCCGTGGAGCCAATAGGCACCGCCTCGCCATCGCTCGCACGCTCAGCCTCATCCAAGTTCGAAAGCGTGAGGATATCGTTGACGAGCGCCGCCAAACGGCCCGCCTCACGGTAGATGCGGCCGCCAAAGGTGCGCAGATCGTCCTCACCCTCGACCATGCCGTTCGCGATGAGCTCGGCATAGCCTGAGATTGCCGTAAGCGGCGTCTTGAGCTCATGGGTGATATTGGCCGTGAACTCGCGGCGCATGCGGTCGTTGTCCGCCAGCACCGCCATCTGGCGCTTGAGCTCCTGGCGTTGCGACTCAATGCGCTCGAGCATGGGAACCATCTCGGCATAGGCATGCTCGTAGCTGCGGCGTGGATGATCCAGATCGACCTCCTGCAACGGCTCAATGATGGCACGGGACTCACGACGCGCCAAGAAAAACGAGAGCACCGCACCTGCCGCCGCAATGAGCAGCATCGGCGCCACGAGAGACATCAGAATCGCCGCAACGCCAGGTTGTGCCTGCGCCAAGCGGACAACCTGGCCGTTATTAAGTCGGACAGCTCGGTACAGCATAATCTCGTCGAGCGTGGAGCTTGCGCGCTCCGCAGAACCCGAGCCGTTCTCGAAAGCCTTGACGACCTCGGGGCGATCGCCGTGATTGGGCAGCATAGAAGGCGATGCCTCGTTGTCGTAGGCAACCGACCCGTCTTTGTTGATCAGCGTGATGCGCAAGTCCTCGCGATCGAAACTGCGCAGAAAGGCAATGGGCTCCTGCTGCTCATTGAGGGCAGCGGCAATAAGCTCGGTTTCCTGCGAAAGGTTGGCGCTCGTGGCATCTGCCAGGGTATTTTGCACAAAGAACGCGCCCAGCACCGTAAACGCCACGATAACCGCCATAGCGCAAAGAAAAATCGTCGCGAACACGCGATGCGACAGGGTGCGTTTTCCCTGGGGGGCTAAGACCACGAGCTACTCCTCCGATGCGCTAGCCGCGCTGTCGGCTCCTTCGGCATCGTCATCGGCCGTAGGCTCGGCCAGACGATAGCCCACGCCGCGCACGGTCTCTATGGCGCTCGCACGCTCGCCGAGCTTTTGGCGGAGTGTCTGCACATGCACGTCGACGGTGCGCGAACCGCCGTCGAAGTCCCAGCCCCATACGCTCTGCAGCAACGACTCGCGGGTAAAGACCACGCCAGGTTTGCGCATGAGGTATTCGAGCAGGTCGAATTCGCGCAGCGTGAGCTTGAGCGGTTCACCGGCGACGGTCACCTCGCGGTGGCTGGGCGAAAGTACGATATCGCCCACGCTGAGCACATCGCTCGCCTGCTTGACCATGCCGCCGCGGCGCAGCAGCGCACGGCAACGGCTAGCGAGTTCCATAAGCGAGAACGGCTTGGTCAGGTAATCGTCGGCACCGCCATCGAGTGCCATGACCTTGTCGAGCTCGGTGTCCTTGGCGGTGAGCATCATAATGGGCACCGTCGCCGTCAGGCGATCGGCACGCAGACGACGCATAATCGCCAAGCCGTCGGTATCGGGCAGCATGATGTCGAGCAGCACAGCATCGGGCACCCGTCGCGCCACGGCGGCCTTAAACTCGCCATCGCACGAAAAGCCCTCGGCCT